>Ga0123357_10015313_pt1 | contig 10051 bp, 9 predicted proteins | sample TergutEmb28metaG_FD_89873 | JGI IMG/M metagenome (GOLD analysis project Ga0123357, IMG submission 89873) | Embiratermes neotenicus P4 segment gut microbial communities from Petit-Saut dam, French Guiana - Emb289 P4 | ecosystem: Host-associated > Arthropoda: Insects > Digestive system > Gut ... | reverse complement strand
TGGCACCTGTGTGTAGTGACGATGTGTGTTTGTTTGTCTGTTCTTATTGACGGGGTGTCAAAAATGTGAAATGCCACCATTATCATGGACATGCTTGATTTCACGCTTTTTGGAATAACTCGATTCTCAGTGGAAGAATTTTCATGAAATTTTATATTAAGGATATTTTAAAATCTCTCCAAACAGTTCACAGTTCATTAAACTGTGACAATAATAACCGGCACCTAACATAAAGACCGATATACATTTGTGATCGGGTCTGACTGAATGCTGCTTAGAGTGAGAACATTCTGGGGCAAATTTGTGGACGGAAACAAACATCCGTGTTATTGCTTAGCGGAAAGTCGCCTTTAAGGAGATGTTTTTAACAACTGATATTAAACTTAGATAAAGTCGTAAAACTTTTCAAAACACAAACAAAACTTTATTTGATTAACGTACAGACAGTTGCAAAGTAAACGTCTTAAATCATGAGAAAAAACATTTGCAAAATTCGTTTCCTTAAAAGCTCCATATCCACTAATAAAGCCTTCCTAGTTTGGGGAAGTGAATAATTTACACAGACAACAGAAAGATTGGTTACAGAATTAAAATATTACAAATACAAGTAAGAACAAACAATGTTTCCCCCTGACCAGTTTTACAAACAAAATCTTCCTCCATACAATCACAAACTGTGTGTAACCATCTGCAATATTTAGTACACCGTATCCACACTTCTACAGTGCGGTCTTCAGACAAACGACCAATACAGAATACACAATCAGCGTCTTGTTCCTCTTCTTCTGTCCAATCTTCAGCGGAAGGAACACCTAGGTCAGTGTTCAAATGTGATCTAGTGTCAGATGCAGTTGGATAGCAGCAAACAATCTCTATTTGAAGGACGAAAAAAAGCATTCGAAACAAGCCAATTTCTTTCGCATTTGGTGACCTTTTTTATGTTATTTTCTGAGCTGCCCAACAAATTTCTGTTAGATGTACTCATTATTTACTTTACTGATCCACCACATGAATTTGACTGTTGGATTATGCTTGCCACAGCGGTGGTATCTGATGTTCGGAGAGCCTCATCAGTAGTGAATGGAGAAAAATTAGCCGAATTGAATGATGGAAGATCGACGGCCTTCACCATAGCAGGACGGTTTACAGGAGCTTCTTCTGTGTCCTCTGAGAATAGAGGGAATTCGTGTGGACTGAATATGTTCTTGTCACAAGATTTGCTGCCTATTTAAAGTGTTGCATCTTACATGTATGCATTTCCGAACTCTTTGCCAGTTTGGTAGGCTGTGACGGGTCGCCCGCCCTATGTTTAGATGGAAACATATTTCAAATTCTTGGGAGTATAATATTTCCTAAGGCTCCATGAAAACTTACACAAGGGTATGTTTTGGGTCTGTTGTGAGGGGTTAGGCAGATGAGGCCAACAAGATTCTCTGAGGCTAAATTAATGACTTCCAGGTTCTTTGTATATGGCTAATGCCAGTCCGAAACTAGGAAAAAAGGATCTTATTAGGTCGGCTTTGTATGTTTGAAGAAATGAAGAATCCACTGGATGAAAATCTCGCTCTGTGTCCACCCTGAAGGAAGGCACATGCGGGATTATCCAGGTGGTTTGTCATTCATCAGTTCTGGTTTCATAATTTTTATTGGAAATACAAGTAATGGAGGAATGAAGTGACCAGATGGTCGGAAATATTTGACGATTGTCATAGGAGATCCACGTTCTGAGGATTAAACAGAAGATATCTGACGCTTGCATTTGAATAAAAATATTATGGTCTCTCTATGCTCTACAATAGGAATGTTTGTGATGTACAACAGTGATATTTGTGCTGTACAATTGTGATGTTTGTGCCGTAAAATAGTGAAGTGTGTTCTGTACAATAGTGATTTTGTGCTGTAGAATAGTGATGTGTGTGCTGTACAATAGTGATCTTTGTGCTGCACAATAGTGATTTCTGTGCTGAAAATACTGATGTTTGTGCTGTACAAGGGTGATGTTTGTGCTGTACAATAGTGATTTCTGTGCTGTACAATAGTGATGTTTGTGCTGTACTATAGAGATATTTGTGCTGTACAATACAGATGTATGTGCTGTACAATAGTGATGTTTGTGCTGTATAATAGAGATGTCTGTGCTGTACAATAGAGATGTTTGTGCTGTACAATAGAAATGTCTGTGCTGTACAATAGTGATGTTTGTGCTGTACAATATTGATGTTTGTGCTGTATAGTAGTGATGTCTGTGCTGTACAATAGTGATGTTTGTGCTGTAAAATAGTGAAGATTGTGCTGTACAAAAGTGATGCCTGTGCTGTACAATAATGATGTTTGTGTTGTACAACACTGATGTATGTGCCGTAAAATAGTGAGGTTTGTGCTGTACAATTGTGATGTTTGTGCTGTAAAAAGAGTTTTCTGTGCTGTACAATATGGTTATTGTGCTGTACATTAGTGATGTTTGTGCTGCAAAATAGTGATGTCTGAGCTGTACGATAGTAATATTTGTGCTGCACAATAGTGATATTTGTGCTTTTCGATAGTGATACTTGTGCTATACAAGAGTGATGTATGTGTTGTACAATAGTGATGTATGTGCTGTACAATAGTGAAGTCTGTGCTATACAAGAGTGATGTTTGTGCTGTACTACAGTGATGTTTTTGCTGTAAAATAGTGATGCCTGTGATGTACAATAGTGGTGTCTGTGCTGTACAATAGTGATGTTTGTGGTGTACAATAGTGACATTTGTGCTGTATAATAGTGATGTTTGTGCTGTACAATAATTTTGTGTGTGCTGTAAAATAGTGATGTTTGAGCTGTACAGTAGTGAAGATTGTGCTGTACAATAGTGATGTCTGTGCTGTAGAATAGTAATGTCTGTGCTGTACAATAATGATGTCTATGCTGTACAACAGAGATGTTTGTGCTGTACAATATTAATGACTGTGCTCTACAATAGTGATGACTGTGTTGTAAATTGTAATGTTTGTTCAGTAAAATAGTGATATTTGTGGCGTACATTAGGGATGCCTTTGCTGTACAAGAGAGATGATTGTGCTATACAAAAGGGATATATGTGCTGTACAATAGTAATGTTTGTGCTGTACAATAGTGATGTTTGTGCTGTTCAATAGTGATGTTTGTGTCATACAATAGTGATGTTTGTGATGTAAAATAGTAATTTTTCGGCTGTACAATAAAGATGTTTTTGCTGTACAATAGTGATATCTGTGTAGTAAAAATGTGTTGTTTACGCTTTACAATAGTGATGTTTGTGCTGTACAATAGTGATGTTTGTGCTGTTCAATAGTAATGTTTGTGTTATACAATAGTGATATCTGTGCTTTACAATATTGATGTCTGTGCTGAACAATAGTGATGTTTGTGCTGTACAATAGTCATATTTTTGCTGTATAATAGTCATATTTGTGCTTTATAATAGTGATGTCTGTGCTGTACAATTGTGATAATTATGCTGTTCTACAGTGATTTTTGTGCTGTACAATAGATATATCTGTGCTGTACAATAGATTTGTTTGTGCAGTACAATTTTGATGTTTGGGCTGTATAATAGTAATGTGTGTGCTGTACAATAATGATGTATGTGCTTTAAAATAGTGATGTCTTTGGTGTAAAATATTTATTTTTGTGCTGTACAATAGTAATATATGTGCTGTACAATAGTGATGTTTGTGCTGTGAAATAGCGATTTTTGTGCTGTACAATAGTGATGTCTGCGCTGTACAATATTGATATTTTTGCTGTACAATAGTGATTTTTGTGCTGTATAATAGTGATTTTGTGCTGTACAATTGTGATTTTTTGCTGTAAAATAGTAATATCTGTGCTGTACAATAGTGATGATTGTGCTGTACAATAGCGTTATCTGTCTTGTACAATGGTGATGATTTTGCTCTACAAGAGTTTTTGTGTTGTACAATAGTGATGTCTGTGCTTAACTATAGTGATGTTTGTTTTGTACAATAGTGTTATTTTTCCTCTAAAATAGTAATGTTCGTGCTGTACAATAGTGGTATTTGTGCTGTACAATAATAATGTTTATGCTGCACAATAATGATGTTTGTGCTGTACAATAGTGATGTTTGTGTTTTACAATGGTGATGTTTTTGCTGTACAATAGCTATGTTTTTGCCGTAAAATAGTGACAATTTTGCTGTACAATTGTGATATCTGTGCTGCACAATACTGATTTTTGTGCTTTACAGTAGTGAAATTAGTTCTGTTCAATAGTGATATCTCTGCTGTATAATAATGATGTTTGTGCTGTACAAAAGTGATGTTTGTGCTGTACAATAGTGATTTTTGTGCTGTACAATAGCTATTTTTGTGCTGTACAATAATGATGCTTGTGCTGTACAAAGCGATGTTTGTGCTGTACAATAATGACGTATTTACTTTACATTAATAATGTTTGTGTTGTAAAATAGTGTTGTCTGACCTATGCAATAGTGATATTTGTGCTGTACGATAGTGACGTATGTACTTTACAATAGTGTTGTGTGTGCTATACAGTATTGTTTTTTGTGCTGTACAATAGTGTTATTTCTACTGTACAATAGTGATGTCTGTCCTTTACAATAGTGATATTTGTGCTGCACAATAGTGACGTATATACTGTACAATAGTGATATTTGTGCTGTAAAATATGTATGTTTGTTTTGTACAATAGTGATGTTTTTTTTGTTTAATACTGATGTGTGTTCTGTAAAATAGTGATGAATATGCTGTACAATATTAATATTTATTCTGTACAATAGTGTTGTTTGTATTGTTCTGCAGTGATGACTGTGCTCTACTATAGTGTTGTTCGTGCTGTTTAATACTGATATATTTTCTGTACAATTGTGATAAATGTATTGTACATTCTTAATGTTTGTTCTGTACAATAGCAGTTTTTGTGTTGTATTGTAGTAATATCTGTGCTGTACAATAATAATGTTTGTGCTACTTAATACTGATGTATGTTCTGTACAATAGTGATGAATATGCTGTATAATATTAGTAATTGTTCTGTACAATAGTGGTGTTTGTTTTGGACTGTAAAATTGACTGTGTTGTACAATAGTGATGTTTGTGCTGTACAATATTGATGTTTGTGCTGTACAATAGTGATATTTTTGCTTTACAATAGTGATGTTTATGCTGTACACTAGTGATGTTTGTGCAGTACATCAATAATATTTTTGATGTACAAGGGTGATGTTTGTGCATTTTTATGATCCCTCAATTTTTCCTTCCTCTATTTATTCTTAGCTCTTCTATACAGATTCCAACTATGCTGAAACTTATCTGCTCTATACTTATTAAAACATTCTCAATCCTCTTCTCAGGAACTCCAACTCCAAGGTCCAATTCAGAGAGTGCCTAAGTGTTTTACAGATCTAAGAGGACAATTATCCTCTCAGTCTGAGATTACGGCCTGCTTAAACCAATGAAATACAAGCCACAATCCAGCTTCGTTTTCATGTTCAAATCAAGTGCCCTCACCAGTCTATCTTTCAGGTCCTCTCTAAAGAAGCCCAGTTGATACCCCTAGCATCCCTGATAAGGTGTATCTTTACGGAACACTGTAACGTGAACAGAATATATCTATGTTCCGACAGGGAGGGCTCCGATGAAATCTCGTAGCCTATAATGCTTTCTCGAACCCCAAAGTGTCCTACTGTAATAACGATCACCTCTAACCTGCTGTCACTACAGATGACTGCCTCATTGCCATGATTTAAATCTCCAAATTCGAAGAATTTTGAAACTCCACCAGAGCTACCCATCTACTGTTACAGTTAGTGCTGCTACATACATTATGTTGTGCATTGCAGTTGCACCGCAGAACTAGATAGATGTTGTCAATTTCACAATATTGCAAGATTTCCTAGAATTCCTTTGACGGGAGAGGATCCTCGGAATCGTAGGGCAGATGAGCGGAACAGACAGCAACTTCTTTCTAACCCACATTACTTACCATTTTTTAGGACTATTACTAAATTCCTACAAAATATCCTGGCAGCATCCCTGAAGTTTCTTTTCTCGTAACTGTGCAATCTGTAGGCCTCTCTATTCCAATCCCGGAGAACAGGATATATACTGCAATATTCAGACCCCCAATACAAAATTTTCATTACCACGGGGTCTGTATTAGTGCCAAGTCTATTATTTTAACACTGGCCGTCTTAGAGGAAACCGTAAAAGCAGCAGAGTTGTGCTGCTGTTTGGTTTGAATATATGATATGTTATTTACCATGAGCAATTTAGCCTCTTCCTCCTCTTCCACCAGCTCCAGCTTTCCATACATTGCGCCCGATTGCCCATTGCGGAGCCACCAATAATCCAAGTTGCCCCTCACTGGAGCCCTCCGTAGAATTCTTGCTGCAGACCTCTAATACGGAACACCCCTTAAATTCTAATTTATCTATAATATTCTCAATTCCGATCCCCCGAGATCAGAGAAATGTGAGATCCACTAAGCAGAGCCCCCATGCTTGGTAAGGTTAAGTAATTCCGCGAGGTCGCCTGGTATCCCAGGGAGTGTTGTCTGTAACAGACTCAAAATATATCATTTGTTCAATAGGCACGGCACTCAAAGCGAAATATTCGAGATGGTTTTCAAAGTATACTACTCTAGATCTGACGTGATCTACGCAATAAATACGCCTCTCGTAGGATGTGGCCCTTCAGCACGCACAGACGGTATTAGGTTGAAAGCAGTTATGTACACTCAGTTACCACCACTGGGGAATAGCCAACAACCCACCACAGCAAAACAGTAACTCCTTTCCATAACACGCCATCACGGTTACGGATAATTCGTCTATTTACCCTAAAATTAACTGGTAACGAAGGGGCAAATTGAATCCTATTTATCTTCCTTTGTGAGGTTTTGTACTGATACGCATGTAGACGTCCTAAGCACATGCCGAAACATGTAGCACACACTTGACTTAACAATTTGAATTAGTCGTAATTGGCTGAAAAATTGCGGTTCTTCATCTTCACATGGAATATCTGTCAACAGGTCCATATCCTGCTACAGAACGATGTCTCCAGAGACAGAATCGTCTTTCTTCCCCTTTCCTGAGAGTCATCTAATATTCTGTTGCTCAGTGCTGCTTTCACAGTGATAGTGTTGTTAGTGTGTAAGTTGGGTGAGGTTCTTATAACCCGCAGATACACAGAATTTTAATATGACAAAATTTCACGAAGTTTTGACTTAGTTGCCAGAAGTTTAGTAGTTATGCAAACCCAATAAAACAGCACCACATATAAACAGTTGTAAAGTGTGTGGTGTGAGATTTGTGTGTTGTGTCATCTGTTCTGAAAACAGCAGTTTTGCAGCTCTATCACATTCAGACATCACAGTCCCTAATTTAATGGATATTAGCACTCGGATTGTGATTTCTGTGCTAATGTCTATTATGTCTCCCACTAACCAATATCTTCCTGCCACACACAATTGCTCCCACAATTCAGTACGTGTTCTATGCACGTACATTCTCATCCTCAGTGTACCTTTCACAGTGTTAGTGCTATTAGTGTGTAAATATGTGCAGCTGCTTTGCAGCAGCAGAAACACAGACTGTAAATACCCCATAAATTGTTCCTTACGTTCTGACGCCATTTCGTAAAATGACGTCATAGGTAGGATTGTTGGCAGTGGTCTTAATGTTGATTGAGTAGTGTGGGATTGAGGCTGTGTCGGTTATCTCAATTCTCATGTATTGGAAGTCTGGAATTTAAAGGTGTGAAAGTGTAAATGAATTCCAAAATTATTGTAATATTTTCCCATTTAAACGAAGTCATATCCCGAAAGAACTAAACATCAACATTATTCTACCACACAGACTCGAAGTTCACCGAAATGCATTATTGTTTGTGATAATGGAATGAAGTGTTTTCCGTCTGGATTTATAAAGTGTCCAAGTTTATTAATGTGTTTATTTAACTGAAATGCAACAGAACATCTTGCTACAAACAGTGCTATATTTAAACAGTTGACATCCACAGTACAGTTCATGTACAGTGCTGCTGACAGTACAACTGGCTGCTCTGAAGGCGAAGTGTGTAACTGAACTGCTAGCAGCCACTGACCTTACACTTACAAATGGCACAGAATGCAAGGAACTGAACTGTTGATGGCGTGACTTGAGCTGTCTGTTGATAGCGTACTGTGCTGCTTTGTAGGTACGTATAGCGGTGAAGAATGGAACAGAAAGTTGTGAGCAAACTGTCAGTACACAGTGGGATCAGTTGACATTGGTGTAGATCGGTAGAACAGTGCAGCAACTGCAGTATGACTCAGTTAAAGGCAAGTTAGTTACATTGTGGAGTTCAGTGATGGAGTTACACAAATATTTGCGAATGAAATATGGTATTTTTGTAGCAATACTGTAGGACTGGTGCATACATACATACATACATATATACATACATACATACACACCAGGCAGAAACACGAGAAAATTTCTACTAAAATTGACAAATGTAATTTTATCGATGAGACTAATACAACATTCCAACTTTCCTAATGGGCAAAGGTTTTTTCTTACGTCTAACTAGACAGTTCACATTTAACTCAACAATAAACACCACTAAACTGAAGACAGTTCCTACAAGCAGTACCACAAAAGCCGGCATTAAGTGAGAGATAGCAAACGCAAAAAAAATTTCATCATCTGCTTCTCTCAAACTTTCGCCACCACTCAAAGATGCTCGATGCTGCAGTTGTGTCCACAGTCTTTCCAGCAAACCGGCTTCCAAATACAGCCTCATTAGAACATTGAATCTTTGCAGAAGTGGATTTCCCTTCTTTAGAAGAACTATTAGACTTCCTGACGTTGCGCCTTCATCAAGGGGGCAGATTATTTTACCGACATCCACATTCCCCAATTCCCTGGCACGATAAGCAGCATATATTAGAGAACTAATAGCAGCCACATCTCTTTTTGTTATCATTCGTTCAACGCAACTATTCACATGGAACTCTTCCTTCTGTGTCTTTTGATCAACGAACTTCACAATTTCAGGATATGCTACTGTTTCCTTAGCAAGGAGGAGAGCTTGGTTGTAACAAAACACAACGTCTGATTCCAGCAGTTCGTCTAAAGTTTCTATCTTCTTTTCGTACTTCGGTTCCACCAGATAAGAAACAAAGAATGCTTGGAATACAGTGCTAATAGCGAAACAGAAACAGACGTACTGAAAGAAGAAAACTCTGAGGCTAGAAGTTGTTGGCTGCTGTGGAACAGACACTGCCACAAGAACAGCCCAAGCATTTTGGAAAGAGATGGACAGTGACTGATATGTGTGTGTCTCATTATACACAGACCGGTACGGACCATTACCGGCACACCAGAACACAGTTGCTGTTAGCAGCAGCACAAGGCCAATTGTTAACCACACAGACAGCGAGAAAGTTGTCAGTATCTTTTCAGTTCCTGGAATAGCTTTTGGACAAGGAGCAAACATCTTGACTTTTTCATACAAAAAGGGAATTGTGGCGTCAAATGAAGATGTCACAACGACAGGCATCAGAGGAATTGTGCCGGTTAAAACGTCAGATAAACCGTCTTGGAATTCACCAAAATGCTTTACAACGGTTTCCAAATTAAAGTTTTGCTGTGGTGCAAGGAAAACAGTTGTAAGGTTCATCTTCTCACATACCAATATAAGTATCTCAACCGATAATCCTGTCAGTTCGTTCGCAGTATTGCCATCAATTTGCGTGTATTTTCTTGTCATAATAACATATGGGCTGAAACCTAAAATAGATAATTTAATGGGACATCCCATAAAGTTTTGTGGAACTTTTGCAGGATACAAATGAACATGGTCCGAAAATTTGCCATTATTTTCAAAAAGCCATTCATCCATCAGAACGACGTCATGAACCTCTCCACAACTTCCCAATTTAAATGGGAACCAAGTGTACAAGTTCAACCTGTCAGCTGCTGTTGTCTTTGTGCTGTTCATAGCATGCAGCGGACGGTATGGAAATTGGTTTGGGATCAAGATCACCACGTTGACAATTCTGG
>Ga0123357_10015312_pt1 | contig 10051 bp, 8 predicted proteins | sample TergutEmb28metaG_FD_89873 | JGI IMG/M metagenome (GOLD analysis project Ga0123357, IMG submission 89873) | Embiratermes neotenicus P4 segment gut microbial communities from Petit-Saut dam, French Guiana - Emb289 P4 | ecosystem: Host-associated > Arthropoda: Insects > Digestive system > Gut ... | reverse complement strand
TCCTCCTCTTGTTCTTCCGGATAAAATTTTTCTGCCCCCTTTGCACATAAAGCTGGGCCTCATGAAAAACTCTGTGAAAGGTATGGATAAAACCGGCCGTGGATTCGAATATTTGATAACTTCCCAAATGTGAGTGACGCAAAAATCAAGGAAGGTATATTTATAGGACCCCAGATCAGGGAACTGATGCAAGACAAACAGTTTAATGAAGATCTGCATGAGACTGAAAGAAATGCATGGTTGTCTTTTAAGAGTATTTGTAAGGGCTTCTTAGAAAATCACAAAGCAGCGAACTATCAGGATGTTATGCAGGACCTGTTGACTTCGTAAAAAGCTATGGGATGCAATATGAGTCTAAAAATCCACTTTTTGGAGTCCCACTTGAATTTTTTCCCAGAAAATCTCGGCGAAGTCATTGACGAAAACGGTGAAAGATTTCACCAATACATTATGGTTATGGAAAAGTGGTACCAAGGCAAGTGGACCTCAAGTATGTTGGCAGACTATTGCAGGACACTGAAGAGGGATGTATCTGAAGCCAATTACCCACGAAAGTCATACGCCTCTACATTTTAGAGGTAAGTTTCTACCTGTTTCATTAGTACGTAAAGTAATGTTTTGCACAAATAGAGTCCTCTGTATCTCTGAAACTCTGTCTGATAGAAAAATTCTGTATAAATATCTTAATTCAGCATAAAAAGTACTGCCGAAAAAAGTTAAATTTTGTTGTCCAGTGTAATAAAAAATACTGAATTTTTGGTACATTTTTATGTTAGGCTCTTTTGTGAAAAATTTGGGTCACATATCATGTTAACGCCAATAGAAAATAACAGGCCAGTATAAGACAGACATAAATTACTGTTGCTGGAACTGTCCGGAGAAACTGCACGACGAACTGTCAAAAGGAACGCTTTGCAAAGTTGGACATCAGTCAAACTGGCGGCGGAATGTCTGTGGTCAAGTCAAAACATGTAAATAAAGCCCGTAAACTTGAAACTAAATTACGAATAAGGTTAATCGATTATAATTGTTTATTCTTGGCTTATTTTACAACGCTTCCAATAGCTCAAATTATATAGCCTCGATTGATACACCATATATTCATATTTATTTCATTATTACAACGCGCAGCCGTTAATATGTAATTCAGCGATGCTGTAAATAACGTTTAATCTGATACTAGCTACGTGACAGAGTGATACAGCCAATCTTTGTTTCTTACACTAATATGTAAGGCCGAATACTTTATTGTTTATTTTACACAGAAAACATTCTGAACCCATGATACGTACACAGAATGTTTGCACCACAATTTGAATCTTTAATTGGGTGGGACAATAAAATTATTCTCCAACTCTGTGGTCCAATTCCAACTCTAGTGTTCATTTAAGTACTTTCTTCTGTTCAAGAGTAAATGTTACAAACTGGATTCCAATATGGGCTGTTGGAACTGATTTTTAAGATGTTCATAAGTACGTAACATGGAGAGGGACTGGAGTATGTTGCGCGTTCAGACGGTGCTTTAATACGAGTATTACAACATTAGCAATAACATTATCGATGTTGTGTGCTTTCTTCTGGGCAATTCCCCGGCGTCTGAATTTTATACTCCGACGTTTCGGAACACTCTGTTTGTTCCGTCTTCATAGGCAGGTAGGTATGAAGTATGGCTGGATTCGAGAAAAGTTGGAGTATTTATAAAGGAAAAGGCTTGGCTCAAAAATGTTCGAACCAAACCTTTTCCTGTATAAATACTCCAACTTTTCTCAAATCCAGCCATACTTCATACCTACCTGCCTATGAAGATGGAACAGAGTGTTCCGAAACGTCGACATATAACATTCAGACGCCGGGGAATTTCCCAAAAGAAAGCATACAACATTCAGAACAAGGCGAAAGTTTGAAATCAATACAACATTACCGATGCTGCTGATGATGATAGTAATAGTAATAATAATAATAATAATAATAATAATGCCATGTAAAGTAATGTTCTGGTAGTGAAATCTGACGTTACAATACTACCACCATAAAAAACACCGACCCCATTCAGTTTGCCCATCCTCAGAATCTGCTTCTTTAAGATCTATACATGCTATCCACGGACCTTTTCCTGGAACTTCAAAGTGGCCACTTTTTCAGAGGTTTTAAGCATCCACAAAGCTTACTCTTCTTTGGGAGGCCATTCCACCCTTATCTACAATCATGTCAACTTTATTTGAGGCTTCAACGTGTCCAGAAATCTTTATTGATAATTCCTGTGTTATTTGATTGATTTACGAATATCGTCAAGTTACACAGCATCGAATAGTAATTTTTGAATGAAAGCCAATCGGTAAACGAAGATGTTCCTTGTGTGCTACATATGCCACCACTTAAATGAAAGGAATGAATAAATCCATGAAAAGCAGTGGGCAGAATTACAGAAGTGAGATGGGAACACTGGAATGTCTGAGTACAAATTAATGACACTGACCTACCTCGATGACCAGTCTAGGTGTCTATGGTGAAAGTGTGCGGCCCAGTGGAGTGTGGTATAAGAAGGCACTGATTGACCACGCGGTTTCCTGCATGGGGGCGCTGCACGGTTATGTCGAGGATGCTGAGTGACAGCAAAGTTCAGTAAGTGCATTTTATAAACTCCTTTAACCATAATATGATTTCGGCTTTCCAGGATACAGTAAATAAACTGTATTTAATACTATCTGTCTGAACACAGTAATTTCATTAAACAATTCAGTCTTTGTCCTAAGTTCCATACTGTTAAAAACCTAAGGCTTCTCCCCGTCGAGTCGGGAATTAATTACATTCTTGCTTTTGTTTTCACATACATAAAAGTTTGCCCACGTAATGAAATGCCACTTGTTACTTCTGTCGCAGTTACAAGCAAAATGAAACAATTTCAAAATATTAATTACCGCTCCCTTAAAACCAGCACAATTTGTAGCTGCACTAAAAGAGGGCATTTGTTAAATATATACTGATAATGTCACCCTACTTTAGCAAAATATACTCTTTTCTTCACAGGAGGTTTTCAATTTATGAAGCTGTGAAGATGCTTGTAAAATCGTGCAGGGAAAGGTCAGTGCTTAAGCAGGAGTTAGGCACAATAAGGTTTCAGTTGCTCACAAGACAATACAAAAACAAAACTATAAACTACTTAAGAAAATTTGTTTTTAATGTTTTCTTTCTTTCCTTCCCTATTTTCATTACAGCGTACCTTCCTTTTCTACTTCTCAAACTCTTTTAGAAAAGGCCATGTGACGTTTTCTTCTGATTCATATTCTAAACCACAAGTCTATCTCAAATCTGTTAAAACTCTTTGCGAGATTATCGGGTTATCACACAGCATCTGCTTATATAAAATAACATAGAATACTTGAAGAAATATAATTATTTTCCGAGCATGATTCACACTCGCAATCCCATCCGTAGAAGAGATTAAAGGTGCGTGAGTTTCACAGAGTATTGCTACTTTTAAGAAAACCACAGACTATTCATTACACTTAATAGTAATAACTATAGTCTAAAACAAATTTACTAAGAGTGAAGATAAGAATTACGAGAAGCAAAAAAAAAATCATAAATTTAAAACTGGCTCATCTTTCCCCTCTCATCAGCGTATAGCATTCGAAGGATACACTGAACCTTCTGAAGCCTGGTGGTTACTTAATGTACCACTCAGTTTAACATTCAGAATTTGAACGTTCTGCACACAGCGCATTTGTGTCTTTTATGGATCCCAGAAAAAACAGCAACGTTTGCCGTGTACAAATTTAACATTTGATTTTTTTATTATCGAAGTGAAGTGTGTTTACTGGGTGGTGCGAAGTGGGTCTTATTATAAAATACGTTGTTTCGACCTTAAAGGTTCAAACCAACTTGCACTTATTTCCACGTACATACTACATTAATGAAAGTGGGTTAAGATTACAGACTTCTTCCACATTTTATGGACGTATACGTACGGTGATCAGTCGGATCTGTGGCGAAAGACACAGCAAAAAACACAAATAATTAGGGTTAAATCGGTATCAACACTCGAACAACACGAAAATAAAACAAATGATGTCTATTAGAGTATATGAAAATATACATAACTGTTGCGATTGTACCTGTGGTGACCCCCGACGTGTGTAATAACACCCTACATCCGCTCTACACAATTAACACCTTCTGTATGGTTAATCACTGTTTAATAAAATCCTGCATCCTTTCCAAAATACGAGGGAGAATCAAATGAAAACCTTTAAAGTGCGATAAAAATTCGAAACACAGCTCGATTGTCTTGTAAGTTGACAACAGTGATACTCATGGTTTGAAGAGTGGCCGACAGTTGGCAGTATGATGCAGGAATGCAACACGACGGCGCAGTAGTAGTGTAAAGATGGCGGCCCCGCTTGCAACATGCACCAAAGAAGAACAGCTTTCTGTCATCCGTTTTTAGTAATGAAGTGGTGAAACCCATTGAAATTCATCGACGAATGAAAGTTCAGTATGTTGATGTATGTCTGTCATTACAGAAAGTGTATGAGTGGACTAGGAAGTTCATGAACGGCATTAGTTCTGTAACAGACTCTCCTCGACCTGGTCAGGCACACCGATTAGTGACACCAGAGGCCATTGCAGCAGTTGAAGCCATCGTGAAGGAAAATCGCCACGTAACAGTGAATGAAATAGCCGCACATCTGGATATTAGTCATGGATCAGCATACCATATCATCCAAGATAAAAAATAAAAAATTATTTAAGGTGTTCATTTGACTCACCCTCGTATTACTGCATTCTGTTGGGTTAATCACAGGTGTAACAACATTCACTGTACTTTCCATTACTTTACTGTATCCTGTAAAGTTAGAGTTACCCTCCACAGGCCTGGGCAATCCATTAGGGTTCCAAGAGGTTAAGACTCTCAGGATTTCTGGACAATTAGTACACGAAGCTCTACGAATTGGCCGCCTTTATCCCAAGAGATAACCCTGGGATTCCACTGCAACCAGTGCGGTTAATTACTTAAAATTGCATTACCAACGTGACATAAAACTTTAAATGATCGTCTTTTAATGAGACTAATTTGATCATCCCATTTATTATACTCACGACATGAAATTTATCTAACATTATTTACCAATTTTAAGGACAGAATAATTATGAAGTTCAGCCGATACCGGTGACTGTGAAGTCTAAGGCGTAGGTCTGCGGCCGCTCGATTTCCGAGATCTCGGGTCAAAATCCCACTGAGGGCAAGGATGTTCATCTCTTGTGTTTGTTGTGTGTTGCGTCAGCAACTTCTACGATGGGCCGATAAATCTTTCAGAGGAGGCCAATCGGGTGTGTGTATGTGTGTGTGTCTAAATGCGTGTCGTCTAGAAATCTCTCAATGAGACGGCCTAGATCCTAGTTTGGTTGTTGCACTATAGAAAAATATTATGAATTTACACTATCAACAATACATAAAAAGACATCGCCTAAGGTATCCTTGACCACAAAATGGGGAATACTGCATGGGCACTTTCGACAGAATAGCGATATAAATCATAAATTCTCTCTAATGATCTGATAGACGATAGAATATTCTTGTTAATAGAAACGCCTTACTGCCTCTTAATGGCACATCCATACATCGTGTTTCAGCGCATGGACCCAATAAAAAGCTCTCCTAGTGGGTACAATTCGTCAATGCTTCTCATTTCAGAAGTACATTCGTCAAGCCTTGTCAAGGATCATTCACTCTTATGTGTATCGCTTTGTAACCACATTTAATTCCCAGTTAGACGTAAATATTAATAATTTAAAAAACGAAATATTTAAGTATGTCTAAGCTGCAATAAGCCGATCCCAGTGACCACACGTTCTAAGCCGTGGATCTGCGACCTCTCGCTTGTTGGGATTGTGGGTTCGAATCCCGCCGGAGGCATGGAAGTTTATCTGTTGTGAGTGTTGTGTGTTGTCAGGTAGAGGCCTCTGTGTTGGGCTGATCACTCGTCCAGAGGAGTCCTACCAAATTTTGAGTGTCTGAGAGTGATCATGAATCCTCGATAATAAAGAGGCCTTGGCCCACTAGGGGCTGTTGCGCCATGATATAAAAAGAGCTGAAATAAAGTACAAATATAATGCTGTAAATAAATACAAGACCACCTTTCCGAAGTCAACGTATTTTAACAGAGAACAGCTGCAACCTCAGAACACCTGCAGACTTTCAGCCCTGTCTCCTTAAGCACAGGGTGCTCAATAACTGTGGTAAAAATGTATGTATTATTCCGTAATCAAAAGAATCAAAACATCTCACATGATGTACACGTGTGTAATATTTGCACCTGATAATTAGATAAAATTAATCTGCCAAGAAACTTGCAAGTTACTATAGCATATCCCACGCAACTATATACGAATATATTATCTGCAGTCTTGCAAGTGACAAAAATACAAATTAATTCCAGAGTTGCGGTAAATTATTATAAATATATTTATTTCCATCTCCACCTACTGTACTCTAAGCTTTTTTTTTTACAAAATTAAATGAGATATTGCATCCGTCTGCCTGTTCGCTCTTCTGTGTTTCACATCTCCGAAATATAAAGTAAAAGGATAAGTTTTGAACTGGCATAGTTTCCAAATGTTGCTCTTATCATTTCCATTGACATTTTAATCTCAACTATTCTCTAAAACGAGTCCACGCTAACACCTAGTATCAGAAACTCTTAGTGACCTTCCAAGACTCCACTATTTATAATAATTCATTCACTGGTAAAGGTACAGTTCACCCTAAAACAAGCCACGAAGGCCTAGAGTGGGAGTAGAGGTATAGTTCTACCCTTTCTTTAACCTCGGCGCTACATGTGGATATGTGGTCAGCGCCACGCCCCGGCCACTTTACTCATTTTACCTCTTGTATAAGAGGCTGGGTGGACTTCAGGAACGATCTGGACGGATACGGAAAATCTCGCCTCCACTGGGATTTGATCCCCGGATCGTCCAGCCCGTAGACAATCGCTATACCGACTATGCTATCCCGGCCCACCTTCCTCCATTGACACTTCGAAATACTATTGTTTCTTTAAACAGAGCGGTAGGTTTAGATTTTCATGCTTAATGTGTATCCTAATATATGGACAATATTTTATTTGACAACTGTTGTTTGTCACTTCGCGCCGGCACTCCGCCGCACATGTGGGCTGTTGGCTTAGTGGGTTGTTTTAAATAGGCCAACAGAAAGTAACAAGGGATAGTTTTCAGGTAAAATAATGTCCATACATATAGACCTGCGTTCGTTTTTTCCTCCATAATTCTCGCGTCTTATGCAGTTCAGACCATATTCATCAGAGCAGTCGACACAACACGTTCATTTAAATTCAGATCACAATTTCAAAAATATATCAATAAAAAATTTAAAAATTCACCAACCTGACGTCTGCAGTTTTCAATTACGAGACAGAAACTCAAGCCACCTGTTTCCGCCATGTTTTTTCTCATACACACATCTACACTTCCTGCGCACTGCATGACAACAAAGAAAGAACGAACGAAAGAAATACGAACAAAGAGCTGAGCAGGATAGTGCAGGATCGGAGGTAGAGAGCCAAAGAATGACGCAGTAAAGGAGTTCACACTATTAGACTTTCCTGGATGATAGTCCTTACTCACTCGCTACACAGAGCACAATCCTTCTTGAAAGCCTCACATTTGCTCAGCAAGTCAAGAATTTCCTCTCATTTGACCGTACGTGAACTTCAACTACCACGTTCACAAATTCTCATCTCTGGTCTCTGTCGTAAGAGAGATAAATCCAGTATTTGTTATCCCATCCCATTTCTTTAAGATCAATTTTAATATTATTCTCCAAACTATGCCTGTTCTAAGTGGCCTCTTTTCCCTGATTTGCAGTGTGTGTTCATATTTACTTAATCAACCGTGGCTTCAATTATCACCCCGTTTGCAACCGACTACAGACCGGTCTCATTCACGTCCTTCGTAAATAATGTTTCTGTTAGAGAAAAGTCTGTTGTCCCTATTCTGCATTACGATCAATGATTTGTGATACAATAAACAGGCACATCACCAAATTTTCGAGTGGTCCTCGCTAATATCTACTATTTTTACGTCAATCTTTTTCTGACAATGTGCTCTAATACAGACAAAATACTTAAGCCAGTGTGTATGTGACCAACACGCATACAGGTACATCTTTCGTGGTAATCTATCGCAACAGCGTATGCCACAGGAATACAGCACTTGCCAAGGATACGTTGATTCTTCTTGTGTCCAAACGTCATTCATTTATTTATTCCATACGCCTTGTCCTTGGAATATTTATGCTTGATAGCAGCAGCTTAATTTCAGTATATGAACATGCGATCTGATTCATGTAAATGGCCGAAATGTTTTAAGCGTAATCATCGTAACGGCGGGCCAGCCCGGAGCCTGACATGGCAGGTTTCAATGCACATGGCAACAGTCACACAATAGAAACTAATAAGAAAGAGTGAAATTACTTACCCAAAACCACTGTCGTAATAATACCTTATTACCTCCTAATCCGCGAATAATAAAATCACTGTGGTTTGATGAGTGTCGATACAAAAGTATCACATGCACTAAACAAACTTTCACCGCCATGACACCACGTTACGGACACGAACCTCTGATCCTTTTCGCCAATTCGCGTCTGCGCAATGCAGTTCCCTTCCCCCTCCTTTCACTTCCTAACATCAATCATGTGACATCTAGCGTTCAGTCCGCGAGCTATTAATGCAGTGCTTGGGCTCGTAACTGCATATTTAAATTCTCTGCGCAGTGTTTTTGGGTACAAATTTTGCTAGATAAGGCTTCAAAAATTGCTAGTAGATTACATAGACCTCATCGAAACCCACAACATGCTCTTAACACATTGACTGCGGCACGCGAATATTATTAAATTCTTTCGGCAAAGCTGTGTGAAGAGTCTTTATGTGTCTCGGTCTTCACGGTTTAATGAATATATTTTGTTGTTTAATGTATAACTATCATTAAAATATTCACTTTTGAACCATGACAAATTTATTTAAATATAAACAAGTTTGGAATACCGCCGGGTAATCTATTTGTATAATGTATTATATACCATCAGTACACAACAGTATATCAGTACAATGATACAATATATATAATTAGGTCACATTACGGCTACATGTTTCGACCGTAAACGGGCATCTCCAGGCCAATGAAGAACATTATTAAGGTACACTAAAGTAGCACTCAGTGGGATCCCAACATTATTAATGTAAAATAAAGTAGCACTCAATGGGATTCCAATGTTCTTCATTGGCTTGAAGATGACCGTTTACGGTCGAAACATGTAGCAGTAATGTGACCTAACTGTACATATTGGATCACTGTACTGATATATTGTTGTGTATTGACGGTGTATAATACATTATACAAATTTGTTAATACACAACGGGATGGCCTCTGTCATAAAAAAGGGTAAACTATCTGTTAATAATTGATTAAGAATATGTTCAAAACTCGGTTTAATGCAATTGTTTGGCCTCCCAGGCCCATGAGTCGACGCCCTCGCTATTGTGCTTTCTAGCTCGCCCGCGGAATGTCATTATACGGGTGTAAATGTTCTATATTGCCTTGTGTAATAATTTTTTAAAAACACGGTTCATCCATTACACGTCATCTCTACACAGCATTGTCCATTTTATGGTGCATAATGCCTAAATACATTACGTTTCTGAAGCTTTATTCTACACACATTTCAGTTGAGGGGCTGCCAATATGCTTACACATTTTCATTTGTTCAAGTTCAATATCTTGAATATTCAACTCGTACACAACTCATGTTGTAATAGAATGTCCATGTGGTTTAGTGACTCTCAAAAACTTGCACGCAGATTTCATGGCAGCTACTGTTGTCACGGTGGTAAAATATAAATTCTATGTGGGTTTCTCTTGAAGCAAATTTTAATAGAGCACTGTATTGTTAAACGTAACACTTTCAAGTTCTGACTAAAATTACTTTCATCGTTGTGATAAACTATCTGTCGTAGCAGCCGGGTTACAGAAT
>Ga0123357_10015311_pt1 | contig 10052 bp, 4 predicted proteins | sample TergutEmb28metaG_FD_89873 | JGI IMG/M metagenome (GOLD analysis project Ga0123357, IMG submission 89873) | Embiratermes neotenicus P4 segment gut microbial communities from Petit-Saut dam, French Guiana - Emb289 P4 | ecosystem: Host-associated > Arthropoda: Insects > Digestive system > Gut ... | reverse complement strand
GGTAAACAAAATTGTCACTCTAATTTAATTGGTACACGGGGGGGGGGTGCGAATATACTTAACACGTTATGTGCATAAGTCAGACGCGGTTAATTAAGTCTGCCTTTTCATACATATGATGTAGGCATATTTGTATGCCGCTGCGGGGAGAATAAAATAGTCTGACCTTCGTTAATACGAATTCCTTGCTAGAAGAATCTGTAATTGCAGAGGAAGCATTGCATCACAACGATATATATATATATATAATGTTTGCCTTCTGTTTTTGCTTCTATAATTGCAGTGCATTAGAAAAATTGCGTGAATTGTTACGTATGACTCAAGTGGCTCTGGATAGCGTCGATGCCATCTATAATGAACGACGTGGAAGTCCTTGACTGACTGAACGACCATCAGATGAAAGAGTTCTGCCCTGTTGAGTTACTGAAGTACGATTAGCTGTCCAAAATTAATCAAACTGCAAGTTCTTATTTCCGCCTTTTTTTTTAATTCATAGCTAGTGAGTCTTATTGTCTGTGTATATATCGTTTGTGGACTTCCAGTTCCTTCTTTTATGTTCGTAGTTATTCTTAATTTTCTTCCTTGTATTCTGCTGTCACTAGCTTGTACTCTTTCCCTAGTCGCCCTAGTAATAGTTCGAATGAAGGAAGATGGGATAGGTAAATCAGAAAAAGATGTTGAATTTTATCTGGAAAATTGGCATGCAGGTGAGCACTTTGCAAAATTTGGATCGACTGATAGGAGAAATATCAAAGTACAGACTTGATACGAACATTAGACCTGGACTGATTTGTATGTTCGGCAGGAATCTGCTTCGAACGTCTGTTCAACTACCGGCTGTCGTGAACTCCATTATTGTCGTGCGAATTCGATCTAATGTAGTGGAACACTGCTCTGCTGGAGGCTGCTGGCTGTAGGTGGGCCTGCTGGTCTGCTGTTGGCAGGAGCGACGAACCGTTCTGCTACCCCACACAGACCGAAAACATCTTGCATTTCGAGTAGCGTCTAGTGAACGATTGCACCTTGCGAATGCTTTCAGGATGGGTAATATCAACTTTTCATTCGTCACGAAATTTGCGCATGCGCATGTATCGAACTCCTAGCCCGCATTATATTCAGATCTGTGAACAGTAAGGCAGGTTGGTGATGTGAGGTTTTTAAGTACAGAACGGGACACACAAGAGAGAGATTATGCTTTGTGTAACTGAATATGGGGATGGGAAACACAAGACACAAATATTCTTTATGTGAAGCATCCTCGTCGGTGTTGCACTCAAATGTATAACCATGTTTTCAATAAAACACAACTGACTCTTGGTGTTTATTGTCTGGTATCTTGGTTCCGTATAATATACCTTCGAAAAAAGAGTTGTGTTTGATTGAAAACATGGTTATACATTTGAGTCACAACTGATCTGGCCACATTATGGCATTTGAAACTAAAGATAAGTAAAACAATTATCGAAGCACGGAAAAAGAGGAAGAAGTGTTTTGGGAACATATCTAAAGAGAAGAGCGCAATTTACAGAAATATACAACTGATCAAGACAAATTACTTAATCGGCAGAATTGAGGATAAAAGCCGTGCTCCTTGGATGGTATTTATCGAGTGCCTACAGAAATATTGTCAAGTCCATCACTGCATAATTCTGTACGCGCTTCAGTGTGCATCCGGTTTGTGTAAGATTGTTTTCAATATTGATAAGCTTGACTAATGAGAAAAAAAATGGCCATCCCATTGGTGTTCTGAAAATGTTTGTGTGTAGTAACGGTTCTCGTTTACTAGGATGTTGTCGGTAATCTGCTTGACGTTGATTTCGTTTTCTAATCTAGCATTGACTAGTTGCTGTGAACACTTTTCTATATCAGAAATTTAGGCTTTAGAATAAATTGACTGCGCATTGCCTGTTGAGTATTTTGAATGCTCGTAATTCTATCCAGTTTTGCTCCTACAATTTACGAATTTATATCGTGGAATAAACTCGGAATTATTGTTTATCTCCTTCTTGAGTAGAGACGTGATGTGGGAATAGCCATTTTGCGGAAGTTTGTATGAATATTTTGACTCCTTTTCCAAAGTCTAAGTGCTTGGACGCTGAAAATGGAGCCAGACTATTTCGTATGAACGTTGGTAACAACGCACTTCTACACGACACTAACACCCAAGAACGGTATCACCATTTAAACCGAAAAACTATAAACGTTTAAAATCAGTAATTGCAGAAGAAATGGTTGTAGCTGCCGTTATAAAGTAAAGGCTCTGTCTCTGGTGGAGGTCGGGAAATTGGCTGATAGTAAGATACGGACATACTTCAGCCATATGAAAACCATACGATAAGGAAATTAGAAAGACAAGTGCTTCAGTGGGTCAGATACAATTTTACAGTTGCAAATAAAATTTTGCTGTTAAGTAAGTGGGTGTTGGAAGACGCTGGTATTATTGAAGTTGCTTGGAACTATAGGTCAGATGTTAACGATAAACAGATCCCACAAAATTCTGAGTGATGTGGTCTTCTGGGATGATCTGTAGTCCATTAGGTTAATATGAATATTCTCTGAACGTGAAAGGGAGTCAGCATGTTCCTAGGAAACACTGGTACCTACTACGAATCTACTTGGTGTCATTACCAAGAAGAAAAATGTACGAATCTTCAGATCTCATAATGACATCGTAGACTTCAATAAACGTAGGCCATAGTGCACATCACTATCAAGAGAGCGGTTGAATGATCTTTCCTGCTTCTTCCTTTGTAGTCTTACGTTACTTACTTCCTTACGCGATTTTTTTTGCTTGTTTTATTTGCATTTCTCCCCCTTTTCCTTATCTCTTTCTGTCTCCGTCTGTCTGCCTATCCTTCCCTCTGCCTGTCCGTCCTTCCGTCTACTCGTCTACCTGTCTCACCTTAGCTGTTTGCCTGCATGTCTGTCTGCCTGTCTATTGCACAGTGTGACGCATCTTACGTGAGAGTGTATCCGGTTGAATGGCCTGGTTTGGACGGCCACAACACCTCGGAGCATCGAGCTAAGAGCAAGGCGTGACCTCTCGCTGCACTGCCAGGGCAACGTGACTGCAAGTTCAAAGATATTGTTATATGTTAGGGTTGCACCTATTTTGCACATACTAATGCAGCTTTCTGATTTGTACCAAGTGCGTTACTTGAAGAATTTTTGTTTTAAATTATAAAACACAGCTGTGACAGATTTTGGGCCACACAGAAAGATAAGTGAAGGTTGCTAAACAGTATTTAAAGTGAGACTCGAATGTGGAGTGAAATATGCGAAAGAAGACAAGAGTAACTATTAGGTTTTCATTTTTGTTCCGTGCAAGAGTCTATGATTATAAAATGAGCCAACTACTCACATTCAGAGGCTTGTGCGACTGTTCCTTCGTGTTTGGCATTTTCATGTTATCGGCGGATAGTACGAATTCCAGTTAAACATTCAATATTTCCACGAAAAATTGCACTTAATAAAAAACAATTCATGACAAGTATTAAACTCCTACTTGTTTCGGCACGCAGGTGCCATCCTCAGGAAATCTTCTAAAACAAAGGAATACAAGTCCAACACGCCAATCTAGGTAGTCCTAGACGGGTTTGCTGGACTTGTATACCTTTGTTTAAGAGACTCTCTGACGATGGCACTCCGGTGCCGAAACATGTAGGGGTTTGATACTTGTCATGTATTGTGTTTTATTGAGTGCATTTGCTGAATTTGACGTTCAGGTGACCGTGAATCGTGATAAATTCTTATAATAAACCCATCTATATGCACTAGTTTCTCAAATTTATTTTTGGAATAAAACTCTACATGTTTCGGACAGTTCCTCTGTCCGAAACATGTAGAGTTTCATTCCAAAAATAAATTTGAGAAATTATTGCATGTAGTTGGTTTTTTTATAAGAACGCATTTGTTTTTTGATGTATTGGTTGTAAGAATATGCACGGTATGAGTAACATGAAATCCATTCAAGCAATCTGTAGAAATTCATTTTCACATTTAACTAAGCGCCTGTTTTGGTTCACTTACTGCATCTATAGACTTCTGTTTCAGTCCAGTGTTGGCCTAAGTTCAAGCAGAATATACGGGACATGGTAGGGTGTCACGTGTTAAAATACACGGACTACAACGGTTTAACATGCCAGCGGACTGTCATAACGTTAGCCATTTAGAGATGAAGGGTAAACTGTTTTATTTAAAGACCCAGTTCATACTGTGCAGTAAACACTTTTAATCTAGAGTATAAAAACTAATCGGTTTATGTTATATAAGGCCAAAGTCACCGTTTGTTCTGCGATAAATACAAAACATATAAATACGGTGTGGGCAGCATGTACAACTTTTGAATGTTAAACCTGCTGGTTCATCAAGTAACCAGTAGGCCTTAAAAGGTTAAAGCTGCTTCGGGATTGCGCCTTTCGAAACCTCGGAGCCTGCACGGTATACCGATTTTTCTGAGGTCGTTTGTGATTTTATTCTTTCCATCAAAATTTATTTCTGAATAGTATTTTAAAGAGACCACGACAATTTCGATCCTTATTTCGCTGTAATTTTCATTCGTAAGCCCATGCTGCATAGCTTGAGAAATAATTGCTATAGAACCTAAAATGTTCGGTAAAAGAAAGCTCGCCTCTCCGTTGTGTTATGTTTACATTTAGAGAGGGGTTCTTTAGAGTCAAAACATAACTATCTTATGTTGTTGTCTTTATTTAAACTGACAACATGTTTCGGCCCTTGCACTGGACCATCTTCAGACTACTAATGTGTACCACTGGGAAACTGAACGACAACGAGAGCTCGTTAAGTTTTAGATTCATATATCCTATATTATGATTCACACTATATAGTCTCCACAGTTATATATCTTGTGAACTCTACTGCTACATTACCCCTGAATCCGGAATGTTTATCACTGCTGCACTCATAAGATCTTTACACATAAAATGTAAAATTCTATATTGTAAACATAATATTGTTACAAATTTTGACGTTTCGCTGACCGTGCATCGCAGTGTATTTAGCTCAGTAATTAACCAACTTGATGCACAAAATTTTTGTTTTACAATAAATTTTATTTCTGGTATCATCAAACCTATAGGTGTGATGATACCAGAGGCTGTGTAATGCAGTTTTGACCTCCTGATGATGAGCACATGTGCTCGAAACATGTAGAGGCATGAAATAAACTTATTGTAAAACAAAAATTTTGTGCGTCAAGTTGGTTAATTACTGAGATAAACAATATTGTTACATTTTCATGATATGTTTCTATTTTAAACCACCATGTATAATACTGTCGTGTTTCCATGTTATATTTCCAGATTTTAGACTACTAATGTGTAACATTGGGAAACTGAACGACGAGATCTTGTTGAATTTTAGATTCATGTATCCTATTCTATGATTCACACTGTATAGTCTCCTCAATTGTATATCTTGTGACCTGAAGATGGCCCAGTGCAAGGGCCGAAACTTGTCGTCAGATTAAATAAAAGTAACAACATAAGATAGTTGTGTTTTGGCTCAAAAGAATCCCTCTTTAAACCTGTCCTTTATTATTATTATTATTATTATTATTGGTATTATTATTATTATTATCATCATCATTATTATTCGTGTTATACTGAATTGGATTGGATTGAATTTAAATATTGTCGTCATTTATCACATTTGTGGTTTGTGTTCACTCTTGTTTTATTTTGGACAACTACGACATTTTTCAATAAAGTAAGAAGATCCAGAGTTTAATTAATGACTTGTGGATATTTTAGTCTTCTTTTGTCTTGCACTGAATATACAAGAAACTTCTACTGTGCATCAGTTAAATAAAATATGAAAAACGACTACTATTCAGTCCAGCCTTTCGTGTTTGTATAGTGAGTGTTTAACTAACTGCTAATTACTGCCGGTCTATTTGGTCAACTTTTCATTTCATATCGATTATAGAGCACCTCTCAATAAAAGTAATTACTCAGTTCAAATATTCACTTAAAATATTGTAATGTCCAAATAATATTTTCCTCCCGTAAATAATTATTGATACATGGAGCTGTTTATTTTATATTTCAGTTAACGTAATGAGAAATTCATTACACGGTGCAGTAATTACACAAAATTAATTATAAATAACTTAATATCGTTCTGACTGTCTTGAAATCTGTATGCTTGTTGAGGTGGCCAATGAATTTACTTCTTTTAAGGAGCCCAAAACTTCGTGAGATTGCTGTTAACGACTCGCCATTGGACTGTGTCCTGAGCTAGTTGAATCCACAGTTGAAGGTTATTTATTTGGACTGTGTCCACAGTTTTCCTTTTTAATGGAGATATCGCAGTGACTATTTTTGACTTCATTTGGAGATTGTATGAAGTGGCCCACGCTGTTTCTTCTCTAAGCACAGCCACTTCCTTGAACAGCAAAAAAACCGTATCTTGGGGGTCCAGCATCGTAGGGATCGGGTATCTTCTTCACATGAAGACAAAAAACAGAATCTATTGCCTAAATGCCTTGGTATTTTCGAATATAACGGAAACCGTGCCGTATAGCCGGCTCTGTTTTGCAGCTATGTACTCGCTCGCCACACACTCTCTGTCGTCATTTCACTACGTTACCGGTTTGTTGCTTCTTACCTGTCTCCCATTGTGGGAGGTAACACGCATTCGGCCGCCATCTTGTTTGGTTGTTTTCGAAATTTTCCTTGTGGTTTGGGGTCCTAAAATATGTTTCGACTTCCGCGGCTGTGCGCCTGAACTGTTGCTGGTGTTGTCCGGTCTTCGGTGTTTTTGTGTTAGGTTGTTCTGGCAACGCCATGAAGCGTTTTTATTGAGTTCACTTTGAGCTTTGAGCCTTCCTGTCTTTTGCTGTGTATTAAGTTAATGAGTGCTGTGGCGAGGTAACTTCATTGTATGTTTTTATGTGCTTCTACTGGAAAAGGGAATATTTTGGTTATTATGCTGCAGATTTATGTTATAATAAAAAGCATTGGTTGTTACCCAGTTAACAACTTGTTGGGAATTTGATGTTGGCTGGTTGAATTGGCCCCCCATCGGCACCTCCACAGGCGTACTGAGTGCTGTAGTATGGAGAAGGAGGTGGAGACAGCCTGGAAACTAAAGCAGTGCGCTAGATAAGTAGCGTTAAAGCTTGTCACATCATCGTCAAATAACTTTAAACCCAGGCGATTCCAGTGCATTTCTTGAAATAACCAGTAGGTCATTACTAATTTTATTACAATCATTAGAGTGAAAGAGTGTTGATTCATATTTCAATTAACATTTCTTGTGCTTATATTTTGCACATATTTACCTGTAAGAGTAAGTTCTTACGGATAAAACGTGACACTGAGAGACTGACTAAGGACGTACTTTGTTAAAGTGAGAGAGAAACTGTGATTTTCAGGTGCCTTTTAACTGGAGCCGGAAGAGAGCACTAATTGATAGAATCTAAACTTGGATATATATATAGCTAAGGAGCTCTACTGTTGGCATTTCATTCTTACTAAACTCCACTCCTCTGTGCAACAAAAATGTCGAAATATATAGAATTGGGGTTTGTTACAAAATCACTTTTGTGGTGTGTTGTCTCATGCGAGGATGCTGACGTAACGAGGTTTTCAAGTTAGCCTTCGATTTTAGCGAAGAACCGGACGGGATTGTTGACAACTTGTACAGAGAGACCACCACACCCCTCGAGAACTCTATAGTGAAATGTCTGAAGTAGGCCTGTCTTTGCGAAGCATGAACGTAGAAGCGAAGTGACAAGTAAAATTAAGAAAAGGGATTAAAATAATTTAATCGGATGTGAGTTGAGTCCGATGAACTGCATATTTTGGGGCTCCAAGTTACGACTTTTGATTATTGACTTAAAGTTTCGTAGCGATCGAAGTGTCCTGTGCCAGTAACAGAGAAATATTTGCATGAAGCTTTTCCCGAGGGTAAAGCGGCCTGAGCGTGGCCTTTACCACTTACCCCCATGTAGCGCCGAGGTTACCTTCCATTGATTGCCGAGGACAGACAGACATGTCGAAGCTAGTAGTCGCTTTTCGCAATTTTGTGTAAGCTCCTAAAATGAGCCCTCCCTCCCCTCGAAAACTGACCGTAGTCTGTTACTCGGGCAGCACAGACTGCTTCCACTATAAAGAAGGCAGTTAACGCTATAGAGGAGGCACTAGTGCCTCAGCCTGCATACGGATGCCATACCACCACAGCCAAACCACAACGTAACACCAACACACATCGAACCAGATCAATATAACCCATGAAATAACTCAACAAATAAGTCGCAAGCTCCTGAGGATGGATGAATTAACATCCGAAGTATGTTGAGCATTAAATAATGAAATAATAAAGCAAGTGGAATCAAGTTGGTCTCTCTTTATTCAATGATCTTCAGATGGCTGTGAGATTTACTCTTACACATCTCTTGCAACATTTCAGTAGCTATCACAGCCTTCGTTCTCTGATTATCGATTAGCAGTGAATATGCAGTTATGCCCCCTTAATAACATGCTGTTCATTCCACATTTAATGAAAACTGGTCCCCTAGTTCATAAATTATAAAGGAAATAGGACACACGGAAATTTCACATGCCTATATAACGTAATAAGGAAACCAGGTCATTAAATGTTATCGTTTTTCGATGCTTGAACAATCGGCAATACTCTGTGATGAAACATGTATATGCCGGGATCGTGCAAAGGTAACATGTGGCACTGTATTGCTGTCGGTCACTTGATGTGCACAGCAGCACTGAATGCTATCAAGGCCCATTTAGATCTAGTAACATCAGCAGCTCCGGGCCGGTGGCTGATTGGACTGCTGAATCTAAACATCAGCGACCGTAACTTACGTTTGTGGAATCTGTTTTTAAAGTCTAACTCGTATATTGAAATTTACTGCCTGCGTGCTCAAATGTTATTGAAAGCTTTTTATGATTTCCATAGACCAGACCCTAACGTCTCAACGAAGGTCATGTAAGTGTAAAAACGTCCGCCTTATTGCTTTCGTAGCAGAACATAAACATCCTATCAACAGTACTGAGTTTATTTAATGCCCAGTGAGCACGAGGAATTCTGCTGAGTTTGATCTTCTCAGTATTTTCTCGTGTCATAATTCGGAGCAACATTACAAAATAATCTTTGACACATATAGAGATACTATGACAAAGAAATTATGATCTTAAAATAGTTCATTTTCGTCACTTATATTCGATTTGACAAAAGCGTTTTACGATGAACTTCAATGGCATGAAAATATTTTGTCAAAATATGTGATGAATTTATTGCATCCAAAAATGACATCGTTCGGTTATTGATTATCAGTAATATTAGAGGTAGGCAGACATTGTATGGATGACCGTATAGGAACACTGCATGCCTGTAGATGGTATTCCATTACATGATATTTTCTCTGCTCATGACAACTTTGTACTTAATCACTAGGCCTAAAAGCCACAACGGAAAGGAATAACCGATTTCATTAATAAATGCTCATTATATACCTACATATGCACATATAAGTAGTGTAAATTTATATTAAATTACTCATACATGTTTCGGTGTTAATACACCATCTTCAGAGAATTTGCGTATTGTGTTAGCTAAAGTTGCGAATTATTAAAATGATAAAATAAAATACAGTAGTGTGTCGTTATGATAAAATCTTGTTAAACGTGGGCGCATTTTCTAACCTCAATTTCATTTACTAATTTTGCAGAAAGTAAAAAGCGCTTATTCCTACTCGTAGGGAAATGTGTGACGTCGTTTCCTACATAAAAATGAATACTTTGATTGAAATGAAGTCGGAAGTTTACGTAAAACTCAAGTAATTCGGCAATACTGAACTTCATTCACACGCGGTGCTGCATTACGTCTCGTTTCAAGTCGTGAACCGTATCACTCTGCTAGAGTGCAAAGTAAAATGTATGGAAATATACGAGGGCTGTCCGGAAAGTATCCGTCCGTTTTTAATATCTCGAGAACCGTTCCCGTGGCCTTGATGTGACTTTGCAGCCAATCAGAGCAGACCTTACTGCCCGTCTGTGAACAGTCACTCT
>Ga0123357_10015309_pt1 | contig 10053 bp, 5 predicted proteins | sample TergutEmb28metaG_FD_89873 | JGI IMG/M metagenome (GOLD analysis project Ga0123357, IMG submission 89873) | Embiratermes neotenicus P4 segment gut microbial communities from Petit-Saut dam, French Guiana - Emb289 P4 | ecosystem: Host-associated > Arthropoda: Insects > Digestive system > Gut ... | reverse complement strand
TAAAAAAAAAAACCCAAAAAAAAAAAAAAAAAAAAAAAAAAAACATAAAAGTCCCCCAACAAACGTAATTAATTCAGTAAAAAAAATCCGTTATAAAAACTATTATATCCTAGAATTAATGACAGTAGAAGAGAGAATAGTAAAAACTTGCAGGAAAAAATAAATAACTTTGTGGCCTAGTGAGGAGTATCTCAATGTGTAATAACATTATTCCAGATAAATACATTTCCTATAACGTAAAAATATTCAGTAGATTTTTTCTTCTAGCTTAATAGACAAAAATAATCCCTCGAACGTCATGGACAGGCTTCGAGAGCATACAGGGGCTTGCGGACCACATTTTGAAGACAGACAGCGGAGCAGACCCTGGCCCGAATGAGGCTGAACGCCATTAAACCAAAGACGTTGCTTCTGGCGAGGTAGCAAGCTTCATTAGACGGTGTTACAGGAAAAACTTGTTGTTTCTGCCGCCAGACTGCGCTCCTCTTGCTGGCAAGATGTGAAACACGGCTCCTGACATAAGTGACGTGATTACCTGCGTTACACCTTGGAATTAAAAATCTCCTCCCCCTTTGTACTTTCGTATGTAAAAATGAAATAAAAACATCTATATTTTTGAAAGTACAGAAATTTTAAGTAATTACTTAACAAGAGAGTGGAGTACAGTAGCACAGTGGTTAAGGTACTGCGCTACAGATCGTAAGGTCGTTGGTTCGATTCCAGGTGGTGTCATTGATATAATCCTTCCGATCGCACTATGGCCCTGGGGTCGACTCAGTCTCTAACAGAAATGAGTACCAGGTGTATTTCCTGGGTGTAAAAATAAGGCCGGTGTCTAAGGTTGACAACTTTACCACCATTCTGGGCCATTGTCACGTAATCTGGGAACCTTAAATTTCTGGAACCCTCTGGGCTCCTCGGGCCTGCAATGGGACTGATTTACCTTTTTTAATTAACAAGAGAGCCCAGTTAAATAGGTTTAAAAGTTCTGAGTGGGAGATCAGAACAAGAGAAAACGAAATACAACAATTCAGTGTTTTGAACTTTTTATAGTTGACATCCTTTGGTTTAGAAGTGAAACTACGGTATATCCACTGCGTTCTAACGGAAGTTTAATTTTTATATGAAACTGCGTGATATTCTGCATTACATGCACAAGACACAGCGACGAACTTCTCATTCCAAACTCAAAATTGATAATGGATTGTTTGATTCCTTTCAAACAGGTTTCAATATCATATGAAATATATTTATTTATATCACGTGTCCTTTTATGAGGTTTCACGTACCGCCCTATGTGGCTTCGCTTACCTTCTTAAGTGACTTCACGTACCCACTCGTGAAGCTTCAATTAATTAGAAGACCAAGAAGGCATATGGGGAGGTGGAGTCAATATTTATCTATTGGTACTCGCCAAGCAGATAGTTCTGAGCACAGGACGCTTCAGCTGCGTGGAATGCAATCCCGGTAATAGATGCGCAGGAAGCTTGGCAGTCTCTACGGGTGGTATAAGTGAACTGAAGAAGAGAATGTTCTGTCACCACTGCCAGGGATCACAACCCAGTTCCTCGGTCGTTCAGCCCGTAGTCCAGTCAATGTACGAACTAAGTTATTCGTGTCTCCTGACAAGGTTAGATGCGAGGATAATGTTCAAAATAATTTTTGAGAAACAAGGAAGGCAAATGAGAAAAGTAAGTTTACCTGCTTCATAATGGCGGACTTTTCTGAACACTGTAACGTATTATTTACACAAAAATCAAGAGATGGCACTGACTAGTTGACAGCACTATAGCTAATCTTTCGGGGGCCATTGCTGCCGGATAATCGGTGGTCCCTTTTAAATTTTAGAGACTTTACTCCCCGACGACATAACAGGGATCCAAAATATGGAATCCAGTCCGAAGGAATCCAAAACAAATTACAGTATTCTGCTGGTTTGGCTTCCCTCACTCAAGGGACCCCAACGTTGCGTGGTCTCCGCGGGACCCTTATTTACGCCATTACTAGCTGAGGACATACTAAATTTTCCAAGCAAGATTCTGCAAAATGGATTAATTACGTGATGTAAGAAAGTATACTTCGAACTGACAAGGCACTTTCGACTTGTAATATTTTATAAATATTTAGTGACTTAACAGTGAACTGAAGTTTGTCAGTTCATGTGACCACTTGTTGAGTGGGGCGGACTATTAATGCCGGAAGAAACCTGTAGTCACACGTCTGAATCCTGCTGGAAGCAGTACGTATGTGAACTTGTGTTGTGTGGTCCTCTGTACATATGTAGTTCCTTCCTGAGAGTGACGTTATTCCTTGCAGAAGGATTCATAGCTTCAAATATGAATTCCGAATCCGATAAAAACCATGACATGCAAAGAATGGGAAGAGGATCGCAGGATGTACTTCCTCTGCATTTGAATAGTTAAATCCTCGATTATTCAGATCTTATTGAAATTTTACAATTTTATAATTACACCCTCCCCTTCAGCAGCATAATTTAGAAGCAAACAGACTATCACAGAATTAAAACCCTACTCAAAACTACGGGTACATTAAACAATATATCCACAAGAATGGCGTAAAGAATAAGAAGAATTACTTCGAAGTAAGAATTTGAACTACATATTTAAAAGTTTAATTTTATACTTAACCGTAAAAACATTAATTTGATTTGTGAAGAGCAGTAAATAAACGATATTAGTTAAATGATCGCCTGCGATCTGAGAGCCGTACGAAACACAAGCACAGAACTAAGCCGGCAGTCTGTTAAAGTAGGTGGTTCGTGTATCTACTGTTGTGCATGGAAGATCTAACTTAATATTAACAACAACACGCCAACACTTTGGTAAGCACAAAAATTAATATGCAAAAAAAGTGTTCTTAAAATATGAATTTTTATCAGTTCCTATATTTAAGAAGGATAGAAGCAGCTAAACTTACTCTGTGTACTGTATAGGAGACTTTCGAGGCAGCCTGTTCTTTCCTTTGATAGCAAGGATAATAAGGTGTTGAAGAACTGTATTTGCATTATATTGTCTTCATAAACTGCGGAGAGTCAAGGGCTGTTAAACGGAGAGAAATAAAGTTCACTGCTGCGGGAACTTGCAGTAATTCCAACGACTGCATAATGTAAGTAAATGTTTTAAGATTCGACATTTTGCTGTCTACTGTCACTTTACCACCTCATAAGCACTTCAGGTAGTCTTATTTTACTTCGGACCTTCACGCTTGAGTTCAGACATGCTGGATGTACTTGGAATGTTCAGGCGGTTTCAGGATTCCGAAAGCGTAACCTCATTAAACAAGATCAGTACCGTTTAACTTACCAAAGAATGTTCATACTTTTACTGACACTTTATTTGAAAAGCAAAATAAATATTTATTTTTAAGTGGTGAATAAAGAATTTATACTCACTAAAACACATACATTATGGTGCAGAATTGTGCAGCAAGAAGCTTCAGTGCTTGACCGATTTAACGCGAAAAGGCTCTCTGAACACATGTTAGAATGTACGTAATGCAAATAGAGAGACTGTAAAACAAAAATGAATAAGTGAAATCCGCTTCGAATTGCGCACAATGCATTCTGAACGCTCCTAGGAGTTGAGTACATTTTTGTTGAAGACATTAAGAATTTGAAGTATAGTTGTTGTTGTTGTTACTGTTGTGGAGGTGGTGATGGTGTTGGTGGTGCTTCTTTCTTACCATAGATAAAACTAGATACTTTGATTACTATGTCTTGTCATTGTTATCTCTTATTTCGTTTACCGGATTTCGGAAGAACCCAGTGTCTCTTCCAATTCACCAATTCGTGACTCAACTATGTTGTTATTTTCGATGGTAGCAAATTATAATTACGAGTTTTGGGTGTGGAGAAGTGCTTGATAAGAGGCGTGGCACAAATTACAAGACACATTTGAATCTGTGCCAAGGTGTCCCAGAGCGTTCGGATGTCCAGATGGCGTCGCCAGCGGGTACCCTCTGTGTTCCTTTTGTGTGGCGAATACATGCTGCAAAAGACCTCAGACTGCTATCGGCTATTATCATTATTACTGTACCAAATTTGTAAGAGTACTTTCACTTTTTGATGACAGAAACGGTATTTGTCAGAAGATTCGGCAGTTTCGAAAACAAGAGAGCCGTACCTCCTGTATTAAATGAGGAGACCTGCGACAGTTGCTATACTACGCACGAAAATCCAAACGCCGTGGGACAAGCGGCGCTAATGCTGTACAGCTCCCATCCCAAAAGACTGCAAGACAGTTATGTTGGTGTTAGGTCCATCGGCAGTGCGAACAAAAAAACTATAATTGAAGTGACCACTAATTGCATTTTGTTTATACAGCGCTGGAGGAGAATTATCACTTCCTACGACAAAAATGAAGACAAAGTGACAAAAGGTCGTGGTAACGTATGGACACATTCCTGTTTCAAGCAAGCAATGCCGAATAACAAACTGGATTATTAATACTTAAGTACAGCTTAACAATTTTGGCCCGTGTCATGCCTTTCATTTAAATATCTCACACAGTGTAAGGCTTACGGAAAACATGCGTCGGAAACACAATGCTCGTCTAACTTGCCTTTACAACTCTTTTTAAAACATTCTGTTGTGATATGCATTTGACTACTGAAGGTACAGACCGGTGCCGAAATTTATATCAGGTGGCCATTACTTTCATACTACTTGCAGCAAAACTACCGTACTTCAGGTTATCGTAGATTCGTGCTTTACTCTACCCTGGGTCACGTGCGAAGCGGTAACACGTGTGGAGGGTATACCCTGATGGGTGTTGCTGGCTAACGCTGGCTAACGGGGCTCTGGTCTACCCAAGCCAAGGAGGAAAGTGTCGTGCTGAAGGCTGCATGGCAATGGGGTAGAGATAGCAGTGTCGTTAGCGATCCCCTTGGGGAACCAGGTCGCGCCCCATTTTATGTAGGCCTTCCGTCTGCGTTGGGTTCCGTGGACGGTGACCTTATTTTTTCCTGTATGTAAGCAGGAGGGCTCCTTTTTGGGAACTCCTGCAGATATACATGAATGAATGAATAAATAAATAGAATCCTCTCGCTTTGTCAGTGGCTCTGGTGACGGAGTATCCCTGTCCGTGGGGACCCTGTTATGCAACACAGAGTGGGCTGCATTACCGGGGACTCTGACAGACAGACTATAAGAGATACATATTAAGAAAGATGTAAAGAAATGCCCCGCAAGCGGGTATCTCTCTCCCTAGGGGCCCCATTGGGGAACTTGGAGGGGATTCTCTTTCCGGGACTTTTTGAGAAAAAAAGGGATATTATATCCGGGTTTCTTTCTTGGACGCAAAGGATATTAAGATTTTAAGTCTTGGGGCCATCTGGGAGTTTGGTAAAGGGACAGGGCTCTCCTGAGCTGGTAATAGATTATGGGACACAAAGGGCCATAAGGTCTAGGCGCATCGGGACCCTAAGTGCTCGGACCCAATACAAATCTATCTACAGCAAAATTAAAACTGATAGGCCACAATTAACCTTCTTACATCAGAATTAAACACCCATCCATGTATAAATCTTATTGTAGCACCGTGCATTTTCGTAGAATCACTTCTATTTATCAACCAACGAATGCACATATAATTTCACATGAAACACTTTTAAAACACTTTAAAACACTCCGACATGTTTCGATCTGACAAGATCGAAACATTTCGGAGTGTTTTAAAGTGTTTTAAAAGTGTTTTATGTGAAATTATATGTGCATTCGTTGGCTGATAAATTGAAGTGATCCGTCCAGGTATTCTAACACTTTTACGTATGACAGACGAATAAAGCTGGTCTGGCGACATAATTGTCGCAAATTTCCAAATTTTTTTTGTGTCAGCGAGTAATACTGTTTTATATTTCTGGTGTAAGAGTGTTCGTATAGAGACAAAGCAATTAAAATTAATTACCCCAGTATGTGGAAACATAATTAGAGCTTAAGATAAGTACCCCAATTTATATTCCGCGCTTCCTATATAAGGGTACAACTTCCCATTAAAATTCATGGTAAACCCAAACCTTTCCTCAGCAGCTTAATGCTGTATTTAGCTGGAGTTTCCTACGGGGTTTATGTACATATTTATGTACATATTTCTGGAAGTAATGCTAAGAAATTTAAGTTTAAATAAGAAGTCCTTTTCTTAATTTTCGATTTCAGACTTTCTTTGTTGCCAACTACAAACCGCTCACCCAGAGTTTTACAGTCATAGCCCTACGGTACGTGGCGATGTCAGCAAGTGGACAACCTGACACACACATTTCACCGTCCTGTTTCTGTTGCAAGTTGTTACTATCACTTTTAAATCCTGATCTGAATATATTTAAAACTGACGTATGTCCACAAGGACACGTGTGCTACTTGACTGTCGCTGCAAGCCAGTTGCAAGCGACCAGTGACTGCTTGGGGAAAAGTCGTCCTACAGGACTCGCTCAGGCAGACGCAAGGAATCAGGTTCCGCTAATTATAACAATTTCATGTAATTCCACTGCAGCTAAAAAGTTAACTTGGATTAACTCCAAGAAAAATGTATGAAATGCTCTTTCTGTCTCATTACCCTATACACAACGTGTTCTCCTTATCTGCCAACATGAAATATTTCTTATAGGTACTTTCGTACTAAGTAGAAGTTGTGACTAAGTAACCTGGTCTCTTTCTCCCCCTGAATTCTCCTAATCACTTTCTCTAAACACCCTCGCAGTATGTACGAGGATCACTTTAAGCACATATGGAAAACAGTCGGAAATGCGAATACTATACAAGAAGAAAGTCTGCGGTTTCGACTGCTGTAGAGGCCAGTTGAAATGTGATGACACGCGCAGAAACCAGATTTCGTCTTTCGGCGAAACGGACGAATTCATTTAAATCGGCCGGGGTGTCAGTTCAGTAGACTACTGGCAGCCGAAGTGTGCGCATCAGCAGTAGTAATGCTGGATAAACCATGTTCCGAGGTAGTGTGAAGGGTACTGGCTACCCACTGCATTCGCCAGTTTCCCTTCACTTACCCTCCCGTGCGTCACCGTGTGCCATCACATTTCAACTGGAGTCTACACGTTTTGAGGTTCCTCAGTCACGACGCGGTTCATTATGGTAGACGGATACCAACATTTTGGAAGCAAATATGTCTATTAGAATGTACAGAATTGAAGAATGTGAATATAGATGTGTTTCTTTTCCGGTGATTCCAGGTACAATAAATTACGACATTTAATGTAACATCCTTTGTGTAGCGTGAAAGTGTCCCCAGCTCCCTATAACCGAAGTAATACCGTGACTGTGGAACGTGTCCTGTGAAAACAATTTTATTTTAAACACGAACAAAGGGAAAATCTGATAAAAATGAGTAACACTTGGAAGATGGAAGTTAATCTGAATTCTATTGAAGGACTCAGCACGTACCGCGCAGTAAACATACTCCTGCTCGGTAACAAAACATTTAGTCCTGTGAAGGTAAATAATGGCTGTTTTTTCCGAGACTCAAAAAAAGGTAGATACACCCTGTCGGGAGAGTTTAGGATTTTTAAGGTTTAAACCTAGTGGTAAGTAAAGTAACCACTGAACCTTACAGAGTTAATGCATGTTGTTATCACTTGATTAAAACTTTCGTTACAGTGAACTATACTCCGATATTAAAATCAAGGAAAAACACACCAAACGTGGATGACGACGCTATCAAAAACTTTATCCAGAAAGGCGTCTAATCAAGTTCGAGCCCAGCTGATTGAGAATATCTGTGAATCTGAAGTTTGCAGGTCCTGTATTTTACGTTCTTTTTACTTTTGTAAATCTTATTCCTTTTAAATTTTTCGTAATTATTTACTGCTCTTATATCTTAATCTTTAATCAATGCAATCGTGTTTATGTCAAAACAAATCATATAAAGATAACAATGATAACCATTTGCAATTCCGTATTTCAGGATCTTTCTAGAAAAAAGGAGCCACTTATTCAACGACTACAAGAATTATTTAGCCAAGTTAATATTTGAAGCCGGAAAGCGAGAGACAGGAAGCGACAATTGGCAGGGCAAATCCGGCCGTACTTTTGGCACGTTACTGGTTACTATAAACCACATTTAACAATGAAGCTCCTACCTCACAGGGTCACATACAAAGACCAATATGTGATAGTGATTTTTGGTTAATGAAATAGTAGCGGTTAATTTTGAGAATAATATAAAAACAGTTAATTCTGTAGGCAAAATAGAGTTTCGGAACGTTAAAGCAGGTGGTGGAGTATACAGGCAATTAATCAATGTATTTAAAAGGTTATTAATTCAAGAATCCTTTCATAGTTTCACTTCGATCCATATTGAGAGTAGTGTGCTTTATGGCACCGGGTTATCCATTGTAGGACACAAATAATTTATTCGTTACACCAACCTTGTATGTATGTATGTGTGTATGTATGTATGTATGTATGTATGTATGTATGTATGTATGTATGTATGTATGTATGTATGTATGTATGTATGTATGTATGTATGTATGTATGTACATATGTATGTATGTATGTATGTATGTGTATTTATGTATGTATGTATGTGTGTATGTATTTATGTATGTATGTATGTGTGTATGTATTTATGTATGTATGTATGCATGTATGTATGTCAGTTTCAAAACGTTGTTCTACCTTGTCCGACACCTAGACTCCACTGCTTCCTATCTTCCCACTGACCTTCATTTAGGTTTCTTTCGTTCATGGCCTTCCTAATACCTTCCATCCGGATACACTGGTCCTCCAGGTTGGGGGGTGGGTCGATGGGCCAGCACCCCATCACCCGGGAAAAAAACACACATGCTAAAAAACACACATACACCAACCTTACAAGCGACAAAACACACGTTTTCAATTGTGCATTATGAGACTACAACAATACGTTTTGTTTTAAACTTAATAAACGCCCTAGCGTGCATAGAACGGCGCCTTTATCGTTGTACATGACCGGAGATGTGTCCAGGAACTTGCTTATTGTTTCATCGCTAATTAAAGGAGTCTAGACCACCTGTTTGTAACAAAAGACATGACTGATGATTCGGTCGAGACAGAAGCTTTTCTATAAGCCACAGTGAATTCTTTTCGGCCCCACTTCAAGACGGCTAATGAAAACTGTAGACTGACTACACAATGCCTCTCAGCCACAAACTCCTACTGCTGGAATATCAGCCTGGGTGTGTTGAGAAGCACTAGGGTAGATATTGAGCTCCACCATTGTAGTTTTCGATAAGACAGTATCACTTCTGAGCAGTTTTATTCCTGAAGAAAAAGCATCCACTGCACATTCCATAACTATGTGAAAAATATGGTGGTTGCAGCTGGGAAAGGAAGTTTCGTCCATGTCAGAATTTTTGCTGATTTATGTACTTCAGTGGATTTCCGAGGTAGTTTCGTTACTCAGATTAAAATGCTCAACGTCTGACGTCACCTAATCGGCATCTAATTATTCTGTCGTACATCAGAAGACACACACACTGAATCTAAATTACCAACACCCAACCATTTAATGCCATATGGAGAATAACAGCTGTTTGGAAAAATCACACAATGAAACATAAATACAATATAAGGGCAAAAGAAGTGTCTCAAAAATACAGCAGTTTTTCACAGTCCTTTCCGGTCTGTCCTATCACCGCCTAAAAATGTTAAACTAAGTGTCTGTCTGTCTGTCTTGTCTCCACGGCTGTAATATAATTTTAACTGCCGTCTTGAGGTCAAAGTTAGGAAGAGTATCCTTTCGGCTGCAAAGAAAAGTAACAGGAAAAAAGTTACTTCCTTATGCAGGCCAAAAAGTCAAACGGTGGAGTGGACGTATATACATTTATACTTCATGTCCGAACTATATGGTAGTTTGGAGTGATTAAATTCTCATTCCGACCTATTTAACACGGAGGAAGTGCCCAGGTTATCATTAACTCTTTAACCCTTTGGCGAATGAATTATTTTTTAAATTTAACACACCCTGTATATAAAATGTGAATAAAACAAGAACCAAATACGTTAGAATTATGAAACAAACTGCATTTTGAAGAGAAAAAAAG
>Ga0123357_10015308_pt1 | contig 10053 bp, 5 predicted proteins | sample TergutEmb28metaG_FD_89873 | JGI IMG/M metagenome (GOLD analysis project Ga0123357, IMG submission 89873) | Embiratermes neotenicus P4 segment gut microbial communities from Petit-Saut dam, French Guiana - Emb289 P4 | ecosystem: Host-associated > Arthropoda: Insects > Digestive system > Gut ... | reverse complement strand
CTCGTTTTTATTATCTATTTGAATGAGATAAAGTAAAAAAAATAAAAATGAATAATTAATTTAAAACAACACTAATAAACATGAATTTTATGAGTTTATTTGCAATTATTAAAACTATTATGAGGATTCGAGCTTCAATCGTATTCTTATTACTATTATTTTTGTGTTCTCCAATCATTAAAGCTGATCCTACACAACAAGGGATTACGATCAGTGGTACCATTTCCGACAAAGATGGACCGGTTATTGGAGCTAATGTATCGGTGAAAGGATCTACTGTAGGAACAATGACAGATGAAAAAGGAAAATATTCTCTTACTGTTCCATCCGACGGGTCGCTTGAAATTTTCTTTGTCGGATACAAAAAAGTGATTATTCCTGTGAAGAATCGCAAGTTGATCGACGTCACTTTGGAAGAAGACACGCAACTGATCAATGAAGTTGTAGTTGTCGGGTATGGAACGCAGCGAAAGGCGACTTTGACAGGGGCGGTTTCGTCTTTGAAAGGTTCGGAAATCGTTGTAACTAAAAATGAAAATATACAGAATATGCTAACCGGAAAAATAGCGGGGGTTCGTGTAACGCAGGGATCAGCAGAACCGGGCGCTTTTAAAAACACTTTTGATATTCGCGGAATGGGGACGCCGCTAATTGTAATTGACGGGATTCCACGTACTATGTCGGAATTTCAGCGGTTGAACCCGGAAGATATTGAAGATATGTCTGTTTTGAAAGACGCTTCAGCGGCTATTTATGGTGTTCGTTCGGCTAATGGCGTAGTATTGGTGACGACAAAAAAAGGTGAAAAAAACAGTAAACCGCAATTGTCCTATTCAGGCAACATGACTTGGTCGGTTCCTTCAGGCTTTTTTGGACCCATGAATGCAGTTCAATACATGACGAGGCAAAATGAAGGTACCATGAAAAATCCCAATCAAGCGCAGCAAACTTGGGCTTATCCGCAGGATCAGATGCAGCCGTATATAGATGGAACGAAAACCGGCGCTAACTGGTATAATTATCTGTTCAGAGGTTATACGCCCGAAACGCAACATAACCTGAGTATCTCAGGAGGAAATGATCGTACGCATTATTATGTTAGCGGAGGATATTTCTATGAAAACAGTTTTTTTAAGACAGACGACCGGAATTACAAAAAGTTCAATGTGCTTTCCAATCTCTCGACTAAAATTACCAATGACCTTACGTTTGATATGCATTTTTCGGTAATTGCAGACGAAGCAAATCAACCCAATCAAAGCGCTTACTGGACCATACGCGATTTTTGGCGAATGAATCCATTGGTTGGTCCTTATGCCGACGCGGCGGGAACAATGTATAATAATGCAGTAACCGAAGGTGAAAATCCGTATTCGTTTATTCATAGCGACCTGATCGGATGGCAAAAAAATCAGAACAGGTGGTTTGAAGGAAATAGCTCGCTGAAATGGGATATACCTTATGTAAAAGGGTTGAGCGTAAGGGGACTGTTTAGTTATAATTATTATGTAGACAATTATACTCAATACAAAAAGCAATATTATCAGTACCTCTACGACGCGACTTCCGATACGTATACCCGCTATACGATATCTGCGCCAAGCCAGGTAAACAGGATGAACAAGATACAGGACGTGATGATGTGGCAAGGTATGGTGAATTATGACCGCACGTTTGGTCTGCATAAAGTAAACGCGACAGTGGTGTGGGAATCCCAAATGAGAGGAGGCGATAATTTCAGCGCTCAGCGGAATTTAAGTTTGCCAATACCTTATTTACTTGCCGGAAGCGTTGACGGGCAGATAGGGAACATGAGCGCTGCGCAGGGCGATCTATACAAATACAGCAACAACGGGTTAGTCGGTAAACTGGGTTACGCTTTTGCCGAAAAATATTTGCTGGACGCCGCTTTCCGCTATGATGGTTCATCAAGATTTGCACCGGGTCGTCAATGGGGATTTTTTCCTACCGTTTCTGCCGCATGGCGTATCTCGGAAGAAAAATTTATCAAAGAATCTTCCTTGTCGTTCATCAATCAGTTGAAATTGCGCGGTTCGTATGGGGTGACCGGAGATGATTCATCTTTACAATATCAATATGTTTCAGGCTATAATTTTCCAACACCAACCGATGCCAGCGGAAGACAGTTTGTCGGCGGTTATGTAATAAATAATAGTTTTGTAGCAAGCGTTGATAACAGGGGCATTCCGAACTCGGATATCACATGGTACACATCCAAGATGTTTGATGTAGGCGCAGACTTTGAAGGCTGGAACGGATTGTTTGGATTCACATTAGACTATTTCAACCGAGATCGCGATGGACTTTTGGCTACCGCCAACGGAGGAATCCCCACAGTAGTCGGCGCCGCATTGCCTCAACAAAACATCAATAGCGACCGTACCTTTGGTCTCGAATTGACATTGACGCATCGCCATAAAATTCAAGACTTTATATATCAGCTTTCTCTTATGGGTTCCGTTACCCGTGTAGAGAACCGATATGTGGCAATTGCTCCTCAAGGCAGCTCGTGGGACAATTGGATGAATAATCCTAATAATCGCATGATAGGCAATGTGATGGGCTATGGAGTTATGGGATACTACACATCCTGGAATCAAATCTGGAATTCGCCGATGTATGCCGACCGGACTCAACTTATCGGCAACCTTGAATATCAAGACTGGAACGGCGACGGAGTAATTGACGGACATGATTATCATCCAATCGGGTATAATAGCGCTCCGTGGGTAAACTTTGGTCTCAATTTTAACGGAACTTATAAACGGTTTGATCTCAATTTTCTGTTTCAAGGTTCCGCACTCGGTTCAATACTATACGGAGAACAGACGCGCGGAGATTCGCAAACGTTGACAATCATGCTGGATCGTTATCATCCGGTAGATCCATCAGCTGACCCGTATAATCCTGCCACACAATGGATATCGGGACATTGGCCTTATGGAGATCCAAGAACGATGAACTTTAATAATGCGACAAATCCAAATTCATTTTTATTGCAAAATGATACATACTTGCGTCTAAAGAGTATTGAACTTGGCTATACGCTGCCTGATTTCAAAGGTTGCAAGCTGCGTCTTTATGTAAATGCATACAATCTATTAACTTTTACGGGAGTGAAATTTGTGGACCCTGAACATCCGTCTGTTGGTACTGATTATGGATATGAATATCCTTTGAACAAAACGTATTCAGTGGGATTGTCGTTAAAATTTTAAACTAAAATAATAAATTATATAGTTATGAATACAATATATAATAAAATAAAATATTTAACAGGCGCTTTGTTCCTGTTCGCGCTTTTTCTCACATCTTGCGCCAACATGAGTATTCCGCCTCTGAATGTAGTGCAGGATCAGGATGTCTTTTCCAATGAATCTTCTGCGCTATTGTATATCTCGCGTTTATACAGCCAGATGCCGCTTGAAGATTTCAAATATTCGCCAGCGCGGCAATTTTTTGACGACTGGCAAGCTATTCCGGGCATAAATGACGGATCAGCTATCTGTTACAATGATCACTCTTTTTTAACCGGCGATGAAGGCTATTCACGAAATGGCGCCTATTGGACCGTGGCTTTTGCTTCGCTTCGCGATGCTAATTATCTGCTGGAAAATCTCCCAACATACAAGGCGAACTTTTCGGACGCTTTTTATAACCATTGTCTCGGCGAAGCCTATTTTACCCGCGCGATGGTGTTTTACGCTTTGGCGAAACGGTATGGGGGAGTACCATTGGTAATACAGGTACAGCAATATCCTCAAAATTCGGCGGCAGAACTCGAAGTGCCCCGTTCGTCGGAAGAAGAAACATGGGATCAAGCGCTTAGCGATTTTGATCAAGCCATCGCTAATCTGGAGCCTACAAGTCCTTATCCGGGATTGGCTAATAAAGACGTGGCTTTGGCATTTAAATCGGAAGCCATGCTTTATGCCGGAACTGTGGCAAAATACAATCAACTTACCGGATTCGGGCAAAAAGTGAATAAACGCCTCATTGGTTTTGATCCGACCACCTCTGCTCAAGTTTCAATAAAGTATTTGACAGAAGCCTACAATGCAGCAAGCCAATTGATAAAGGGCGGAAAATATTCGCTGTATTTGAAAAATTGGGCGGCAGGAGACAAGGACGCTCAGTATCAAAACATGGTGAATATGTTTTTTGACGCTTCCAGCCCCGAAAATATTTTCATAAAGCAATATTTTTTCCCGAATTTAGTTCATGGATACGACGACTATTGCGTTCCACGTCAATTGATTGGAAGCGGATATTCAAGTTTAAACAATCCTACGCTCGATTTTGTTGAGATGTATGACGGCTTGCCTAAAAATGCCGATGGAACAATTAAAGTTTTTGATGATAATGGGAAATATATCATGTACGACAGTCAGATGGGCATATTCCAAAATGCAGAGCCACGCTTGCGCGCTTACGTTGTTTTTCCCGGAGATGTTCTGAAAGGTCAGGTCATTGATATTAAACGCGGCACTTATACGGGCGACACGAGCGATGGAATCACGTCGTTGATGAGCAAGAATGGCGTTGTGAGTTATGCTCTTGGCGCCGGTCTCTATCAGGCGATGGATGCTTACCTGGGCACAGGAAAATTTACTCAAAAAGTTCTTTATCTCGATCCCAGCGGCACGCAAAAGGACGTCGTCACCTTGCCTGACGGTACAAAAATGAACGCTTCAGGACTCAGCGGCCCGTTCAGCAGCGATAATGTTTCCGCTTTTACCGGATTTACCATACGCAAATGGATGAATCCGAATATGCCGGCAGATCAAGTATTGGAAGGACATTCAACTCAGTCGTTTATTCTGATGCGTTACGCAGAGATTCTGCTGAATGCGGCTGAAGCAGGCGCCGAATTGAAATTGGCGGGAGCGCCGGCTCCCAATGGGGATGATTTTATGCAAGTCGCATACGATGCTATCCGGTCTATCAGGGAACGGGCAGGCGCCAATCCTTTACCCAATGGCGCTTCCGACCTGCAAGGACAGAGCGGTTTGCAACTGATTCGTAAAGAAAGACAGAAAGAACTGGCTTTTGAACATAAAACGCTGTGGGATCTCCGGCGTTGGCGGACGCAAGATTCCAATATCATAAACGGAAGAGCAGGGTATGACGGCGTTTATTTTCGCGGCCTTTATCCATTCTATGCAACACAGTCGAAACAATGGTTTTATGATGCGCGCTTGGATGAACGCGAATGGCAATACAAATTGCAGGCTAACCAATATTATTTACCGATTCCTTCGGGTGAAGTATCCAAGAGTCCGGTGATTGATCAACAACCAAGTTTTTAATTTTTAAAATATATAGTAATGAAAAATTTTAAATATATAATTTTATGTTGTCTGTTGACAAGTTTTTTTGCATCTTGCGATCTTTTTAAAATGGATAATTACGGCGTGCCGGGTGAAACCCTGAAAGGGTCGGTAGTCGATGTGGTAACAGGCGATCCCGTTTATGCGGATGTAACTAATAATTCCACACGAATTCGTTTAATGGAATTGAGCTGGACGGCAACTGCGGTACCGAATAATTATGATTTTCCCTGTATGAGAGACGGCACTTTTAATAATACAAAGCTGTTTAAGGGGTATTATAACATAAGAATCGATGGTCCGTTTATTCCGTTAGTTCGTTTGAATCAACAGGGAGATACGATTGCTGATGAATCAAGGTATGTAGAAATTTCGGGTGTTACTGATGTAAAATTTCAGGTGCAGCCCTTCCTGAAGATCGAATGGGTTGGCACACCTACAATAGATGCAGCAAAAGGCACAATCACTGCTTCCTTCAAAGTGACCCGAGCGGTCAGTCCGGATGATTTCAAAGCGAAGATTGAGCCGATGGGCGGATATGACCCCAATTTTTTGAATGTAACGGATATTAAGTTATTTATAAGCGAGTCGTCTTATGTAGGTCTTAACGATAGCAATGGGACTCCTTACACTGTTACGCAAAACTATTCCGGCAATGATTTTGACAGTCTGTTAGGTCAAACCATTACTCTTACTTCAAATGGAGTTATAGCTAAGGGTAGAACCGTATTTATTCGGGCGGCTGCGCGGATTAGTTACCAGACCCAAGGCGTATCTCGGTATAATTATAATGCGGCGGTACGGGTGGATATGCCTCAATAGCGCTTTTATTTAATATATGGGGATAATTTCTATATTTAATTACTATATTTGTAGGATTATCCCCATTTTATTTTAAATAATATATGACGAAATTTATTAAAACATTTGTCTTCTCAACAACTGCGTTTTTATCGGCTGTTTCTTTGTGTGCACTTTTTTGTTTTTCAAATCCAGTCCCGATTTCTTCAGCGCCCTTGTCATCTGTTGAATTGACCGTTATCAATACTCCAAGCTATTATATACCTCCCGATTTTACCGGTATCAGTTTTGAAGCCGACGCTATTCTGCCGAATCATCGAGGGGCGAAGGGGTATCTTTTTAGGGCGTCGAACCGGCAATTGGTTACATTGTTTCGGAACACAGCCATAAGAAGCCTTCGTACAGGCGGCGGTATGGTGGATCAATTTCATAAGGCGGCTTACGACCGGGCTGCTATCGACAGCGTTTTTGCTTTTGCAAAAGAGCTTGGAATAAAGGTGGTTTACTCGCTGCCTTTGCTTAATGCCGATCCTGAAGCCGATGCTGCTACCGCCTCATATATCTGGACGAATTACAGGGATTATTTAGATTGTTTTTCTATTGGCAACGAACCGAACTGTCCGCCATATAAAGAAGCTCCTGCGGGAGCTATCCATAGTTATGAAGAATATTTTCCTGTATGGCAAAAGGCTTTCGAAGCAGTTGTCCGTGCAGTTCCTGACGCTAAATTCTCAGGACCGGATTCCGGAGGTTGGAATTGGACGGAAGAATTTGCACGAGACACGAAGAGCACGAATAAAATATTGTACATCACTCATCATCAATATCCAAACGGGCAGCCGTTTCTTGAGGATGGAAAAACGCGTATTCCTGCAGATACGGCAATTGATAGAATGTTGTCGCCGAAAATGCTTACCGGCGAATATACCTTTATAAATTCAAATACGGAAGAAAAAGTGGAACCTTACGGATTTCGCTGCCGTATGACCGAATCTAATGACTATCTTGGAGGCATCGACGGCGCAAGCAATGCCATGTCGTCGGCGCTATGGGCGTTGGATTATATGCACTGGCAAGCATTCCGAGGGCTTTGCGGAATAAATTTCCACAACAACCAATGGTTGAAAACCTGTACATTCACCATGGATTCCTTAGGAAATTATTTAGTCAATCCGAAAGCTTATGCTATCAGGGCTTTTGATATAGTGACCGGAGGCTGGACGGTACCGGTTAGCATGTCTAACCCCGATCAGGTGAATTTGACGGCTTATGCTATAAAAGGAGATGATTATCTGTATGTGACGATAGTGAATAAGGAACATGGGGAAAAGGCGCATCAAGCTGACATTGTGATTTCAGCAAAAGGTTTTACGAAAGGAAAAGCCGAAGCAATGTACCTTGTCGCCCCCGGAAATAAAGTAAACGCCATGACCGGAATAACGCTTGGCGGCGATTCCATTACCAACCAGAATTCATGGAAAGGTAAATGGACTGCAATCAAAAAGAAAAATGACGGACAATATCAAATTAATATCGCCGAAAGTTCTGCAGTCATAGTAAAAATACCTGTCAATGGAAATTTTAGATAATTCATGTAAATTTGTGATACTTAATATATTAAAGAAATGAAGAATTTTTTGCTACTTATTATCCTGTTTGGCGTTTTGCCATTAACGGAAAAAAAGTCCAGTTTTAACAATAATAATTATGTTCCTACCGGCTTCGAAGCTATGGCTAAACTTGAAAGGTTGCCGGTCATGTATCCGCCCGGAACGAAAAAGAACCGGCAACTCAGCTACGACCCCACCGGTGGCAATGGCTTTGGGATGTTTCTCAGCATGTTTAAAAAATACATCAACGAAAAAGGGGAAATCGTCTTTTTCGATGCGTATGGTCCCGGATGCCTCTACCGTGAACAGATGAATATATGGATCAATGAAGGCATTGGAGCCCAAAGTAAAAGCATCCGTATCAAATATTATTTCGACGACGATACAATTCCCCGTATTGACGTTCCTGTTATCGAGTTTTTCAGCGGCAAACATTCTCCTGTTACCGAACCGTTTGCATTCAGGCAAAAGGCGCAATTTGGTTTGGTTTACTACCCTTTCACTTTTGAAAAGCGGCTCCGTATAGCGCTTTCTGATACGCTGCTCACCCGGATGGTGAAAGACAGTATAGAAAAAAAATGTAACTGGTTTCAATTCGATTATTTGACTTTTCCTCCTGGAACGAAAGTAAAAACATGGGACCCTGCATCTTCACAGGAATATGAGGCAACAGTGAGGAAACAGTGGGATAATTTGGGACGGGATCCTAAAGATACGTCAGGTGACAGGGTTGTCGAAAAAAATATTTCGCTCGGCGCCGGTGAGCAGGCTGTATTGTTTGACCTCAAAGACGAAGGTTCTATCACCGATATCTTTTTTTGTATCGATCCTTTTACTCCGGAAACATTTTACAAAACAAACATCAGGATCAATTGGGACGACATGGCGGTTCCTGCCGTTGATTTGCCTATAAGTTATTTCTTTGGAGGCGGAGGATGGAAAGATAATTTTTGGGACAAGACGCTTGCCTGCCTGATGCATGGCTACGATTCAAAAAAAGGCATTATGTTCAGTTATTGGCCTATGCCTTTTTGGAAACATGCAACCATCAGTATTGCTAACAACTCCAATGAAAAAATTCAGAGTCTGAACTCCAAAATTTCATGGAAACCATCGTCGGTATTAAAATATCCTGAAAAAGAAACAGGATATTTCAAGATGAAAGTAACAGCGGATTCAAGCGCTGGCGGCTTGACGCGCAAAAATTTTACCAAACCCTATTCTACTGCCTTTTTTGAAAAAGGACATGGAAAAGTGGCTGCTATAAACATGTTTTCGGGTAATTACTATGAAGACGGCGATGAGTTTACTTATGTGGATGGCAGTAACACACCGCAGATAAAAGGTAGTGGAACTGAAGACGAATTCAATCAGGGATGGGCGGGTGAACGTTACCAGAAACCAGTCTGGGGGTCGCTTCAAAGTGGTGTGAAAGGCTCTTACCGTCTTCACCTGAATGAACCTTACATTTTTTATGATCAGCTTGATATCCATTTTGAATATACCAACAGCATCTATGCGCATGAAGGCGAAAGCCCAAGAAGACGAATGGGTACCGATAATGCGACTATTGAAACCGAATTTGCGGTTTGGTATTATGAAACGCCTTTTGGACCCATGCTTCAACTGACCGACAGTATTGATATTGGAGATAAACAAAGCGAACAGGCGCATGCTTACAAAATCGAAGGTCAAACAGACGCTAACACAATTACGCAGGATTACGACAGTTACGAGAGCAACCGCGATTATCATATCGTAACGGATAATGGACGTTCTTTCAACAAATACTGTGAATTTAACATTAAACTTTTAAGCGACAATCAGGGAGTGCGCCTGAGAAAGCGGATAAACAGAACCGGTAACGGTATCCAGACAGCCAATGTGTACGTCGATGGAAAGAAAGTGCCTGTTCCCTGGTACATCATTACTTATTCCGGCGCAGGATTCATTAAAGACGCGGCATTCGACGGCTGGTACGATAGCGAATATGAAATCCCCGCTTCCTTCACAGAAGGCAAGAGCAAAGTCAGGATACGCATAGAATATGTTCAAGCAACTAAAAATGAATTAAATTCATATTATTATTGGGCGTTTTGTTATAAAAAATGAACCATCAAGAATTGACTCGACGTGAATTTCTCCGGTTGACTTCAGCCGGAGTAGCATTGACTGCTTTTGGAATAAAAGCCTTTGGCGAAGAGGAAAAAACTTTATCCTCTTTGCCTTTGTCTAAGAATGATATTCTTCAGCAACTATTTATCCATCCGCCGGACGAAGCGCGTCCCCGT
>Ga0123357_10015307_pt1 | contig 10054 bp, 3 predicted proteins | sample TergutEmb28metaG_FD_89873 | JGI IMG/M metagenome (GOLD analysis project Ga0123357, IMG submission 89873) | Embiratermes neotenicus P4 segment gut microbial communities from Petit-Saut dam, French Guiana - Emb289 P4 | ecosystem: Host-associated > Arthropoda: Insects > Digestive system > Gut ... | reverse complement strand
TCAACAGAGAAGGTGACTACGTGAAAAAATCGTGAATGAAGTAAGTAATAACTGTAGAAAGAGGCATCTTATTATGTGAAGTATTTTGGTGGCAAAAAAATAGGGAACCTTACTTTCTGAAACACCTATGTATTACGACTGAGGTGGAAAAAATGTAACACCTACATCCGATAGTTGAAACATACCCCGCTAGATGGAGTTAGTGTCTGAGGGAGTTAGATTGTAAGCTCCGTGGTAGTATTAACTACAAATGGACAATTTTTGGATTGTGTCACTTTTGCATTCAGTGAGCGATCTGAGCCAAGGATCAGGGCATTCAAAAAGCTTTTCCTGTAGTCTGTGGCCGTACTTTCGATACTAAAGTGATTACAATGAAGTTCTGCCTGTTGAAAGTTTTGTATTCCGTTTTCGGAAGAAACTTTCATATGAAGTTGAATATTTTAGTCCAAATATGAAACATTTCTAAAGGAAACTGTTTAATATTTTGAAGCTGTTGAAGTTAAAGGCTTCTATAAAATGCGAAAGAGCGGCAAGATCAGACTTCCATTAAAAGTTGGCCCAATTAAATTTGTACCTGTTCAAGCTGCGTTCTGAAAGCATGTGACCTGACTTGAAAGTTTCACCGCCAGAAGTTAGTAGCTCTCTCACATACGCTGTATGTACGTGTACTGTTTCCAACGCAAGTTTGAACTGCCTTCAACTATCGGCCTCTGTGTGAAAGTCTCATGAAGTGGTTCTGTTTTTGACATTTTCTCTGGCTATGAATTTTATTTTCAGCGGAATTTTACTCTGAATAAAAAAAAATGAGTTGACGTGTTCTGCTTCATCCACCTTCCTGTGTTCTCTTTGCGAAGCCTGACTTTGGCCTGTTCCTAGACATAAACATTTCTTTTCGAAACATCTCATGTGGTTAATCAGAAATTGCTGTGGGGGCAGTTTATTAACTAAAGAAGAGTTCAATTTTTTTTTTTTTTTTCAAGTTTGTGTTCACAGATGTATGTATGGTTGACAGAGTAGAGGAGATAGGTTGAAAAGTAAAGAATTTTATGTATCATATTTCACGTAATAGAGCGTTTAATGCCGTATGATGAAAGTACTTTTGGAATTCACCTTGCATTGTAAAAGCTAATGAGATACAAATTCGGGCGTATGAATATAGTGCAAAACTGCACTGTCAGTTTTATAGTTCGTGAATAGCTGCGTTTGATGCACAACTTTTCGAAGTTGCTTCTTTAAATTCTAATTTTAACCTTTGAAATAAAGAAGTATTTCTAAAAGACAAGGAATGGCAGTAAGAGTCCGCATTGGCAGCAGTTACGTTTTTACGTTGGGAGACGTCGGCTGCCCGACGTCACTAATTGAATTACCGCTCGTACTACGTAGGGGTCCATGAGTGGCAGGTTTAGTGCGAAGTCTGTTGTGTCTGTTGGGTATAGGTGACGGGATTTAGTGCGAACCTCGCCCTGTAGCGCATGCTGTAGCTTCTCGAAGTCTGCCTTCAAGTGTTGATATTTATGTATGACGTTCCTTTTTTTTTGTGTCGCAAATTCCATCGCCGTAATAAATATTTGTCGCTGGTGTCTTGCCTTTCACCCATTGCGATCTTTACACATTCTGTCATAGCTTTAGCACAGATATTTGTTTTAATAATATTCTCCTTTCACTAATCTCTTGCCAGGTGGTCTCCTTGTGTGCTGTTTTCGTAATGGGCGTATTCCATACTCTTCTTTATTTTCTTCTGAACTGCCTAGCATCGCTCAGTAGGTGACAGATCGCATAAATTGACGACAGTTTGTTCTGTCGTGGATGACAGTAAGTAATGCCACGTTCTTATCACTTAATGTTACGTGGCAACAAGCAGTTTTCGGTGTTCGTGTTTGCCTGCAGGCAAGAAGCACATCAGCGCGTGGTGGGTCGGTGCTGTGGTAATGTGGTCGTTACTGTTGCGGCTAGCCAGCTAACGACGACATAGCTAATTAACCCCCACCCCCCACACACAAAAAATCTGCGAACCAATCGAAAATGTATCTGAAATAGTACACACAATTTAACACATGAATCCAATCAGTTATTTTCTTTTCATTCGAATTTATTATCAAACAGTGTTTGTTTAACAGTTCAGCCGTTGTCGCATTTCATAAAAGAAACGATTTGGCATCGTCCTGTGTCAACGGCTTGTGGGTTGAGGACGTTGAGGACGCTGACAAGCTCAAAGTGCTGGGCATGTAGGTTACTGTATTTAAGTGACAACGGGAAGATAAGGGGAAATATTGTAATTCAAACTAATCAGTTTGATGTTACTGGCCAGTGCTGGGTGTATCATGTAACCTTATAAAGCCTGTTGGTTACTTCTTGTTCCGTCAGTTTTAACTCTCAACAATTCTGCATTATTCGCACAGAGTACATTTATATCTTGTTTGTATCTCACAACAAACAGCGGCTCTTCCCCTGTACAGCTGTAACGGATTGGTTTTGTAACCGAGATGGGGAGTGTTTACTGGGCGGTACAAACTGGGTCTGTAAATAAAGCAGATTACGTTTCATGTGTAGTTTTATTGGCTTTTATGCTTTGTGAAATTTTTATCTGAGGTTATCATGGCGGTAAATATAACGTTACTGTCTTCTAAGATGTGACGCCATGTAGTATGTCAAGTATGTGCCGCTGTTGCTAAGGAACCTGCCGACCCCATCTTCTACCCTGAATGTGGAGGAAGCTGAGTTACACTTAACGTTACCAACTTTGTGCTAGACTACACGGTGAACATTACAGGTTTCTGGAACGCAATGCCGTGTTGATTTTTAATTTGTTACCGGAGTTTTGGAACACCTTGCTGCCTCCATCTTCGAAGTTGCTAACAGATTACTGCAATACGACGTCATATTCTTTAGCAACGCTGAGAAAAATTCAAATTACGCAGATGGCACGTTGTTGCGTTCAAAAAGACTGTAATGTTCATGCGGTAGTGTTGTCATTTCTATAGGTAGGGAATTTGTCTGTAGTCATTTTTACAGCCCGTAAACACACTGAGCAGTCCAGGGCTGTAACTGGCCTTCTTACTGGACATAATACCCTGAGGAGACATCTTCACCTACTGGGGCTGCTAGACAGTCCATTGTGTAGGGGGTGTAGAGTGAGAGAGGAAACCTCGGCCCACAATCTTTGTGAGAGCGAGGCTTTGGCCTCACTCAGACACGCGTATCTGGGCTCCTTTTTCTTGGAGCCGGAGGATGTTAAAATTTTAGGATTGGGGGCCATCTGGAACTTCAGTAAAGTTACGGGGCTCCCTTGATTCGATATGGGGCACAAAGGCCCCGTCATTAGGGCCTAGGTGCATCGGGGCTGTGAGGTCCCGAACCCAAATGCTAATCAATCAATCAATCAATCAATCAATCAAACACACTGAGAGTTTGAGACATGTGCTCTTCTGGGTTATTACGCAGCGAGTAGTGGTATTTTTACCGACGTTTCGGAAGATTGAAAATGGGACCGGCAGGCCGTCCCGAAACGTCGGTAAGAAATTACCACTACTAGCTGCTTAATGGCCCAGAAGAGCTCGGTTCCAGTCTACTTAGCGGCGGAAGCTTGAAGTCACACACTGAGAGTTTGGTGGAACTGAGAAAAGTTGCTGAGGATTCTAGTATGTACCGGACTTCAGATATAGGATTCCGATAGCGTAGTGTGGGATTCCGAAGGAACCTTAAAGTTAATTAGTTACACCGTCCACCCAATACAGTTAAGAACTCATCAGCTACTAATCAGTTTAAACTAGAGAACTGCCGGATGATTAGTTAAAAATTCGATCCAGGGGACGTACGGAATACTTCCATAAATGACAGGCTACCCGTATACGCTTTTGATTGTTGCGACGCTCCGTGCCGTTTGCAAATGACACGCCACGGCTCTGTGCTGTTTCAATCAATGACACAGCTCACAACGGCGGCGCCTTTACGCAGAAGAGTGGCACAGGGCACTTGACTTTATATGCAAATTAATGAATAAACATACAAAACGCATTACGCTTGTGAACGAACCAATAGCAAGATGGAACTCTGTTGTTATCCTCTGGGAGTCGCTAAAGAGGAAATTAAATAAGCGGGGGAGTGTAAATACAGAGTGAATAATATTGCATATATTCAAGTCGCGTTTTATGGAAGTTTATTAAGTTTATTATTAACAGCGAAGACAGGGAGAGAAGTGGAGCTGCACGTGCGAAACATTGGCTTCCTGAGCAAGTAAATTTAGACTGAACGGGACTGAACAGTAAACAGTTTCTTCCTTTTGTACAAAATACCAAAATTAAAATTGTCCCTGCACCCAAAGCTTTGGAGACGGGCATCTCCATAGGGGCCCCGCTGGGGTACCTGGAAGGGGGCTCTATACCGGGGTCTTTGAAAGACGAATGAAGGAGGGCTCTGGAAACGGAGCATCTCTCTCTGTAGGAGCTTTATGAGGGGAACCTAAAGGGAGGGCTCCTTTACTGGGGACCCCGAAGGATGTGCCAAGTAAGGGACTGGAATTGGGCATCTATTTCCATAGGGGCTCCGTTTTGGGGAACATATGGGGGCGCTCCTTTCTTAGGGCCTTCGAGAGAAAGGTTTTAATTTCGTTTTATTAGGAGAACTCTCATCGAGGAATTCGAGCGACATGTAAAAGAAGACACTTGAAACGGGAAACTCTCTCCATAGGGGCCCCCGATGGGGAACCTGGAGGGGGTTCGTTTACTGGGACTTTTGAGAAACAGATGGAGGGCTCTGGAAACGGAGCACCTCTTATTAAATTAATTTGGGCTCCTTGTTTTGGATCTAGATTATGTTAGGAGCCTGAGTTTGGGGGCAATCTGGAACTGCCATGAAGGGCCAGGGCTCCCATGATTTGGCTTCAGAGTATGGAGCACAAAGGGCCCGTTTTAAGGCCTAGGTGCATCGGGACCGAAAGAGCTGAAACCCAATTACTACTCTAACTCTAACTCTAACTCTCACACCCATACCTTCTTACGTTATCCGAGAAGGAAAGAAGAAAAAAGGAAAAATAAATATATTAATAAATTCAAACCAGAAAAATATTGAAGTAAACATTTGATAATTTCTGTAGAAAAATTCTTGATGTCGCACGCTTTTGATATGTCGTGTTTCTTCTGCCTGCAGTTCTTTCTTATGCACGTTCGAATAGTAGCGAAAAGTGCTTGTCAGCGTTGTCATGTCTGTCTCTCCTCGTATATCAGCGCGTATCCCAGTGGACGGATACGCGTGAAACTTGATACTGGAGACTTTCATGAAAAACTGTTGGGAAATTCCACATTTGGTTAAAACCGGGCAAAAAACATTGGGAAGTTTACATGAAGACCTAAATACGTTTTATTATTGCCGGCGACATTAAATCGCCATAAAAGCCCGCTGCTCGAGTGCAGTAGTGCCAGGCTGTTAGGATAGCCGAGGAGTTAGAAGCATTTCGCGAAGATGCGTGTTACATTATAAATACAATGAAATCGAAACGTGAGGAGGGCGAAAATAATGTTCCAGTAGAAGTCCGTAGACTTTATGGGGTCATTGACGAAAACTGTTGTCAGAACGTTGAGCCACTAAACCGTAGAAGAAATTTCAGTAGACACGTGTTTAGTCCCCTGAAGAAATGAGTCGCAGAGTCCAGGCTTCTCCCCACCACAAGCTACCCTTTCGTTCGACCACCAGAAACCACTGCATGTGTAACTCTGATATCCTTAAATTTCAGAGGAAGTTGCTGAAAGTGATATCATGGTTAACGCATTGGGCTGGATTATCCTACGAGTTTCTTTTGATTTTTTCCCAAGGAGTATGCCGGAACAGTACGGGGACCGCGGTGGCACAGTGGTTAAGGTGCTGTGCTACAAATCTGAAGGTCGCTGGCTCGATTCCAGATGGTGTCATTGGAATTTTTCATTGACGTAATCCTTCCGATCTCACTATTGCCTTGGGGTCGACTCAGCCTCTAACAGAAGTGAGTACCAGGAGCATTTCCTGGGGGTAAAGGCGGCCGGTGCGTAAGGCTGACGACCTTACCACCATCCTGTGCCGTTGTCATGAAATCTGGGAAACTTAACTTTCTGGAACCCTCTGGCCCACTCCGGGCTTGTAACGGGACTGCTATACCTTTACCTTTTTACACCGGAACAATACCTTGAACTAGTCCACAATGCCCTATAAGTCACAATAGCTCACATGACACTGTACAGACGTACAAGCGTCATTGTTCATCATGTAATACTCTATGTCGTCCGAAAGCCCAGGTTAACATAGTCACTATAGCCATTAGGCTACGAGGTGAACAACAAAGGACTCGTGGCTCGAGTCCCGACAGAGACGAAGATTTTGTGTACTTCAAAACTCCCAGACCGACTTGGAGGCCCAGACGTATTCCTATTCTATAGATACCGGGGGGTGATGCGGCCGGTGCGTGAAGCTAACCACTCAACCCCATCTCGTATTGAGGCTGTGCAGTCACTTTGTGACATGCTTTCATGGCTCGCAGAGAAACAAGTCTGTTTTAATATACGGTTGTATATTACAGCCCCTTCAAGTTACAGCCTGAAGATGACTTCATGAAAGCCGAAACATTGTAGCAGCTATATTCTTTTAATTAAACATAGAAGTTGTTAGACTATAAATTTATATACTTTTTTTTTTAATTATTGAACACACAACGGGGATGCCTCACCTGAAGTACACCTACGTTTAACCTGTGCAGTCGATACAGTTATCGCTGTGAGTTTCATCTCCGTGCTGTTGGAAGGAGGATTTCACCCTAAAGTGAGGATGCGTCGGGGTCTCCACATCGCTAGTAGGACTCGCTAGACTTTGGTATCCATCCTGGGCTCAAATAAACCCGCTGTATAAGAGATAAAAGGCTAAAAGGCGTTTTGATCTCGTCGTGGGGTTGGTACAGCGAGTGATTCGTATCTGTCACAGGTGCTTGTTGATTGTTTTTTTTTTATTTCTTTTTGATGTAACCTGATGCACTGTAGGCTGACTCATAATTTTGTTTATCGTGTTAGTGTTCTGTTGTATCGAAACTGTGACACTGTAAATAATTTGGTCAGTAATCTGCATGCTATTTTACAAGGTACTGGTTATTGGACTGTGTCGTGTCGGCTGTCGGGTTTGACGGGAAGGTGATGAATAACTGGTAGGTGCGTGCATGTAAAATGATGATCGTGGCCTGCCTACAGGCGTGATGCCTGGATTCGGCTGGACAAACTGAGGGGAATCATGGGTACAATATATTACGCAGTACTGGGTGTCTGGACCTAAATTTGACTCGTCTCTGTACATAATATGACTTTAAGATCTATGCCGCTTCATTAATCTGCTCATTCCATGTCAGAAATAGATTAATTTTGAATTCATGAAGAGTTCTTCTGTGTCTGGTGGTCATTATCCGGGTAACAACACAGTTTATGGAAATATTTGCGTAACAGAATATTCCTCACTTTTGTGGCTGTAACTTGTATTCTGAATTTCCATCGACATAAAACAGTTTCTCTAATTTGTAATCTTCTACTGTACTTGCATGTACGAAGTGTACATATAAATTAATACATGTTACACAGCGTACAAGTTCGACTGATATATGTTTGCAATGATCGGTTTACACCAAATCTGTTTAGAAGTACAGACGGACTGACATTTAAACTTCACTGAGCACCCTATGTCTGCTGTTGCTGTCTCGTATTTTGGAAGAGCGCAGTTTTAATCTCTGTCGGGAGACCGACCATCATCGCCGCTGTTGTCGATTTATGTCATTTCAGGCACTTAAAAATGCCGGAATATTCCCTTTAGTTGGTCACGACCGCTTCCCTCCGTATAGGCCCAGATCTGTTGTCCGTAATTACTGTCATGTTCCGTTTGATGCCATGCAAGCAGTGCATCTGGTAATGAGAGCAATACAGGCGTTCAATATGATTCTCGTATCAAAGCGATGTGAAATCCAGTGACAGCTTTATATTCGTTTGTGATGACAGCTGACGTGTTTTGTTGTTTAACAGCAGCCGTGGACAAGTGAGCAGTTATACAAACGATATTTTACTGGTAAAAATCAAATGGTGTTAGTTCCTTAACAATGAGGCAATCATTTGTAACTTCAACGTTATCACTGACCAGAAGAGAAAAACTGAAATGAATTAAACGAGTTTTGTTTTGAATGGCGCATTTCATCGAAGAAGCAGTGTTGCATGACTACTTTCATTCTTTTCGACCGAGTGTTCTGATTTTTGAAAACGGTTAATTAGAACTCGTCTTTCTTTTTTCTTTCTTTCTTTTTTCTTTCCTTCTTTTTTCTTTCTTTCTTTCTTTCTTTCTTAGTCTTGGCCTCTTCCTACCCACTCATTATAGGTGTAGAGGTTACTGTTGCACGTGGTCACACTCATTGACGCACACACTCGGTAGGACTTCTCTGGGCGAGTGATCTGCTAGTCGCAGACCTCTACCTGGCGACGTACAACAGTCGCAAGAGACAGACATGTGTGCCCCCCCGGGGGGTTCGAACCCGCAATCCCAACAAGCGAGAGACAGCAGAACCACTTCTTAGACCTAATGAGTCTGAATAATATGTTATTAATGTCGTCGGGTTTTAATTTTATTTAACGACGCCGTCAGTTGTTACGATTATAGAGCGCTGGTGATTGATGAATGTGTATTTAGAATTGGTGAAATAATGGCGAGAGGGTAAACCGGAATACTTGGAGAAAAAACTGTCTCAGGGCCACTTGTTCCCCAATAGATTCCAAATGGGCAAGCCCTGGATTGAATTAGTGCCCCCGCGATAAAAATATTGTAACTAATCGCCTGAGCTATGACAGGCCCTCGTATTGTGTTGCCATTGTTTGTTTGTTTGTTTGTGTGTACAGTAGGGACTGCCCACGTCGTGAAGGTGGAGCAGATTACAGCTTCGAGTGTTCCACTTCACGCCCTGGCCACTTCACCGCCGGTAAAAAAAAAAACCCTGGTACCAATTGTGAATGAAGCTGAGTGGACCACAGAGCCGGTCTGGTCGGTTTTAGAGAAAAAATCTTGCTCTTGCCGGGATTCTAACCCAGACCGTCCAGCCCGTATTTTTTAGTTTATTTAGTTACCCTGTCAGTAATTCAGACTGGGTAGAACGGAAGGATGATAACTAACAATGAAGTGGAAAAGATGTGTCCTGGTCTATTTCGAAGTAGTGTCCAGACATTTGTCTGGAAGGACCTGACGATGCTACGAAACCCACAGTCAGGATAGTCTGTCCTGGTCGAGATTCGAACTGAGGACCTCCCGAATGGCGTAGCCGCTTCATTCCGCTTGCTCGGTGCCATTTAGTGAAGTTTCACGAGCAGCAAAGTAGCTGATATCACCAAAATAAATGAGTTTCCCCCCACAGCCGTGTAACTCTGAATGGGTTAAGGGGAATAATCCGTTTAGTGCATGATGATACCATAGGCCGACTTTATCCTCTTTTTATGTTAACCGAGCCATTGGTGCATTATATCAGACTTGCAGTGCATATGCCCCTGTTTAGTTGGAAGTTTCGTGAGTGCGCTTCACATTTCTGTTACAGCCATTTTGCTTTCAGTCCAAACACTTTATTCTTCCGTTCCCCTATCATTGCTTGTTAGGCCACCTAACCTACACGGGAGTTGGAGAAGTTGCTACCTTTGCTCGGGGAACATATTTTCCTGTAAAATGTTATTATTTATCTGCCTCTGTTATTCTGTTATTACGGAGGAAGAATTCATCACTTCCGAATGCGCACTTCCGTCTGTCTATTCGTCTGACTGTTCTCGTTCGTACAGATTGGTAGGCCATTGGACAGTATATAATATTAAATAATGCACGTTAGCAAAACTACTTTATTACACAAGGTAATTACGTAGGCTACATGTTTCGACCATTGATCAGTCATCTTCAGGCCTTTTTTATCAATTGAATCACAAGATGCTATGCACACATAGGGATCCCATCGTGTTTACATTCATGGAAATACATAAAAATTAAATCATTGTCTCAAAGGTATAGCGTGCAGGCTAAAGAACATGCTTTAGCCTGC
>Ga0123357_10015305_pt1 | contig 10054 bp, 7 predicted proteins | sample TergutEmb28metaG_FD_89873 | JGI IMG/M metagenome (GOLD analysis project Ga0123357, IMG submission 89873) | Embiratermes neotenicus P4 segment gut microbial communities from Petit-Saut dam, French Guiana - Emb289 P4 | ecosystem: Host-associated > Arthropoda: Insects > Digestive system > Gut ... | reverse complement strand
TGAACAGCATCGTCCGCGACGCGGTCGCGATGAAGCCGCCTCCAACGGACAAGGGCAAGCGCCTGAAAATATATTATGTATCTCAGGTCGGCGTCAAACCGCCGCTGATGCTGTTCAAAATCAACCAGCGCGACCTGATGCATTTTTCGTACGCGAGGTACCTCGAAAACCGGATCAGGGACGCGTTCGGGTTTTCGGGGACGCCGATATCGTTTGTTTTTCGTGAGAAAGGTGAGGGAGATGAATAACTTTTTCCTTGATTTGGGGAACGGGATGATACCGTGGTACGCGATAGTGATTTGCGCGGTACTCGTGTATTTTCTCGGAAACATCAACCCCGCGATCCTTCTTGGGCGGGCAAAGGGCGTCGATATACGCAGCCAGGGCTCGGGCAACGCGGGGGCCACGAACGCTCTGCGCTCCCTCGGGAAAAAGGCCGGGGCAATCACTTTCATAATAGACGTCATCAAGGGCTGGGTCGGCTACGCCGTGCCTTATTATTTCTTTTTGCATATGGGCATCCAAAACAAAGCTGTACTTGACGCGGTTCTGTCGTCACAGAGCAGCGATGAAAATCTGGCGATCGTCTCGGCGTGGAGCTCGGCGATCATTGCCGCCGCCATGCTTTGCGGCCTGTGCGTAGCGCTCGGCCATATGTACCCGGTCGTATTCGGTTTCCGGGGCGGCAAGGGCGTGTCGACCGTATTCGGGGTTTTGCTCGCGGAGTCATGGCCGTATGCCCTGATCCTGCTTGCGGTCGTGGTCGTTTTCACGCTGATATTCCGGCGGGTATCGCTTTCGGTACTGATCGCGGTCGCCGTCGCGCTTGTACTGGTGTTCTGGAACGGGCTGGGCGTCACCGGCGCCGAGCCCCTGTGGATCGTGATTTTGCTTGCGCTGGTCGTCTTTAAACACAGGAGCAACATATCGAGGCTGGTTCACGGCAAGGAGCCGAAACTGAGCTTCGGGAAGAGCAAAGAAGAGGCGACAGACAAAGAAGCGGCGAACAAAGAGGCGAAGGGAGAAGAGAATTGAAAACAGGGATCATAGGCGCCGGAAGCTGGGGCACCGCCCTCGCGAACCTGCTTGCGGGCAAAGGGGTGGACGTATACTTGTGGGATGTTGACAGCGCGATATTGGACACGCTCGCCTCAGAACGTGAGAACAAAAAATACCTGCCGGGTATCATGCTTCACGAAAGCATCAGCATAAGCAAAACGCGGGAAGGCTGCCTTTCGGGCGCTGACTTTGCCGTGACCGCCGTCCCGACCCAGCATTTCCGTTCCGCCATCACGGAAGCGCTGCCTTATATCAAAAAAGAGGCGGTCATCGTCAACGTTGCCAAAGGTATCGAGCTCGGCACCCTGGAAACGATTTCGATGATAGCCGAAGATGTTGCGCCTGAGCAAAAGCTCGTGATCCTCTCGGGCCCGTCGCACGCGGAAGAAGTCGCGCTGGGGATCCCGACGACGGTCTGCTCCGCCTCAAAGGATTTGAACGCGGCCGAAGATGTACAGGATCTGTTCATGACAGACAGGTTCAGGGTCTATACGCAGAGCGACGTGATCGGCGTCGAACTCGGCGGCGCGCTGAAAAATGTAATTGCGCTCGGCGCCGGCATCACCGACGGCATGGGCCTCGGCGACAATACAAAAGCGGCGCTGATGACGAGGGGCATTGCGGAAATGGCCCGCCTCGGTGAGTGCATGGGCGCAAAAAAAGAGACATTTTTCGGGCTTTCGGGTATCGGCGACCTCATAGTCACGTGTACGAGCCTGCACAGCAGGAACCGCAGATGCGGTTTCATGATCGGCGAAGGCGTAGACCCGAAAGAAGCGATCAGCCGTGTCGGGATGATAGTCGAAGGGATACCTACGGCTGAAGCCGCAAGGGAACTCGGAAAAAAATTGAAAATAGAAATGCCTATTACCGAAGCCATCTGCGGTATAGTAAGCGGTGAGTTGTCGCCGGACGCCGCGCTGAAGGCCCTGATGACACGCAGTAAAAAGCATGAGCATGAGGTATTATTGTCATATGGAAGAAATTGACAAAGAACAAAAGAAGATACAGGACTCTACGCTTGTAATAGCTCTGATCACGAACTTTATCACTCCTTTTGCAGGGACCGCCCTGAACATAGCCGTCCCGCACATAGGCATGGAATTTGGGATGTCGGCGACTTCCCTCACGTGGATCGTCCTGGCGTTCCTGCTCGTCTCGGCGGTCCTGTCGGTCCCGTTCGGCAAACTGTCAGATATTCACGGCAGAAGGCCTTTGCTGAAGCTGGGCGTTTTCCTGTTCGGCATAGCGTCGATAGTGATAATCTTTTCCCCGAATATGGAGTTATTCATACTTTGCCGCGTGATACAGGGGGTCGGCGGGGCTATGATCTACTCGACGAACGTCGCCCTTCTGATGGACGTTTTCCCGGCAGCCAAAAGGGGGAGCGTACTTGGCATATCCGTCGCGGCTGTCTACATGGGATCGGCCCTCGGCCCCGTAATAGGCGGGGTGATCACATACAACCTCGGCTGGAGGGCGGTGTTTGTCGCGATTTCGGCGCTTTCATTTGTCGCCTTTATCATCGCGATGGTGTGGTCTCCGAAAGAAAAGGAAAAAATGCCCGACGCCGGCGGCAACAAAATCAAATTCTCAAGCGTATTTATGTTCATATTGTCGTTTGGGTTGTTCCTCTTCGGCGTCGCTACTCTTATGCAAAACATATGGTCGTATTTCATTTTGGCGGCCGGAATTGTGCTCGTAATACTCTATGTGAAGTACGAGTCAAAAAGGGAGTCTCCGCTTTTTGAGATCCGTTTGTTCAAGGGCAACAGGGTTTTCACCCTGTCCCTTTTGGCCGCGCTGTTCAATTACGCGGCAATATATGCGATCGCGTACCTGATGTCCCTTTATCTGCAGCTCGGCAGAGGGTTTGCCGCGGATATTTCGGGCCTGATCCTGATTTTCCAGCCCGTCGTCCAGGCGGCCCTGTCCCCGGTCGCGGGCAGGCTTTCGGACAAAAAGCCGCCGTCAAATATCGCCTCGCTCGGCATGGCCTGTTGCGCCGCCGCCCTTGCCATGTTCGTATTTTTGGATGAGTCTACGCCGATGGCGTACATCATCGGCGGCCTGTTGCTGACCGGTTTTGGCATCGCGTTCTTCTCGTCGCCAAACTCAAATGTGATTCTCAGCTCGGTCTCGAATAAGGATTATGGCATTGCCTCCTCGCTGAACAGCACCGCGAGGACTTTCGGCCAGGTGATAGGCATGGCGCTGCTGACTATCATTATTCATATCACGATCGGGAATGTGCCGATCGCGAATGTAGGGGCGGACGCGCTGATACGGGATATGAGGGTATCGTACATAGTATTTTCGGCGATATGCGTCGTTGGCGTTTTGATTTCACTGCAGCGCCGCAAAACAAAGACAGCCGTATGAAAAGTTACCACATAAGATTCGTTATCCTGTCGTTTTGCACATACATAGCGTTTGCGTTCTCGTTAAATGTTTCCGGCGCGAACGCTCCTGTTATGATGGAGTATTATCATATCAACGCGGCGCAGATGGGGCTGATCCTGACGATGCAGGCGGTCGGCGGCCTCGTTATTTCGGTTTTTCTCCTGCTCAGGGGAGAAATGTACAACAAGATCAACCTGATTGCCATAGCCGTGATCGTCATGGGTATTTCTTATATATTTATCGGGTTCACGCCCGCGTACATGATTTTGATTGTCGTGATCGTCTTTGTAGGCGTCGGGGGTTCGATGGTCGATTCGATGCTGAACAGCATGCTGTCAGACGTTTATCCGAAACAAAAGAGTACGCTGATCCCGTTGGGGCAGGCGTTTTTCAGCATCGGCGCTATCAGCACCCCGGTATTTGTTACCATGACGGTCAATCCGGGCGCGCCGGAAACCTTCAGCAGGCCGTATGGCTTCGCGGGGATATTCGCTGTCGCTCTATTCCTGCTGTATTTGCTATCGGCAAGGCGGATAAGGCCGGAAACCACACCCGCTGACAGGGCGGAGATCCGGAAAAGGGTGGGCCAAAACCCCGCCGAAGTGCTTAAGACAAAAAAAGCCTGGGTTTTGATTGTGATAAGCATACTTTACTTCACATCTCAATTGGGGCTGCTCACCTGGCTTCCGACGTACATGATCCAAAATGTAGGGGCCGATTTCAAAACAGCCGGACTGAGCCTCACGGTGATGCTTGCCGGGGCTCTGCCAATGCGCGTGATAGGGCCGCTGATCCTGAAAAAGATGGCGCCGCGGACCGCTTATTTTCTTTTTGGATGCGCGTCTTTTGTCCTGATGATGATACTTCTGTTCATGCATGACATTCTGGCGATATTTATTTTGCTCGCGGCCTCCGGCTTTCTGCAGGGGCTTAGCTCGGCTATTCTGTTCCTGCTTTGCACGGAAGCGTTCCCGGGCCGATCGGCCTCGGGCGCCTCGCTGGTCGCGCTCTCAAGCTGCATCTCCGTACTGACAGCGCCGCTCTGGACGGGCTGGCTTTCCGAATATACGGGCTTCCGCATCCCTCTGATCATATGCGCCTGCGCCTTCGCGGTGTCGGCTGTAATGGTGTTTCTGCGCCGCGAAAGGGCGACGTAATGCCATTGCGGCGCACAGCAGGGACGATCCCTTTTGTGCGCACAGCAGGGACGTTCCTTTTTGTGCGCTAAATTCGCCGGCCCGTGATCGTGAATACGAACATCAGCAGCGCGGCGATGAGTGACATGCCCGAGCCGAAGAAGAACGGCGCGCCGGAGCTGACGCGGTCGTAAAGCAGGCCGGCAATCAGGCTCGCCGGCAGCAGCCCGATCCCGAGCGCCGCGTAGTAAATGCCGTAAGCCGTCCCCTTCAGCTCTTTCCCTACGATATCAGAGATCAGCGACCTTTGGCTGACGTCGACGAGGGCGAGGTAAAGCCCGTAGAAAGCAAAGACGACGGCAAAGACCCTGATGTCGTTCGAGTACCCGAAGAAAAAATAGCAGCACGCGTAGATCAGGAAGCCTGCCAGAATAAGCTTTTCGCGGCCGATCTTGTCGGAAAGCTTGCCGACCGGGATCGAGACAATAACGGAAACCACGTTGAATATCATATACACGAGCGGAACGAGCGTTTCGGAAATGCCGGTCTCGGTGGTCCTCACAAGCAAAAGCGCGTCCGCCGAATTGCCAAGAGTAAAGACAAAGACTATGACCGTGAAAAACCTGAACCTCGTTGGCAGCGCGGAGAAGCTGTATTGCGCAACAGGAGCTTGTTTTTGCCCCGAACCCGCCCCGGTCGCGGTTTCCCTGATAAAAAATATAACTATAAGCACCCCGATGACCGCCGGGATCGCCGCGATGAGAAACAATGTCCGAAAATCCGAATGGAACGCCGAGAGCAGCAAAAAAGCGATGAACGGGCCGACGATGGCGCCGCTGTTGTCCATCGCCTTGTGGAACCCGAAGCTCTTGCCGGTATCTTTGCCGGCCGCCGAGGCGCTGATCAGCGCGTCGCGCGGCGCGGCACGGAGGCCTTTCCCGATGCGCTCCAAAAAACGGAGTATCAGCACCCCGACCGGCGTCGCGGCAAGCGCGTACAGCGGCGTGATGACCGCCGGCGCCCCGTACCCGGCAATCAGGAACGGCTTCTTTTTGCCGGTTTTGTCGCTTTGCCTGCCCGAGATGATTTTCACAAAGGCCGCGGTGCTTTCGGCTATGCCTTCTATCAGCGCGATGCTCGTTTTGGACGCGCCGATCGAAAGCAGGAAAAGCGGCATGACGCTGTAAAGCAGCTTGTTGCCGGTGTCTGTGAAAAAGCTCGTGACACCGGCAAAGAAAATATTGCGGTCAAAGCCGAGGATCTTGTCATTATTGTTGTTATTGTTGTTGTCGCCGTTTTTCATGTCAGCGTATATTCTATCATTTTGCACCTTTTTTATTTAGTTCATCACTCTTATAATAAAGATGCAGTACCATGCACAGAGAGGAACAGGGAAATGTTTGGAAAATACAAAAAAACCGCGGCGCTGTCGATATGCCTTATCGTGGCCATATCGCTTGCAGCCTGCGCGCCTTCGGGAGGGGGTAACAATTTAATGGACACGAATACAAACACAGGCACGAATACGAGCGCGGACGCGGTGAGTATCGTGAATGTCACGGCGAAGGACCTGATAGCCCCATCCTATGAAACGCAGACCCAACCGATAAAGGACGCGGCGGCGGGGGCAAATGATTTTGCGTTCAAACTGGGCGCGGGGCTCGTCAAAGAGGCGGGGGATGAGAACTTCGTGTTCTCGCCGTTTTCTGTCTGGCTGCCGCTTGCCGCGCTCGTGAACGCGACCGACGACAATAATAAACCTGCTCTGCTCGAGGCGCTCGGCGCCGCTGGGGTCAGCGCGGACGACATCAACAACGCGGCTTCGCGGATGCTGTACGACCTGACAAATGAGCAAAGCAAAGCGTACACGACTGACGGGGGATATTACGACCCGCTCAAAATCGCCAACGCTATCTTTGTGGGAAACAATGTCACTTTGAAAAAGGATTTTGCGCAAACGTTTGCGGATTATTTCAGGGGCACTTCGTTCAACGTGGACTTCAGTTCGCAGGGTGCCGTGGACGCGGTGAACAAATGGGCGAGCGACAACACGGACGGACTGATCACGGATGTCGTGCAGGAATTTGACCCGGAGACGATAGCCGCTATCGCGAACGCGATCTACTTCTCGGACAGATGGCGGTGGGAATTTGACCCTGACCAGACGAAAGAGGACGTGTTCCACGCCCCGGCGGGCGACTCCACCGCAAACTTTATGATCCGTGAAGGGGACGCGCAGACTTATTACGAGGACGACAACCTTCAGGCAATGCCGCTCGGGTTCACGACCGGCGGAGGCCTGTACATACTTCTTCCGAAGTCAGGAAGCGCTTCAGACCTTCTGGCTTCGATGACGAGCGATTATTTCAACCAAATCCAGAACGATTCCGTGCAGGCTACGGGAAAACTTCTGCTGCCGCGGTTCAAGATCGACAACGATATCAAGGGCCTGAAAGACGCTCTCAAGTCGATCGGCGTCCCGTTGTTCGACGCGGAAACGGCGCCGCTGACCGGCGGGCTGGTTGAGGAAAATATCGACGTCTGGGCTTCGGACGCGATGCAGAAGGCGATGATCGAAGTCGATGAGAAGGGGACGACGGCCGCGGCCGTTACGGTAATGGCTATGGCGGGCTCGAGCATGCCTATGCCGACGGCGCCGTTCTCGATGGTCTGCGACAAGCCGTTCGCGTTCATCCTCTACGACTATACTTATGACGGCGGGAGCCAGATACTGTTCACGGGCGTTGTGAACCAGCCGTAATACGCCAGGCGCACAAAACGCAACAGGTATGGTAAAATATGACAAATAAACAGCAGCAGAGGACGGGCTATGCCAAAAATCACAAACGACTGGCTTGACGCGATAGGGGAGGAATTTGAAAAGCCCTACTATCTGGATTTGCGCAAATTCCTTATAAGCGAGTACAGGGCCAAAAAAATATTCCCGCCTATGGACGACATCTTCAACGCCTTTCATTTCACGCCTTTGTCGAAGGTCAAGGTGCTGATCCTGGGGCAGGACCCGTACCACGGCGAGCGTCAGGCGATAGGGGCGTCGTTCGCGGTGCCGCCCGACCAGAAGGAGATACCGCCGTCGCTCGTGAACATATACAAGGAGCTTCACGACGACCTCGGTTGTACGGTCCCGAACCACGGGTACCTGAAGAAGTGGGCGGACGAGGGCGTCCTGCTGCTCAATACGGTCCTGACGGTGCGGGCCCATCAGGCAAATTCGCATCAGGGCATGGGCTGGGAGAGGTTCACGGACGCGGTCATCGGGGCCGTCAACGAACAGGGCCGCCCGGTCGTGTATTTTCTCTGGGGCCGTCCGGCGCAGGCAAAAAAGCCTATGCTCGACAACCCGAAACACCTTGTGCTCGAAGCGCCGCATCCGAGCCCGCTTTCGGCGCACAGAGGCTTTTTCGGCTGCCGGCACTTCAGCCGTGCCAACGAGTTTTTGCTTGAGAACGGCGTAGAGCCCATCGACTGGCAGATAGACTGACGCGCGGCGCCGCATACGTGATAGAATAATAAGACTATGGCTTTTGTTCACCTGCATGTACATACAGAATATTCACTGCTCGACGGGCTCGCGGGCATCGGCGAGCTTGTAGACACTGCCGCGGAAATGGGCATGGACTCTATCGCGATCACCGACCACGGCAATATGTTCGGCGTTATTGATTTCTACAAGGCCGCCAAAAAGAAGGGAATCAAGCCTGTCATCGGCTGCGAAGTCTACACCGCCGCGCGCGGGATGGAGGACAGGGACCCCGTGCTCGACCGCGACCAGGGGCATCTGATACTGCTGGCTGAAAATATGACCGGCTACCACAACCTTGTGAAGCTCGTCTCGGCGGGGAACATGCAGGGCTTTTATTACAAACCCCGCGTGGACAAGGCGCTTCTGGCAAAACATTCGGAAGGGCTGATTGCGCTTTCGGCGTGCCTCGGAGGCGACGTGCCGGGGAAACTGCTTGCGAACAAGGGTAGGCCGGAATACGACGAGGCCGCGAACTACGAAGCCGCGAAGCGCGAAGCGCTTGCGTTTCTTGAAATATTTGGCGAGGGCAATTTCTTTCTCGAAATACAAAACCAGGGGCTTGAGGAAGAGGCCTTCGTCCTTCCGTACATGATAAAACTCAGCGAGGAAACGGGCATCCCGCTTGTCGCGACGAACGACGTGCACTATCTGAAGCGGGAACACGCAGGCGCCCATGACGTCCTGCTTTGCATACAGACGGGCAAGAAACTTTCCGATGAAGCGCGCATGAGGTTCCAGGGAGACCAGTTCTACTTTCGTTCAGAGGATGAAATGCGGAAACTCTTCCCGGATTTCCAAAGCGCCATAGACATCTCCCAGAAAATTGCGGACCGGTGCGGGATAGAGTTTGATTTCGAAACGAAACACCTGCCGGAGTTTAATGCGCCGGAGGGGAAAACCAACGCCGGGTACCTGCGCGAGCTTTGCGCAATCGGAATGAGCGAGCGTTACGGTGACAACGCGGGGATGCACGGTGAAAGGCTTGAGCACGAGCTGTCGATCATCGAAAGCATGGGGTTCGTCGAGTATTTCCTGATAGTCTGGGACTTCATCAGGTACGCGCGGGAAAACGGCATCCCGGTCGGGCCCGGGCGCGGGAGCGCGGCGGGAAGCATCGTTTCTTACGCGCTGCATATCACCGATATCGACCCTATCAAATACAACCTCATCTTTGAGAGGTTCCTGAATCCGGAACGGGTGTCAATGCCTGACATTGACATTGATTTCTGTGATGAAAGACGTGGCGACGTCATTGATTATGTTATTGAAAAATACGGCGAGGACAAAGTCGCGCAGATCATTACGTTTGGGACGCTGAAGGCGAAAGCGGTCATCCGGGACGTGGGGCGCGTCATCGACATGCCGCTCGACAAGGTTGACCGTATCGCGAAACTCGTACCGAATATGCCTCTCGACATAGACCTCAAAACGGCGATCGCGAAAGAGCCGAAGCTCAGGGATATGATAAGGACCGACCGCGAAACAGAGCGCCTGTTTGATTACGCGAAGGTGCTTGAGGGGAAGGCGAGGCACGCGGGGACGCACGCCGCCGGCGTGGTTATCACAAAAAAAGCGCTCGACGAGTATGTCCCGCTGTTCAACTCAAAGACCGGCGTATCGACGCAGTTCACGATGAACACGGTGCAGGAACTCGGGCTCCTGAAGATGGACTTTCTCGGCCTCAGAAACCTTTCGGTCATAGAGGACGCGATCAAAATGATAGAGGCGGGGCATGGCGTGTCGATAGACTTCAGCTCGATGGAGATGGACGACCCCGATGTGTTCAGGCTGCTGGCGAGCGGCAACACGGACGGCGTGTTTCAGCTTGAAAGCGCGGGGATGCGAGACCTGATACAAAAAATGAAGCCGAACGATTTCGAGGACATCATCGTCGCGATTTCACTTTACAGGC
>Ga0123357_10015304_pt1 | contig 10054 bp, 6 predicted proteins | sample TergutEmb28metaG_FD_89873 | JGI IMG/M metagenome (GOLD analysis project Ga0123357, IMG submission 89873) | Embiratermes neotenicus P4 segment gut microbial communities from Petit-Saut dam, French Guiana - Emb289 P4 | ecosystem: Host-associated > Arthropoda: Insects > Digestive system > Gut ... | reverse complement strand
TATAAAGGTGGAAAAGTTACGGAGGTGGTCATATATGCAAACTACATAGGACTTTGCCGGTTCTACCGATATGTGGTCAACATCAGCAGGTGGTCACCTTATGAAGGTGGTCAACCTGACAGGTTTTACTGTACTTTGTTTCGTATGGCTGAAAGACTACTATGGGGTTGATATTAGAAAGGAGAATAGAATGGGGACAGTCATGTTGCAAGAATTGTTTAATGTCCAATCTAATCATTCCATTCTAATATTATCAGTCTCCTATGCTCACAGCGATTGGTGCAGGAACCACAGAACTAGCAAACTGCGTTACCGAATCTGAGGGTCTTAAAATGCGGACCACTAAATGCAGATTGCACTGAGTACGGGTTTCATTCACCAGATGACTGCATAACATACCTTACTGGGGAAAAATAAATGCAACAGTCATGTTGCTTTACTCGGTCCTGCACCATAACACGCTGTGTCTTTTAACTTCCTGCGACGACTTCCGATCGATGCCTTTGTACCATCTCCTTCAACTTCCTCATCAGACTCAAAAGTACCTCCCAATGTTGCCAGTAGCTTCTTAATGTCACGTGCAATATGTGGATTTGCATAGTTCAATACATCAGACGGTTTATTCTTTTCACTCTCGCTGTTCAGTGCACACTTAATTTCAAAGTATTTTTTATTCAGTTCATCCAATGCATTCAGCAAGCCACTCTCCTCCAGTATGGACACCTCAGATTTAGGGAAAGAAGCCTCAGCTGAAGTACCGTCATGTTCCATGTACTTCCTAATGCCCTTCTCAAGACCATAGTCCCGTGACATGGCACAAAAATGGAACGCCTTGTCTGCTACCAGCTTGTTGAATATGAAGAGTGCATCGAAGTGGCGTTCCTCTCGTACCATATCCATCAGACTGGTACAATCTTCCCATTCTTTGAGGTTCAGACGAATCTTCACGAGATAATCTTTGCCTGAAAGCATTTGTGGTATAAAGTTAAACTTACAATACTGAAGCTGCAGCAAGAAGTCCCATGGATTGAACTCCCACCACACTGCCCTTTAGCTATCGCCGCTCTCCCTCTAGTGATCTAGCCACTGTGTACACACAAATGTTTGTAGTGATAACTACTGACCAGCAGTTTGGGCTGCTGGATATAAACCAGAGTGGCTGCCAGGTAATACATCAGTAGCAAGAATTAAGCACCGTCATCCCCAGCATCCACGGGACTTTTTTCTGCTGTCTCATTACAATGCGTATCATACAGAGATATAAAGTACAGACATCCTTGTGCACACCATGGAGATATATAAGGAAGTGGATGCAAAACTCCACGTATTCTTAGCCTTAGATAGCAGTCAGTGGTCAGCTGTATGCCCTGACAGGTTTAACCCTGTAGAAAAAGTCCCCAGTACCCAATGAATAGGTTTGGTGGGCCCCAGGCATTGTCTAGCTGCTCTGGACAACCAGAATACTCTTGCCCTTGACATTTATCCTGTAGCATACTAACTGTACTGACTATGCTATCCCAGATCCTGAATGTCGTAATTGTAACAAACAAAACATTCTAGATTTTAAACTTTCGCCGTATTGTGGTAATGATAAATTGTCTTCTGGGTATTTCCCCGGCGTCTGAGTGTTAAAGACCGACGTTTCGGAACACTGTATCGGTTCCATCTTCAACAGGTGCTGCAATGTGAGTGAGGACTAGCTGGTCATATCCAGCTAGTCCTCACTCACATTGCAGCACCTGTTGAAGATGGAACCGATACAGTGTTCCGAAACGTCGGTCTTTAATACTCAGATGCCGGGGAAATACCCAGAAGACAATTTATCAAACAAAAACATGGCTGCCCTCTAGTATGTGGAGCTAAAAAATTTCAGCCTCCATGAAAAGAGCACCCAACATGGTATAACTTTCCAGTTGAATGCTGTGAAGAACAAGTAAAATACATAGGTTTTGTAAAGGCAAGTCACTGAATGAGGCACCCGAACGTGTGGGCATTCACACGGCCTCCAGACGCGTAAGGCAGATGCGTAAAAATATTTTACTAGCAGCCATGGACTAGTTGGAGGGAGAGATTGTCTGTGTGAGGTGAGATGGTCATAAGGCAATTTGTTCTTTAAGAGTCAAAACATTTCAAAACATATTACTCCATTTATGGTACAAAAGATTCTTCAGACAACATCTGAATACAAGTCCAAATAGTGATATCACTTTGACTTTCAGAGGACCGTGCATCATAAAAAATTCTTATAATAAAACCAACTAGATGCACTACTTTCTCAAATTTATTTTTGGAATAAAACTCTACATGTTTTGGACAGTTCTTCTGTCCATCATCAGGAGTTTTTTACTGTACACACAGCAATGGTATATGCCATACAGGTTTGCTGAGAGCTTGCGAGTAGGATCAGGAAGGATCCGTCCTGATTCTGCTCGCAAGCTGTCAGCAAACCTGTATGGCATATACCATTGCTGTGTGTACAGTGAAAAACTCCTGATGATGGATAGAGGAACCGTCTGAAACATGTAGATTTTTATTCCAAAAATAAATTTGAGGAATTCGTGCATCCAGTTGGTTCTATTGTAAGAAGTGATATCACTATACCGATATGTCTGATATTGCCATGCATATAATACCTAATGTGTATTTCCGACAAAGTTTTCCTACTGCTTGAAGAATGTATTGTTAGACATACGTCAAATCTATTCAAATGACTAGTGCTTACCTTCAACAGTTGGCTGCTTATAGTACAGTCCATACAGAATGTACAGTCCACACAGCCTGGTCTGGAGAGGGTTTGGTGGAAGAAAGAAGTCTTTTGCAATCTTCAGAGCCTGTGATTGACAATTGGTTTAGGGTTAAAAGTTTAGAGTCCTTGTGCAATTATTCTATTTTCACACTGCATTCGCTAGAGATTTTCCTCAACTTCAAGGAGCGTCATCTCCGTTGTGTTTGTTAGAACCTAAGGTAATAATTCTATAAGGATATAGCAGGCATAACACAACTATACTATCAGCTGTATATAACTTATCAACTACATATTCCGGCCAATGCTGCTATTGCCATCTTCAGGTTGGATACAATTTATCAGAGACGCTATATAGATATGATATAATATAGAACAATTATTAGTATTTGTGTTGGTAAGGAGGCGAGATCTCGTTTACACAAAGTTGGTGGGCGTGTGTGCAGACAGCAAAGAACCATGCATATAACATGTGTTATACACTTACTTACTTACTCCATGGTGCAGAGTCCTTCTTGAGAAGCTAACCGGTTTGCAGCTAGTCAAGAGATTCCCCGCATTTCACGGAACCCAAAGGTTCATTACCGCACTCACAAGCGTCCGCCACCTGTCTCTATCCTGGGCCAGCCCAATCCAGTCCATATACCCACATCCCACCTGCTGGAGAACCATCCTAATATTATCCACCCATCTATGCCTAGGTCTCCCCAGTGGTTCCTTCCCTCTGGTTTCACCAGCAAAACCCTATACACCCCCCTCTACCTGATAATATAGTAGTGTTATGACTGCTATATCCTTATAGAATTATTACCTTAGATTTTCCTCAGTTGAGGTATAAAATGAAGTGATCTTGGGTGAAATGTGTGTATTATCATTGATTTATAGTCATGTAACTGTATTTAAGTTCTGTGTAGTATGCTGTCTCATTTGTAGTTGCTTCTTTTTGTTATTTTCTAATTACTTGACTTGTTTTTTAATATTCTTTTCATGTTGGTTTTTTTTTGTTTTGTATTTTTGTTTTCTGTTTTGTGTATTCTGTGTTTTTGTATTGTTTTGTGTATTGTTTCTTCTTTTGTGCTGTCTCTTTCCTATTTTTGTACTGTACCAGTCTACCGACCACTGCCACCAGGTGGAAACCCAAATGTAATAAATAAATAAATAAATATCAAATATCAGTATCAATAAATTTGGATCTCAGATCTGAAGCACTCATACAGATAAGAACACAGAACAATCTTTACAGTTGTTCAATTGCATCAAAGATGAGTTACAGGCGAACTCGATTTTCACATGGCTGGTTGTAAGAAAAGGTTACAATAACTACAAATAACAAACGCAACAACAACCATCATCATCATCAACAACAGCATCACATACAATAACATGTCCTAGAAGTCACTCAAAGTAGTAAAACTATTTAACAAGTGGAAGGGGAAGTCAAATTTGGTGTGCTTAATTAGGACACATGAAAATGTCACCCTGCAGTAATATTACAGGGCAGTAGTTGTATTTTTAAACAAGCAACCGCATCTGATCTCAGCATAAACAATTGTTTGGCAAACAAAAATCTCACGCAAGGAGCTCTCATTATCATGGTGGTTACAAGACAGAAAGGGTAATTATGGAATATCCTTCAGCAGTGATGGTAGCAAACTATTTCAGTGCATGATCAGAAACAATATTCTTAAGGTATGGATGGAATGATATTTTATAACTAAGATGTAGCATCAGTGCCTCAACCTGTTGCCTGCCTAACCAAATAGACTGATTAACTGACTGATAGATAAACAAGCTTACATGCATGCCATGAATCCTCATTATTAGGATGTGGAAAGAGGTCAGCACTGATATGAAAATAATAAGCAAGATATGATAGAAAAAACACAAGACATACGCTATTGTTGAAGTCACGGTGCTCTCTACAGAGTACTGTGAAGTACTACTCTTTGCGGGGACCGCAGTAGCACAGTGGTTAAGGTGCTGTTCTACAAATCGGAAGGTCGCTGGTTCGATCCCAACTAGCGTCAGTGGATTTTTCGTTGACATAAAATCCTTCCGATCGCACTATGGCCCTGGGATCGACTCAGCCTCTAACAGAAATGAGTATCAGGAGTATTTCCTGGGGGTAAAGGCGGCCGGTGCTTAAGGCTGACAACCTTACCACCATCCTGTGCTGTTGTCATGAAATCTGGGAACCTTAACCTCCTGGGACCCTCTGGGCCACTCCAGGCCTGTAATGGGATTGCTTTACCTTGCTACTCTTTGCAGCATCACTAAAATAAAAAAGTGATCCCGTTACAGGCCCGGTGTAGCCCAGAGGGTGGGTAGAGGTATAGCTCTACTCTTCTATGACCGCAGCACTATTAGGCGGTAAGTGGTCAGCAGCACGCCCCAGCCGCACTTTACTCCCGGGAAAGATCCGGTATCCATTCTACAGGAGGCTGGGTGGGCCCCAGGGCCAGTCTGCATGAGCAGAAAATCTCGTCCCTACCGGGATTCGATCCTGGACCATCCAGCCCGTAGTCAGTTGCTATATTATCACCAAAGTAAGGAACAATATTTTTTTGTAGCACAACAGCCTAACTTGGGCCTAGACTGCCTCAGTGTTGAGGTTTCTGGATCACAAACAATTACACACACACACACACACACACACACACACACACTGTATGACCCCTCTGACTGAGAGATTAGCATGTCGCAGATGCCACTACCTGCACAGTGCGTAATAAACACAACACACAAACATACATGTGCTCAGTGGGATTTGAACCCACCATCCCAATAACTGTACTCAGTATAGTGAGTGGCTACAGGCCAGATGGTCCAGGGATTGAATACTGGTGGGGGCTAGATTATCCAAATCTGTCCAGAATGGCCCAGGGGCCCATCCAGCCTCCTGTACAATGAGTACTGGGTCTTTGCTGGGGGTAAAGCGGCCGGGGTGTGGCGTTGACAAACCACCCCATGTAGCGCCAAGGTTAAAGAAAATGTTGAGCTATAAATCTACTCCTCCTCTGGGCCTTCAAGGCCTGTTCTAGGTTGAACTTCATTCCAGCCGTCAAGTGGCTGCAGACTTATGCGTTAGACCACACAGCCACTGGAGTCAGCTTCAAACAATATTCTTATTGGAAAATATGTCATCACATTATATTACATAACAGACCTGGTATGAAAGATGGCATTAAGACATATCATCATAACAAAAATATAACTGAGAAACTTCTATCCATTGACTTTGTTATATTCTGCCTTCAGCAGCAGAACCCCTCAGTTCAACTCATGCAACACCAGTGCTTCACAGAAGCATAACTGAAGAACAACTATGTTACAGGGCAGTTTTTAATTCTTGGTGGAACATCATTCTACAATTTTTTTGAAACATTTCAGCACTAACACCTATCAATGGTGATCATGTTTATACCTTGTGTTCACTTGATAAACATCAGAATATGAACGAAAAATTTCATTGTCATTCACTGTAAATGTTACTACAGCAAATATACACACACAGAGGAAAGCTTTAGTATGTTAAATTTCTTAAATTGACATGCACATGACAAACTTCCCTGAACGCCAGGAATAACTCCACATTTCTGTCATATCAATAATTTATTACCATTTGCTGAATTTCCCCAGAAATTATAGCACGCGACACGACTCAAGTAAAAGAATGCATTGTACATTGTCTTCAAAAGTTCTGTGGTAACAAGAAACTGTTCTTCCAAAAACATAAAATAAAAATGTCCTTTGATTGGGGTAATATAGAATTCATTTTCCTTGTAATACATCCTCTGTCTTCTTGCTTAACCTGTATTCTCACCTCTTCTGTGAACTCATAAAGTTCTGCAAAGCTATCTCGGCCACAGTAAATGCATGGAAAGTTCATGTCCTTCCAGATTTTAACAAATTCTTTGAAGCGGACTGATCCAGTTGCTGTGAATCTTTCCAGTAGCGTTTGGCAGTCAGTTTTGACACCTGCTGCAATGTACTGATAGCTCATACCTGCAAACTACATTAAATACAATTATAGAAAGTCTCAAGCTTCAAATATACATACATGTAGGCTACACAATTTTCTGAACGTTTAATTATATCTCAAAATGTAACATACATGTGGAAAAGGCCATTGAAATTCAATGTGGAATCCTCTTTCAGATCTTCTACCTTCACCTCCCTTTTTCTTATTCTTTGACTTGTTCCCGCCTTCATGTTTTAAAACAGCAAATTTTTTTACATTCTTATCCTTTACATGGCACAGTTTGAAACATACTGCCTTCAACTGTGTTAAGTATGTGAAATTACTATGCTATGAGAAAAACAAAACACACACATCACATATAAAACCAACAAGCTCTTGGTATATACAGTTCTGTACAACACTTCTGCCATGTAAAGCCACCGGTTTTGAACTTTATGCAAATAAACCAACATACCTGCCAGAAGTAAATTTGGCTATCAAAACAAACCGTTCGCAACGCGTGGCAAAGAACGCAAGATCTACCACGTGTCCGACAACATACGTATTCATTACTTCTGACACAAGGCTGAACCTACACCTACCATTACGACATCAATACGTCTACCCTTAAATTACTGGATACTTACTTGTGCTCACACAATTCCAAACAGGTTATCTCATTCAGCATACATACATTTCACTGATCCTACCATGGAAGTGTAATTTTAAGTATCGACAATATTATCCCAAATTCTTCGGCTTAAGTCAACAACTATTACCGTTTTTACAACCTGCAGGCGAGCTCAAACTATGCATGATAAACCGCCACCGATCTACGAGATAGGTTAAGAGCACCAAAAGCGTCGTAGGCTGCTCTCTAGAGACGACAAAGGTAAGTTCTTGCTACAGGTGTTACCCGTTTTGTCTCGCCTTATGAAAAACCGACTATCAACTAATTTTATCTTTCAAGTAGATCAAATACGTCAGTCTGTTAGAGCTACCCACACACACTGCGAAGAAGTAAACATGTATGTCTTATCAGTTATGTGAAGCTGTAAGTGTAGCGACCTCGGGTGCCGTGAATGTTGGCTACCCTGGTAGATGTCACCCTTGCTGCCAGATTCAAATGAACGTAGCATCATACGTATACGAACATTTTCAAATCCAAAAGCCTGTTGCTCCTCGTACACACATTACTGACTTGTGATGTCCAGGTACATGCGTGTGCAGGTATACACTGTTGTGTATTACAAAGGAAATACTTCACGCCCCTTGGCTAGACCAGCCCCATGTTTGGCCTACATGTTGGGTGTAAAGTGTGTTTTCTTCAGCAGCTCTTGTTGGACACATTTAACGATTTATGCATGAGATACGCGCTGAAATGCGTGCATATATGTGTGTGAAATGTCTCTGACTTTATCAGTATCATACTGCCACTACAAATGCTTGTGAAATCTCCAACTATAGAATTTAATGCAAATAAATCAACATTTTTAAAGCTATTTTATGTCCCAAAACACACCAAACAAAGCACACCATACGGGGATGGGATCCAATTTGAATCGTGAAAGAATAGAAGTTTCTAAACAAGAACTAATTCTAGTGGAAACTTACACATCCTTTAATCTTCATAGCACATATATTATATTACTACCATTACCAATAACAATATTTTATATTTTTATATGTATAATAATTTTATCCAAAACTGCACTCTTTGCATCAAAACAAATGTATGTTTACTGTAAATTATGTATTGCTGAATGCTTGAATGAAATCCTGGTTTAAACTCCTTGAAGATGGTGACGATGTCAAAACATGTAGAAGCTAAGTAACAGAAAGAATACGTAGAATGTAGAATTTTGTATTTGTTCGTGTTACAAGCATTTTAGTGTTTGAGCTGTTTCATGGGTACAGATGCACAGATGGAAATATTTTATTAAACTCTCGCAGGGTTGTGAGAGTAACTAAAGAGCAGTGTGAACATAAAATTAGCAGTTCACAAATATCCTGGCACGAACATAAACTTTAGTTTCAAAGATGGGTAAAAAGTGTAACAGAATAATGTTTTTTTTTTTATTATGCAGCCTCTTCCAAGAAAGCGACAATAGGGCCTGTCAGTTTATTCTTTTAACTATACAACCTCAACCATACATTTCTGATTTGTGGTTTGCTGAGTTCTTGTGTTTTCTGTTATAGCGTCCAAGATTTCATGTTATGTTGAATGCCACTTTTATTTATAAATACTTCATAAGTTAGTACACGGTCAAAAAGTGGAAGATTATGCACTGAGAAGAATGTGGCAGTGTTTGTGCTTTGTTTAAGTAACACAACAACAAATGCACATATATAGTCTTTAATAATCTAAAATTTATATTAAAACACTTAAAATGCTCCTACATGCTTCAATCATATGATCATCCTCAGGGAGCATACTTTGTTCCTTGCTAAAGTTACAGTTTAAAACACTCAGTGATTTACTTCTTTATATTAATTTGATGCTGCGATGTAAGTTTTAGATTATTAAAGACTATATATGTGCATTTGTTGTTGTGTTACTTAAATAAACTACAAAATGCATGGTGCAATGATAAAGATGTCTGTGCTTTGTTTTATGGTACTACTGCAGAATTTGCCTGAAGTACTGAGGCAAAATAAATTCTCGTTTGGCTCGGCTCGAGCGTCTTCCAGCTTTGAGACCTGGTACAGGCAGCTTGAGTACAAAACAGGGTTACCAACCAATATACCGTCGTGTTGTATATTTTATTTAAGATTATGGTCTTATGTAGTATGGTAGGCATTTCAGAATAAACTGCTTCCTCCATCTTCATAACCATAAAGAATACAATCTGAATTATCAATGCTGTGAAAAACTCAGATTCTAATAAATCAAGAGATTGGGCAGTTCTGTCCTGGAGAGAGTATTTAAATAATCTGATTGGTCTTCCCTCTTACCTTCAGTTGCATTTTTAATTCAAAATACACTGTGTAGTCTTACATTGTTCTAGATATTGAATGTGTTCATAACATCCAACTTTGTATCTTCAGATCCTTTCATTGTTATCACACATGCTTTAAAGTTAATTAATGTTTACACTGTTGACTGGAGGACTTGCACAGAAATATACCTATATTTATCTCAGTAATTAACCAACTTGATGCACAAAATTTTTGTTTTACAATAAGTTTATTTCATGCCTTGACATGTTTCCAGCACATGTGCTCATCATCAAGAGGTCAAAACTGCATTACACAGCCTCTGGTATCTGGCCATCTCGTGGACAGGTTGAGAGAGGACTCTCTCAACCTGTGCACGAGATGGCCACCTATAGGTGTGATGATACCATAGG
>Ga0123357_10015303_pt1 | contig 10054 bp, 5 predicted proteins | sample TergutEmb28metaG_FD_89873 | JGI IMG/M metagenome (GOLD analysis project Ga0123357, IMG submission 89873) | Embiratermes neotenicus P4 segment gut microbial communities from Petit-Saut dam, French Guiana - Emb289 P4 | ecosystem: Host-associated > Arthropoda: Insects > Digestive system > Gut ... | reverse complement strand
TTTGTCTCCAGAGGAATCATCCCGCCTGTGAGTGTTACTGAACATTAGTTTTTACAGGGAGGGGTTGTTAGCACCTCGCCCAATCCTCAAGCTGGAGGACCACTCCTCGTTGGTTGTCCACGACTGCTTATTCAATTTATTCGCAGCTACCCTCCTTATCGGAGGCCGTTCCTCTATCCGCAACCAGAGGACGTGCCATGCCGTGCTGACAGGGAGCCACATATAATTGTTCATTACTGTTGTTTATTCAGAAACATTTTATCAGCTGCGTCTTCTATATACCATCGCTTGATACATCATTACGAAGTATGGCATGCAGTGAAAAGCAATAGTGGAGTTTTTTTTTGTGTTAGGAGAGTGGAATGTATGTACGGCAGCTGTCAGTTGCTGACATTAGGCCTATATAGTCTGCCTATAGTAGACGAAATATGAGTATGGGGAATTGGTGGAATGACACTGACAGGGCAAAACTAAGGAGCCGAGAAAAAAGCCTGTTCCGGTACACTTCGCCTACCACAAACTCCACATAGACAGGTCTCCCAAGGTAGTCTAGCCCCCACCCCCTCCCCCCTACAGACTGGCCGGCGGCTAACGGCTTACGTAAGCTTTGTTAAAATATTATTGCATCGTCAATTCGAACAAAGTGTAACGAACCTGCATCGAATTGTGGCATACTGTAGTGTTGGTTAAACACGTCTTTTCTCTATGTCTGTATATTTCCGCTTCTTCTGTGGTGCTTCGGACAATTTTCGGGGTATGGCCTCTTTGGTATTCTTCTTCCTCTAGTCTTCTCTTCTCCTTACTCTAGTCTTCCATCTCCGTATCTGGAGCAAACCTACGGCATCCCTCCAAACAGCAAGCATCCTCCCATCCATCTCTAGTCTTTCCCACAATTCTTCTTACTCCGAAACCTCCTCCCATTACTTTCTTGGGGGGAGAGGGGGTTTAGGTGTATCTATAAAGATTTATATGCGTAAGATGTGCGTATATAAAACACATTCATAAAGATTCAAATAAGCAAAACTATCCTTTTTCTTGTTTTTGGTATCGGTGTGAAACTTGATCTCTCACACTGGGGGAGGGATATAGGCTGAGGGTGTTCGAGAACAGGGTACTGAGGAAGATATTCGGGCCTAAGAGGGACAAGGTGACAGGGGAGTGGAGAAGAATACATAGAGAGGAGCTTAATGATTTGTACTCCCCACCAAATATTATTCGGGTGATCAAATCGAGAAGAATGAGAAGGGCAGAGGATGTGGCACTTATGGGGGACAGAATAGGTGCATAAAAGTTTTGATGGGGAGAACTGAGGGAAAGAGACCACTGGAAGACATAGGCGTAGATGGGAGGGCCATATTAAAATGGATCTTCAAGAAGTGGGTTGAGGAGGCATGGGCTGGATCTATGTGGCTGAGGATAGGGACAGGTGGCAGGCTCTTGTGAATGCGGTAATGAACCTTCGGGTTCCATAAAATGCGGGGAATTTCTTGACTAGCTGAGGACCGATAAGTCTCTCAGAAGGACTGTGCTCAACGGAGTTAATTATGTATTTTAGGATTTCCCAGAGATTAAGCGACACTGACCACCAACCCTCGTACTGCCCCAAGTTTTAGACTGGGTAATGTACCTCTACTCCCCGTCTGTGCCTTCGTGGTGTTACAGGGAGACGCTTTACTTCATGTATTTCAGTGTACCGAACTATGTGTGGTTTGACTAAGCAAAATTAGGTCTACGTTTTGTGCAACAAAGAAAGCTTTAGTAGATTCGGTTTTTGGGTCGGGATTCTCAAACCCGTAGCTTATGAATAGAAGTGATTCTAACCACTACATCGGGATAGAACAGTGAAGATATTTATTCGGGCGTCACAATGTTCACCAACAGAGTTCCGCAGACCGGTTACGGTCCACAAGATACCGCGCTCTCGTTAATAAATAAACTGACTTTTACTGTCCTGTTCTTACAATAGGTATCAGTAGCTGCTGAGGTTCCTCAACACCCTTGTTTCCTCTCTTCTTCTTCTTCTTCTTCTTCTTCTTCTTCTTTTTTTTTTGCCTCTCTGTTCCTAAAAACTCTTCGGTTTTCTAGTAACGCGGCTCTCAAAGCCAAGATTTCGCTCCTACCGCCACAAATAAAATATGATGTGCGAGTATTGTTGGTCGTCTGAACGCAGATCGCAACAGCATGCCGAGTGAAGCGTGATCGTGTTGATCACCCACTAAAATGGGCTTCCGGGTCGTCTGTCCTTCTGTGGGTACAAATTAAACCAACGGTTTTTGATTTGAGTCCTTATTCTTTTTCCTTTTTACAATTTGTCTCACATTAAAAGTTTAAAGTTAAAAATGAAGTTGCTCCTGTCCACACCATGGGGCATACAGTGGGAGTAGAGGTATGGGTCCACTCATTCTTAACTTCGGAACTAGATAGAAGTCAGCAGTCAAATTTACGCCCCGACTGCTGTACCCCCAGGAAAGAACACCGGTACCCTTGGAATAGAAGACTATTTGGCTCTTAGAGCTGATCTGAACACTTCGGAGAAGAAAAAATCTCTTGTCCTTGTCGGAATTCGAACTCTGGACCGTCCAGGCCTTAGCCAAGTCGCTATACCAACTACGCTATCCCGGTTTCGTGTCCCGCAATCGATAAATTCAGTTAAAGACTAATGTAGTTATATATATGTCGGTGAATGTTACCTAATTCTGTGCGGGGGTGGGGAGATATCAAACAGTAACAATTTAGTAACAGGTAACACATTAGTTTCAACCTCATTTCATGGTGCTCCAAGCACAACTGCATTGTATTAAGAGTAACTAAAGTTCAAACTGATGTGTGTACACTGAAGGTGTTGTCTTGTGTTTATAATTAAAGCGCGCGGTTGTCAGGTGAATCAGTTTGAGATTTCAGTTAGTGTTTGTGGTCTTTAATGTAGCGACTTCTCCATAAGTCTTATTGTTCTCAGCACGGTCGGAAGTATGGTGCTAGTAAACTCAGGTTTCAAGCACACGCGAAGGAATTTCTCCGAAAATCGTCCGCAATTTGAGCACGAGCATTCAAAAAATTTCGCCAACCCTGTCCTAGGCCGAATGATTTCAAAGAATAACGGTGTTAAGGGGCCACAAATTGTTTACCTGCCTGGGGCGCCCACATATCTCGGGTCGACCCTGTTTTGCAGAAAAATAACAATCAAGCAGCAACTTAAACGTTGTGGATTCGCGTAGGTGAGACCATACAGCGCTATTGTTGCAACATGCAGAATGAGAATGAGAATGGACGGGTAACAGGAGGATGAAGACAACCCGTAACGAGTAGCTTCATATTTTACACTCTTGGACATAACACGCTTATTATTTTGACCGTCGAATCAAGGCGGATGAGGTGGGTGGCGTATGTAGCACAAATGGCTGAAATTAAATATGCGTACAAATGTTTAGTCGGGAAATCTGAAGAGAAGTAACCACTTGAGAGATATAAGCTTTGTAAGGAAGGTGATATTAAAATGGGGTCTTAAATAAATAATATGTGACCATGCGCATCACATTGATCTGGCTCGGTATATTCTCCAGTGGCGGGGTAGTGTGAACCAGATTATTGAACCCTTCGGGAATCATAAAAGTTTTGGCTGGAAATTTCTTGAGTCGCTGAGGGACTGTTAGTTTCTAAAAAACGACTATGCCTATCTGTGTTGCTTAGGTAAGCAATTATCTTTTGAGAGGCGGGGCACCGTAATCTGTGTAATGACTACGCTACGATCTGGACACCCGAGCAAACGTGGCTCGATTCCCATCACGTCAAAGCTTCCAGACCAGATAGGAGGCCCACTCTTCATTCCATTCGATGGGCAATGTCTCGACGGAGGTACAGCAACCGGGGCATGAAACTGACTACTTTCATATAGTGCCGAGTTTAAGAATGGGTGGAACTGTACCTCTAGTTCCTCATACGCGTCCATGGCCTGCACGGAGACAGCGTTACCTCTACGCTTGTGTTTCGTGTCTCGTGACAGATTTTTCTGAAGCACTGTTAAGCACTAATGTGAGAGAACACGGAGAACACTGGTCATGATAGCCGGTATCTGTGTCGAGATTCTAGCTCATGGTCTGTTGAATGTTAAGCGGACGGACCAGTCAATTGACTGCAATGAGGATTCCGTTCTTGTAGGGTGTGATGCTGCGTCAGTGGATAATCCGTTTCCGAAGTTTCAAAGGAATATAATGTCTTCATCTTCATAGGTCTAGAATTTCTGGAGTATCGAAGACCCTTAGAGTCCTCGGAATTATAAATTCTTGCAGATGACCTCATATTGAAGGGTGCAGAGTTGCACTCTTAGATTCTTGCAGATGAAGACACTACGTTTTTTTTTTTCGAAACGTCGGGATCCGATTATCCAGTAGTACGGCGTCATGTCCCAGAAGAAGGAATCCTCAAGCAGATCGTTGTGAAAACGTCACAACTTACTCAACTGCGATGTTGGCATTCCCCATCAAATGAATTCATCGTAACTTGGATCGCTTAGTTACCGGTGTTTTTCTGTTTCTGTCTGTAAGAAGAGACGTCTGTGTCTGTTTCCCCCACGGACGCGTCACATGCTTTCGTCTACTGTTATCTGTTACTACAGTGGACGTGATTATCAAATGGCAGTGATGTCGTTTGTTGCCCGATGATACAGCGCTTCAAACCCGCAGTTACAACACCGCGACACAGATAGCTTCGTCCCTTGTTCTTAATCTCACTGTTTACAGCTGTTGCAATAGAAACTGTACATACAAATAGTTTGGAACGAATCGTGTCTTGCATTGTTTCTGCGATATAGGGCGTACTTGTCTTCAGATACTTTGATAACGTGAAATACAAATTATTGTAACATGGAAAGTGATGCATTTAAAGTGATGGGGATAGTAACATAAAAATATGTCATTCTATCATTTAAAACTGTGGATTAATTATAATTCTACTCGATTTACATATCAGATCTTTGCAATATATTTGTACCATTTCGGTTCGCTGCCAACCAGAATATGAATACGAAGGTCTGGACATGAAGCAAGGCTATTTATCGAATATATTGTTGGGATACAGTTCTTTTACACTGTACCCTAGGTCATCCGACTCTCGATCAACCGACCGCCGCATTAATGAACCCACCCTTTCGGATTTTCTGGCGGATAATTAGCATAACATAATAGCCACTCTTGTTTATGCCTTTCTATTCTCCAGTACCTTTGACGACTTCAGCATCACCTTCAGGATCGAACATCCCAGAAACTACCACCACCGGACACCTAGAGCAGTTACTGGAGAGTAATTTCAAATTAAATGCCCGTATAAACTTCAGTTTAGTATTTAAATGACACCTCATGCTGTATTTTTGTGGGGACCAACAATGTTGTCTAGAGGACTCTATTTACGAAGGGACGACACTAAGGCTAGCTTAGGCCTAGTTAGGTATAGCCGACTCCGGTCAAACTTCGTTAAGTGGCCAAAGCTGCCGACTTATATTTAGGCATTGATATGTGTTTTGGACTTACTTCCTTACTCTGTTTTGTTTTTGTTCTAAAACATTGTCTAGGTTCGGTTATTTAGCTTCATAACGTCGCATCTACAGGCTAGGAAGTGGACCCCGAACAACCAACTTTACTAATTTCCTGACTCAGTCTTCGCCCCCATTAGGTCGGATAACAGACGATTGGCTGTGTCGTTTACTGACGTCATTATATACAAGACGTAAAGTCGCAGTTTCAAAACAGTGTAAGATACTGATCTGCCATTCATGTCTTTCGGTATAAGCGCTGGGCATCTAATTTTTGCAAAGACAGTTTTGTGAATCGGTGAATATTTAGTGCTGTTGGTTTATGTCACCAATGATATTCGGCGATTGCTTGCTACTATATTCATTTCAGAGTGCTTTGTCTCCTTCTCTTCTGTCTGTAAATGTAAATTTGTCCTTGTACATTGCATGAACGTATAAGGGGCATTGGAGGCAACCACTCCGCTCATTCTTGACGCAGGCGGTTGGTAGGCGTAAGCGGTCAGGTTCAGGCCCCCGGTCGCTGTACACCAGTGGGAAGATCCCCTGATATTCATTGTGTAACAGGCTGAGTGGGTGCCAGAGTCGGTCCGGATCGAAGCACTATTCCTCGGTTGTTCAATAAACGTAAAAGTAATAAATTTATCTATTGTTTTGTATGCGTATGAAACGTCGAATTTCTTTTCTTATGAGCAAAACGTGGCTGAAGGATTTTCGAGAAAAAAAGTCTTGAGGACGATATTAAGACCTGAGAGATATAACTGAGAAATGGAGAAAATTACATAATGAAGAGCCTTGTACAATTTGTTGACTTTCTCTTTTCCAAGTACTGTTAGGTTGATGAAGTCATGGAGGATAAGCTTATTTGGCCTGCACGTAGCACTGTGTGAGAGGGGTGGCAAATTTATACAGAGTTTTATTCAGAATACTTCTTAGAAGATCTAGACATAGATGGGGGATTACATTAAAATGTATGTTAAGGAAACAAGATGTGGACTTTTGGGCTGGATTCACCTGCCTGAGAGTAGGGCCCAATGATGGGCTGTTCTGAGCATGATAACGAAAATTTGGGTCCCACAGTACGCGGGGAACTTTTTGACTGGTTGAACAACTGTCGTTTTCTCAGGAAGAAGCATCTGGTATGGGGTAGGTGCTTCATACCACGCAACGTCGTTAGATCCAATTACGTACTACGAAGTGACGCGGAAATACGAATGTCATCTAGGAGTCAGGCCCCTGTCTTACTTCCGGGTTTCAAAAACTGACCTGCGCGTACGTTTCATGTTCTAAATTTAATTATAATCCGTTTAGTTGTTCGTTACGAAGTACAAAATAACGAACGCCTTGTGCGGAGATGACGTCTGTCGTCGGTAGACCCGTACATATCTCTGTCCGTCTGTGACCCAGTATGGCCCGCTTGTAATGACTCCGCATTCTGCAGTGGTCCGCGGCTTACAGGTTGTGAAACATTGTTATAGCTCATGGTTTCACTTTGACACATATATGTAATGCAGTGAGTAATGAGTTTTTATTCGTGTTCGAGTCGTGATCACTGAAAATAATCCTTGTCTTTCAAATCTTCTTCTTATCTAACTCCAAGAAACAAGTTTCTTCCTTAAACTTTGATAGTCGTTCGTCTTGTCTGGAACTTACCCTCCTTTTATGGAATCTAAAAGTTTATTGTTGTCTTTAAAAGGGGCCTCCATTAGACCATACCCCAAGTCGGTTGAATTCTGTCCTCAATCTTACGCTATTTCCTTAGTATCTGCATTAATATTATCCTTCCATCTACCCTAGTGTCCCCTACGTAGTCTCTCCCATGCCACCACCACCATCACCACCACCACCATCACCACCATCACCATCACCACCACCACCATCACCACCACCACCATCATCATCACGTTGTCTCTCTTAGGACGGGTCCATAGCATCCTCCAAAGCGAGTTCTTCAGGGAGTGCGATCTAATGCTTCTTATTTCAATTTTCGGTATCTTCTCATTTGCTCAAGATCATCCAGTAGCTGCTTACATCTTCTTCCTCATGTACCTTCTCTTCCATCTCTCATTCAGTAACGTTATTTAGAAGGCAGCTCCTACAGAAGTCCCTGCAAAAATGATTACGCAAATTTCTATGGGTTATTCGTGCTGCCGTCAGATACTTGTCGAAATCTCGTCAGTTTTTGGTTGTATTACGGAACTCGAAATTTCGAACAGTAATAATAAAATCCAGCATGTTACAAGAATTATCCTTCTTTACAGAATTTCGTGTATGCTCAACATTTTCTGGAGCCGCGGTACCGTAATCTTCATAGTGATTATGCTATGGGCTAGACGATCCGTGTTTCGGATCCCGGCGCAGTCTACAGATTTTTCTTGTCTCTAAAACGCCCAGTCTGGCTCTGGGGTATATCCAGCCTTAAATTTAGTGGGTACCGGGGATTCTTTCCCTGAGGGTAAAGTGGCCGAGGTGTGATGCTCATAAACTCATCTCCATCTGGGTGTCAGAGCTCCGAATTAGCGGAGCTGTACCTCCACTCTTCCTGTAAATCTTAACAGCGTGTACAGGGACGACTTTGCCATTTTTACTCTACATTGTCTTTTATTGGTCATTCCTGCTACATTTCTCACTCTTGACGTCATGAGCTTAAGACTGTCAGCAAAGTACAGAAATTAAATTCGTCATTGCTTAATTTTCCCCATTCCCCTGTCGCTCCATCTTTTACGATACTGCATGTAAGTAAGGGGCGTTGCCTTGTGCATTTCCTTGCTTCGTAATATTAAGCGCAGTACTGGTGGAATTTCTTTGTGCTATCTTGAACTCGTTCATATCAATTACAACAATTCAGAGAAGAAAACGATCTGGAGGGGAGCCTGCTTACGATCCTTTCAGGTCAATCTGAAGGGTGATGTCCAAGCGTGACGTCACACAGGTCAAGCTTTAACCTTGGAGTCGTCACTATTTCAATGGGAAATTACGTTACTGCAGATGTCCACAACAAGAAAGTGTTTGTTTCAAACTTCCTGGACGGCAACTATATTCTCTGTCGTTTCCTTTGATGACAGAACACGTGATGCAGAAGCCAAGAGCAATTTCTGGAATGAGCGATTTCCACTGAATTTTGTGGGCATCGGGGGAATTTGGTTCTTGGACTCATCGGTTCACTGCAACTAACCCCTTCAGTATAGGAAGTTTGGAAGCTACTAACAGAATAAACCTATTTGGTAACCAGTGTTAGACTATATAAATTAAAACACCCAACTTGTATTTAAATAATTTTGTATGTGATGTATAGGCCGCCCTTAACGGAGTAAGGTGAATAATCGACTCAGTGAAGGAGAGGATGCATTTTTGAGTAGCTTATAGTTGCTTAGCTACGCAAGAAATTCCCCGTCTTGTACGCTAACAACAGTTTTTACTGTTTTCACTAGCCGACACCGGGGTCTATTCCGAGCCAGGTGACTCCAGCCTCAAATCTCACACTCTCAAACGCTGTTTCATTAAGATATGTCTTAATATTATGTCCTCACCTATACCTTGTTCCCTGAGTGGTTTTCGTACCAAAGTTTTGAATGTCTGATATTTGCCCCTCCTATCAAAGAGAAACTAGTGTACGAGGATTATCCAAAAATAAGTGTACTGATTTTCCTATGTACGAATTGTTAATGTAGCACCTCCTTGATGTACATCGGCGTGTTGGTAGTGATCTTGGTTGCATGTCCATACTTGTTTCAAATGGATTGGTTGAGTCAGTCGTGCACTACTGCTGTTTGTGTACGGTCGTGTTTTATAATTTTGTTACGTTTGCGATGCAGGAAAATATCGAACAAAGGTAGGCTATCAAATTTTGTGTGAAACTCAACAAATTGCCACATAGACATTTACTTCTTTAACCGAAGCTTATGGAGATGGCACTCTATCGAGCACTGTGGTTTTTAAGTGGCACAAAGCTTCCAAAGAGGGCCGAGAAAATGTTGAAGACGGCCCTCGTTCTGGAAAACCAATCTCGTCAACAAATGATAAAAAATGTGGAAGTGGTGCGAGCTGTGATGGCGAAAGATCGCCGATTGAGTGTCAGGATGATTGCAGAAGAAACTGGCTTGGATAAAAATGCAGTTTATAGGATTCTAACAGACCAGTTGCACATGCGAAAAATGTGTGCAAAAGTGGTGCCGAAAAATTTGTCTGTGGAGCAAAAAGCGAACCGGTTGGAAATTTGTCAGGATTTGCTAGGAAGACTCGAAATTGAGCCATATTTTTATTCGGATATAGTAATAACGGGAGATGAATCACGGGTGTTCAACTACGATCCCGAGACCAAACGGCAAAGTGCGGAATGGCGCACGAAAAATTCTCCTCTTCCGAAGAAAGCATGCATGAGCAGATCCAGGGTGAAAACTAAGATTGTTGTTTTTTCCGACAGCCGTGGCATTGTGCACAAAGAATTTGTACCTCCAGGACAGACAGTTAATCACGCCTTCTACAAAGATGTCTTGGAACGACTTCGAAAACGGGTCCAGCGAGTCCGAACGG
>Ga0123357_10015302_pt1 | contig 10054 bp, 6 predicted proteins | sample TergutEmb28metaG_FD_89873 | JGI IMG/M metagenome (GOLD analysis project Ga0123357, IMG submission 89873) | Embiratermes neotenicus P4 segment gut microbial communities from Petit-Saut dam, French Guiana - Emb289 P4 | ecosystem: Host-associated > Arthropoda: Insects > Digestive system > Gut ... | reverse complement strand
TGTTTATTGGACCGTGCATCATCTTGATAGTTGAGTAAAGAGAGACCAACTTGATGCCACTTGTTTTATTATTACTTTATTCAGTGCTCAACATGTTTCGGACGTTAATACATCCATCCTCAGCCAATACTTGCGAAACACACTCTCTAATACAGCCACACGCATCAAGACCAACAACGCCCTAACAAATAGCGCGCTAACACAATACCTCTATACTTCTTACAGATACAACCCATGAAGTAACTTTACGAATTAGTCGCAAACTCCTGAGGATGGATGTATTAACGTCCAAAACACGTTGAGCACTGAATAAAGTAATAATAAAACAAGTGGCATCAAGCTGGTCTCTCTTTACTCAACTATTTTATATTGTTGGAGCGGTCATGTTACAATCGCAAAATCAATTCGCAGAATTCAGGAATTTGCGAAATTCGGTCCGTAGAGAAATGTTATTGTTCCGCAATGGACATAATGTACTGAACCCACACACATCTAACCTGTTAGCTCATCATCAGGTAGCTGTTTTAAAAATTGGTGACACCATTGCTCATACTGTATATTACTGATGACGTTACGTGTACAGCACAGCGCCTGTCACGGGATACATTGGCTGAGTTAGGCTCGCTGTGCGATAAGCAACCTTGCTCGGCGCGATGGTAGCAGAAAGGCAGCGCAGGCCCTGAGGGTTCCAGGAGGTTGAGGTTCCCATATTTCAAGAAAATTGGTACATGAAAGTAGTAATGTTGTCAGACCTACGCACCGGCCGCATTTACCCCCAGGAAATAATCCTGGTACTCTTTTCTGTTAGAGGCTGAGTGGACGCCAGAAAGATTATGTAAATGAAAAATTTAAATTGCACCATCAGGAACAAAACCCGCGACCTTCCCGTTTGTAATGCAGTGCCTCAACCAACTGCACCACCGCGTGTCCCGATAACAGAAACACGTTGTATTTTTAAAATTTATATTACAATGATTCTGTTTGCGATTCCTTGCTTCACACTTAAAAATTGAAAATACAATTGCATACAGTGAGTAGGAAGGACCCACCTATGTTCATATTCACATGCGTTGTACGATTCAAAAGTTTTATGTAATGTTTATTGCTTCACTTATATGAATGAATGTGGCATTTTTGTTTTAACGGTTTCAGATGATCCTGCCTTTTTCACTTGCACTTTCCGTTGTTTACATCTCACAAAACATAGATTTAGCTAGCAGCAATTTCTTCTAATAGAAAATCACATTTACAGAAAGGTTTCCACGTTGTTTGATAAATGCGAATATACCGTGCAATTCATCCGTCTCCCCAGTGAACGTAAGTGGTTTCGACCAGTGGCGTACCCAGGAATTTTGTTCCTAGTCAGTGGTTCTAGAGGCAGCTGTAATTTCGTACAAGAAATTTCATTTCATATAGTAAAATCTTCTTAATTTTGGGACTTTAAGACTGCTTATGATGACAACCTATTTATTTGTCATTGCTAATGTAAAACAATTGCAAACCTAGGTAGTTTTAGAATTTTATTGCCTTTTTTCTAAACATCTTGGGATGCTGGCGCCCTAAATTCAGCAATTTTTAACAGTTGTCACAATCGGGTTGAGTTTGGCACGATTTTGGAGGGCCTTCGGAATTTCGGGGAGGGGGGGGGGTTGAAACCGCCCCGGTACGCCACTGGTTGCGACTCCAGTCTGCAATCCTTATGAAGTCCTGATAAAGGTATGGTGTGTGATTTCGACACAGTGAGGTGTATCTGCTGACATTTCACAAGCCACACTTGATCTAGTAATTTATAGAGCATGACCCGATAAATCCACAAGCACTTTCCGAGACACTCCCAGTAGGCTTAATACTGCTCACCGAATACAATATTGGCACAGTCCAGAAATTGCCCTTTCGGAGTTGACTCTACGATTGAGCTCAAAAATGTAACAACTACATTCGACAATAATGACATCTAGCGGAGTGTGTTTCAACAAACAAACGTGCCGGTATTGTCACATGTAGTTGCAATGTTTTGAGCTCAACTGTAGTACTAGTATCAACTGCAAACGGCAATTTTTGAGTTGTGCCACTAATGCATTCAGTAAGCGATATGAAACCAAAATCCTCAATAATGACTCCATATCAAATTACGTGGGTACTTCTGTTCTTACCTAGAATATGGTACAAGACACAATAGCTCATATTAAAGAACCAGACTACGCCTCTTTTCACTAATTTTGAACAATTCACGAAAGAACAGTCTCTCTTATTCATTCCGTTCAGCTGTTCATGACAACAGCTCAAAAGCCTACATCTAGTGGGAATTTTGCAGGAAATACAGTGCAGAGAAGCCTGCTCACAAGGCATCCCTTCCAAACAAGGTGCGACGTGAGGTTTTCACAGTGTCGTTGATGAAGATTAATGTTCTCTGGGTAGCCCAAGAAGAATTTTGCGATACCCTGAAGATGGCAACAGAAAGCTCCTCCGAAACGCCGGTAACTACTTATAAACAGACACGGCTTCATATCCCAGAATACCGTAGTCTTCCTTCAGACAACCTTGTAAATTTATTACACACCCTAATGAATGAGAATATATAAGACCTCCCTCCTAACTGAACCATGGGCTGTTTGGAAGTCCATAAATGGCTGATGCGTTGCCAAATTGTATTACTATTTTTTCTCAAAATAGATATCATGTTTCACCCTGATCTTGTTTCTTGATTTACTTACAGGTGTTCTATCAACAGAATACATTCTACCTAATATAAGATTAATGGGGAAAACAACTAGGAATCGCATAAAGAAACCGGCCGCGTCACGCTTTAAGGATACAAACGTTCCATTTGTCATGAAACAGAGAAAAATCAAACAAAAAAAATACAACATAAACGAGATTCGACTTCGTGGGCTCCAGGACACACAGCACACGTGTTATCACTATATGCCTACACAACGAAGACGCATGCATAGGGCATACGTACGCCATCATATCCTGTGACGCGTCCACCAGATTTGTATCCTTTCCCTCGAAGAGAGTAAACCTTGCTTTAGAACACGTGCTCTTCTAGCCAGACGTCGTTTTGTTTCGTAAAGTCAGCAAAACTACATAAAGTGAATTAAATATTCAAATTTCAGTGGTAGAAGCGGCCTTCTTTGTAGTCCTTACATTTTAAGTTATAAATTTGAAGCAAGAAATTCAGAGCCTCTGTGTGTGTGTGTGTGTCCGCGCGCGCATGCGTGTTCCGTCTGCAGAAAATTAACCATCTAAAATATTAAGGCCATTAATGAAAACACTTATTTTTTTCTACGCTCCCCCATTTCAGGAAGAGGGTCGCTTTTTTTTTTCCAGAAAATTCCCATGTTTCGTCAGTTACCCGTTTCTGAAAAGTACCTATGACAAGATGGCACATATATTAACCACTGTGTTTTCAAGGTTAAAGGAAGTTTTCACGGTTGCAGCATGCTTGACCCTTTACAAATTTATCACTCTTGTCGTCTGAGATTAAGAAATTTAACAGCCACCCGTTCACATAAGGCTAAAAAGGATACAGAGCAATTCTGGCACATGCGTAATGGCGAACGGAATAAAACCAGCTATAAATTCTTAACTATGCCAGCCGCGGTGTAATACAGTAATGGCAAAATAATGTTTTCGCCTAACGTCACGGTGTAGCTCATTATAAAAACACACTATATTAAGGGAAGAAGTCCCATGGAAGGTTGCGATAAACAGGCTCGAAACTTTCCACTCTCTACATCTAATTCCAATTCCCCTCCACTTCCCTGTAGAATGTGTTTACTAATCCAAAGCGCCTGTGATCAGAATAGTTAGACAACTGGACTGCAGAATATACAGAAATGCGCTGGACGGGGCAATGTAACAGACCGCTATGGACCTAGAAGACGTCGATACGTGGAAGTTATTTCCTTCAACTCGACAAAGTGGAAATTTTGTCAAATTTAAAAGTTGCTCCACGAATGTATCTAAAAGAACATTCACGCTGCAATTTCTTTGGATAATATTAAAAAAATTCAACCAGTTGCGACAGTATGCAGTCTGATTTATTTCACTGCAGAATCACTCAACATGTTTCGGGAGTCACCGCACCCATCATCAGGAGTACTAAAAACAGTAACCGCAGCCTCCGGTACGGGTCATAATATCGGTACAGCTACTTCACTCCAACGTGGCCAGATCGGGAGTCCTGATCTGGCCACGTTAGAGGGAAGTAGCTGTACCGATATTATGACCTGTACCGGAGGCTGCGGTTACAGATTTTAGTACTCCTGATGATGGGTGCTGTGACACCCGAAACATGTACAGTGACTTTGTAGTGAAATAAATCAGACTGCATACTGTTGCATCTAGTTGGATTTTTATTTTATACTGAATTATGATGCACTGAAACATGAACTGAAAATTATTTGGATAACTTCCCGCTATATGTTGCAGAACAGAAACTGAGAAATTCATTACACCCTCCATTACAAGGATATGCACGCCTGAATTCTACATTGTGCCAATAACATCAAATAACCCGCCACGGTCGAAAAAGTCATGTTTAAGACAACTCTGTCAATTACATACGTTTACTCCTGACAAAGTAACCGAGTGAGATAATAAAGTATGTTTGCCAACAGCTGATGTTCTGTAAGCATGCTTGAAACTTGATCATGGAAACTATTCACAATACGTACCAGATCCACGACATTCTGACACGAGCTCGTAGCATGCGCGATGCTGTGAAATGTTAATAATTAGGTTATCTGGGGCTCACAGCTTTGCTGGTGCTGCTGCTGGCTGACGTGTGCACAGGAAAAACATGCAAAGACGATCTTAAAACATATATAAATCAGAATCATGTCTGGAATCGAATGGAGTTAACTGGTGAAATCCGTCGTACTTGAACAGTCATTCTGTTGCTGACGAAAGATGCCAAATAAGGTTAGGTTCTATACCAGTCACATTACACCATACCCAGCCTTCTCCTGTCCACACTGTACACTTCCCTAAGATTCATCTTATTCTTATCCTATCTTTCTAAATAGCCGTAAGCGTTCTTAGGAGGTGCCCAACCAAAATTCTTTACGCGCCCTATGTCTCCCAAATCCTAACACATGCTGCTGCCTCTAGGGATACTGAATGTAAAACTGGTACCACCACCACCACCACCACCACCACCACCACCACCATCACCACCACCACCACATAATAATAAATAATTGGCACAAACATGAACAAAATTAGTGCTAAAAAGTAATGAAGGTATGACGAACATATTATAGAATCAGCAAGTGCAAAGCGACACGATCATCCCTAAAACTAAACCACAAATCATAATCCGCGATGCTGAAATAGGAACATGTATGTTAGCAGATGCTGCAGTTTCTGGAGAGGGAAATGTGATCACGAAAGAAGCCGAGAAGATTCTAAAATATAAAGACCTTACAACAGAAATGAGCGCATGCAGGATGTAAAAGCAAAAGTGATAGCAGTAATAATAGGGGCAATTGGAACCACCTCAAAATCATTCACACAATACCTGAACAATATACTGGTAGATTACGAAGTCAAGGAACTACAGTAAACAGCCATATTGGGTATTGCGCGAATACTACATAAAGTAATAATGTAAAGTACAAAACATTCAAAATGGGAAATGGCATTACATGTACCATAAACTGTAACAACAGAACAGCTGCAAAACAATATACCATAGAAACATGGTTAGTTTCAGGAATATAATTGTAAATACCCGATACAAAAGTGGCAACAGAATAATCATATCATACCTTATAGACTAACGAACTTTTGAGGTGAAGTGACAACAGCATTACAATCAAACTGCAGTAACCATAGCAGCAACGTTAACGACGGCCAGTACAGAATTTTCGAAATTTACAGAAAGGGTCCTACGAAGATCTAAAAGTCCATCACGTGGTCTAAACCTCGAACAATGGAGAGTATTATTTAAAAAGTCCATCCAGTATGCATTATTTGCAAACTCTACGTAGAATCACGAATAAAAATACTTCCACTATTCCATACGTGACTTATAATTACTGATTATAACAAGCCAGCTAGAGAGAACTTGAAATAAAAGGTGTAAATTCACGTCGTCAACAGGTTCATACACGGTCTAGCAGCTGCCAGACCGCCAATGCGGTAGGAGCTGGTAGCATTCAATCTTAATGTTACTATTGCTGCTGGCTATTGCCATTATAATTCCAAGGTATGAACGTCTTTGTATGACAGGCTATTAACAAAATAATACTAGACTTCAGGTTCTCACAGCGGTGCTGATGAAGTCTTCTAGAATGTAGGATGTTGCGACTGGTAAATATTACCCATACGACATTGCGTAACATCCCACAAGACTTAAACTGAGAAAAAAATAGCACATATCAACCAAGGATTTCAAGGAGGGCAATGGGAAAGACAGTAACGTTACTGGTATTTTTCCTTCGTTAAAACAGATATCTCCAAATAAAACATTCCAAAAGTGTAACATATAAATATTAATTATATTTTAATAACGTAATACATAATGAATATATTTATATAGGCCTATAACAAATCACACAAACTTCATACTGTATTTTTTTAATCATAGTGCAATCACTCTAATAAACAAAAATCTACATGTATGCACTATTTTACAAAAAATGTATCACACTGATGATACACTTCCTGCATATATAACTATACTGATCAGATTACGGATTACTGTATAATTTATTTTATTATTAACAAGGAATGACAAGTTAATATTTAACTGTCATGATGAGTTAATTACGTTTACAAGTACTTTTCTTAGAATGTTACAGTACTAAATGTACATAGATGTGTCAAAGCTATTCATTTCACTAGCCTATGGACTTCATACCGTTCAAAGGCGAAAACCATGTAAGATTCAGCCAAGAAAGAACAAAGTAGACCGAATTTAAATTAATTTGCTGGCAATTACAATTAAACTATGACATTTCATGGTAGGAAGAAAATATATAAAGGAATATTTCTTTTCATGTTACAAATACAACAGAATGGCTAACCGTAAAGGCGTATTTATGTGCAATCTTTATTTCTTCCTGGAAACTCTGAAAGTCACCTATACAGAAGTAATTACGGTACGAAATAATGATTTTCTATTAACTTTGGCGGACGCAATGTGAGACTGGTTGCCATGGTAACGTTTCTCAACATCCTGTCTGGAGAAGTAGATCTGCCATCCTCCAGACACGCCACCAGGCGAAGAAATCCGAACTAGAAGCAGTTGAAGAGGATGTCATAATCAGACTCAGTGGTGACGTTGAAGACCGGAACTTGGGAAACTGCCACTTCCGGGGCTTCAACTGCTGCTGTACACCCATTTTCATGACAGCGGCTGCAGATCACGCAACTGAGAAAAACAATACTAAAGTAATGCAAACAAACTGCTTTACACGGGCTAGTGTCAGCAAGTTTCCAGGTAGACGCAACAGCTGAGCGGGATTACATAAACAGACAAACTGCTTTGCATTTCCAAACAAACGTGCTACACCCACGACAGCTGGCACCATTACTTTTCCTTTCACAACAGCCGAGAGAACCAGAAGTTCATGGGAATGTACCACGCTCGCCGACCCTCCATTGCTTCACACGTTCTTTGTTTCTAGGATTCTGTTACATTCAATGTGCACCTTATAAGAGCAATGTCGAATTAGAAGTGAGGACAATTATACGTGTGTGTGTGTGTGTGTGTGTATGTGTGTGTGTGTGTGTGTGTGTATGTGTGTGTGTGTGTGTGTGTGTATGTGTGTGTGTGTATATATATATATATAGCGAGCTCTGAGTCTTTGGAAGTGGTAACAAATGAGACTACTGTCCCCGGGAATGTGACATCGTGTGGTCTAGTAGAATTTCGTCAAAGTTTCTGAACAACCTCCTTCCTCCATCTTTACAGTTTTGATATCCACACGACATGTCATCCCACTAGAGCACGTTCTTTAGAAAAGGTGCGTTGGGAGGGATATGGACGCAGAACACTACAGCTACTGCTGCAGCATTTGCCGGGTGAGACCAAGCACAACAATGTAAAATCTCATGATAAATAGCTGATCGAACCACGATTCTAATCGGCAATATTGTTGACTCCAATAGTTATAAAAGTACGAGTACACCCCAACGTTTAGGAACATTTGACAAGACCGAGGTTCAAGCTAAGACCTACTCGACTCACTGCCAGTTTTTAGATGGCAAAATCCACCACCAGCACTTCCTCTCCTTTCTCCATCTATATTCCAGTAAGCCGGCTCAGGCGATAACGCTTCTGGGTTGCTTTCGGAAGATACCTGGTTATAATCTCAATCAGGGTTTTCGTGATTTTCCTCATTCCCTCCATGCAAATTGTGAGATATTTTCTCGATAATCCCATCACAGTTTCCTTCCACATTCTTCCCAAAACATTATTCACCAACCACCGTACCGTTCAACACCAAACAGGTTTAGATAGCGACGACGTCATTAAATAAACCACACATAAAGGTAAAAAAGGTAAACTGATCCCTTTATAGGCCCAGTGTGGCCCAGAGGGTGGGTAGAGGTATACCTCTACTCTTCCATGACCGCGGCACTAGAAGGAGGTGAGTGGTCAGCAGCACGCCCCGGCCACACCTCACCCCCGGGAAAGACCCGGTACCCATTGTACAGGAGGCTGGGTGGGCGCCAGGGCCGGTCTGGACAGGCGGAAAATCTCGTCTCCTCCGGGATTCGATCCCGGACCGTCCAGCCCGTAGTCAGTCGCTATACCGACTGAGCTACCCGGCCCACAAATAAATCATACACAATTGAATAAAATACCTAGTGCACCGTCCCCATAACCTTCGCATCGACCACAACGCCAGTCCTTTTCGCTGAATCAGTTTAGCACGAACAGCTGCCGATAATCAGATCATGCATAAATCCAGTAAAATTTCTTGAACCGACCAGTCGTCACAGCAGTAATACATACATTCCGGACGTACACAGTTCGGATCACAGTCTAAGGACCGGCCGCCCTGTCTCTGAACTTTAGCAGTGTATGTTTAGAATCAGAAATAAAAAAGCTCTCTACCGATCAAAAACATGTAGTAAAAGAACGACGCATAAACGGCAAGTCACTGGAGCATGTTAACAAGGACTATGAATTTATAATGCGCTTCAGAAAATCATGCAGACGTAAACCACAAGAAAATTGGGCGGTTCCAAGCTAAATGATTTCATCTCTCTTTCCGGAGTCTGAACAAATTCAAGGTTAACTATCCTGACTAGCAGAAGGGTCATTCCTCCAGGCAAAACTCTTGACAAGGCATTTCTTATTCCCTTTTTGCGGGAATCTCGCTCGATTCCTTCCACATCATACGCATTTCTTGAAGCCAGTCTTGCTCTTACGCAAATACAAGCAGATTCTTTCTCATTCCCGAATTCGCAGGACAGTCACGTGCATCCTGCAGCGAAACTATCGCTGGGTTCCAAACGAAACATATTATTCCTTTCATCTTTTTGAAAGAAGTTCTTTTCACGAAAACTGTCAAATCATTTTCAGTCAACAGAACTCATTACGACTGACATACTCGCTTCACAGCAGACACAGATACAAACTGTTAGTCAAGTAATATGAAATTACTCTTAGGCTTATAACGGAACCTTCCTGTGCCATAATTAGTTCTCGCTGCGATAACAGTAATGGTCAAATAATTCTTATGTTTTTTTTTTTTTTAAATCAAGTATACAAACCGCTACACGGTGTGCGTACGTCTCTTCTGTTGCATGCTTCATATCCGAAATCAATCAATCAATTTCGAATACAATTAGATTTTGAAGATTAATGTCCTCTGGGCTGTGAAGTTATGCAGTGTGGTAAACATACAATAACATATCGGAAGAATAGGCTGCCTCCATCCTCAGGATGACAATGCTAGTCATCTTTCAAGCAGACTACAAGACGTCACATGTCAGAATATCTTCGTAGTCACCATCGTGGGACCTCAAATCACAAAAATATAATTTCTGTTCGAATCGGTCCATTAAGGCCAACGCGGGTTTTTTTTTT
>Ga0123357_10015301_pt1 | contig 10055 bp, 9 predicted proteins | sample TergutEmb28metaG_FD_89873 | JGI IMG/M metagenome (GOLD analysis project Ga0123357, IMG submission 89873) | Embiratermes neotenicus P4 segment gut microbial communities from Petit-Saut dam, French Guiana - Emb289 P4 | ecosystem: Host-associated > Arthropoda: Insects > Digestive system > Gut ... | reverse complement strand
TAGCACGTTCGAAACGTGATGGCACACGCGCAGAAACCAGATTTGGTCTTTCAGCGAAACGGACAAGTCCATTTAAATCGGCGGGGGTGTCAGTTCAGTCGACTGCTGGCAGTGAAGGAGTGCGGATCAGCGGACAGCAATTGTGTAGACCGTGCTCCGTCGTCCAGTGCGAAGCTGCTGGCTACCCATTCCATTCGCATCTTTCCCCTTCACTTCCCCTCCCGTGCGTCACCGTGTGCCATCAGGTTCCAAACGCACTATACCTGTGCTTAATTACGGATGTATCGCGTCATAAAGGCATGTGGAGTACTGGGAGCACAGCTCCACGCATTCTTATCTTGAGTGGGCAGCTTTATTATTCAAATTTATTGCGTGAATATTTCGGGAAAAATGTGAATTAATTGTGTCACTATAGTGCTATAATAGGAAGAAACGGTTGAACTGAAAGGCTGTCTGTAAAATCACAGCTAGAGAAGGAAACTGTCCAGACTTGCCGTTGACATGTTACTGGGCTTTATATTCTTTTAAGCAATAAGTCAGTAGAATAGCCTCTTTCTGACAGCCAGTGTGCCGATTTAGAACTTTTCTTACGCTCATCTCATCCAATACAAACACTAATCTCATCAAAAATAAAACACGTAAAAAATGTTAGCCTTGCCTTTTCACAAAAATTCCTTAATTTTCTATCTATCTGTATAGCATTTCTTTTCTTTGTGACTGTAGTTTTCATCATATAATCGCATAAAAGGGTAAAGCAGTCCCGTTACAGGCCTGGAGTGGCTCAGAGGGTTCCAGGAAGTTACGGTTCCCAGATTTCATGACAACGGCACATGATAATAATAATAATAATAATAATAATAATAATAATAATATTTATTTACTGCAATTGGGTTGTCACCCGGTGGCAGTGGTTTAAGAAGGGCCGTTGTTCGATAGCAGAATTAACCTCCAAAACCGTACAATGTGCGTCCCTGTCTCTTCAAAGCATATACAACATCCATGGCAGTAACAGTCTTCCGCTTAGCATGTTCAGTGTAAGTAACAGCATCTCGAATTACATTCTCCAGGAACACGTTCAGGACACAGCGCGTCTCCTCGTAGATCAAGCCTGATATACGCTTTACTCCACCTCTGCGTGCCAAACGTCTGATGACAGGCTTCGTAATTCCTTGGATATTATCACGCAGAACCTTCCTATGCCGCTTGGCACCACCTTTCCCCAGACCCTTTCCACCCTTGCCGCGACCAGTCATTGTTGTCTTCTCTCTCGGGACACCGGAAGCTGAATGATGGTGGTAAGGTTGTCAGCCTTACGCACCGGCCGCCTTTACCCCCCGGAAGTGCTCCTGATACTCATTTCTGTTAGAGGTTGAGTCGGCCCCAGGGCCATAGTGCGATCGGAAGGATTTTATGTCAATGAAAAATTCCAATGACACCATCTGGGATCGAATCAGCGACCTTCCGATTTGTGGCACAGCACCTTAACCACTGTACCACAGCGGACCCCCATATATTCACATACTTCATACTATTTAAAGTTAAACTTGGGCAGCTTGAAGAGCGAAGAGGACCCCTAAAGTTCGAATCCGACTACGAAAGAGCCCCCTACCCACTCCACACACCACAGTACCAGCGCTCCTATCATACTCATAAGGTTACAACGCCAGGAGTAGAAACCATGAAGCTCATATTTATGCAATTCCCTCCGTTCCTGGTTTAATTGAACTCCGACTAGGATGGTCAACTCTGCTCCACGCTTTGAAACAGACTGTTTTAGACTCATTGTTTCTAAACTCTTTTAGTCCGCAGTTTCCATGGTGTTACTAAAATAGTTTGTGGCCCATCAAACCCACTAAATAATTCAAAAAGCAGTTTATCACTGTAAACAATAGTTTCTAATAAAATGTCTTTATGATGTACGTTTCCATCAATTTTATCATTTATAGTATCTGACGAGCTTCACTTCCTCTGGCGGACAGCGGCTGTTACTTTGGGAGAAGCTAATTTGGATTACCTGTGTCCTGTGACGCTGCACATGTAGGTTACCGGCATTAACAGATCACTAGAACTCGTAAGACCAGATGTACACTAAAAAGTTACACAAAGGGCTGTTCTTATTTATATTATGTTGGGTTTATTTGTTTATGTTTCATTCAACGAAGATATCAATAACTCAGAATACATAGTGACGAATGTTACGGCCATTAGTTAATATTTAGTTGGAAGGCTCGTGGAATGAAGAGAGCGTGGATTAATTTTCAAGGCATATTCCGCAATTTTACTCAAGCAACTGAGGAAAACTACGAAACATAAAGCAGGATAGACGGCCTCAGGGCTGATATTTCAAAACTGGGCCCCACAACAATCAAGCAGAAGTGCTATGCATTCGATCGCGACCTAACTCATTGACTCCATGGCACTAACTACTTCTTGAGAACGTAACAGATCGTCAGCTAGTAAAGAATTTCCCCGCATTTTATGGCATCCAAAAATTCATTATCGCATTCACAAAAGGCCGCCACCGTTCCCTATCCTGAGCCACATAAATCCAGTCCATGGGCCCCCCTCCCCTCCCACCTCTTCTGATCCATTTTGATATTATTATCCCATTTATGCCTGGGTCTTCCGAGTGGTTTCTTCCCTCAGGTTTCCGCAACAAAATCCTGTACACACCTGTCCTCTACACCAAACGTCATACATGGCCCATCCAACTCATTTTTCTCGATTTGATCACCCAAAAGAAAAATTAGCTCCTAATTATGCAGTTTACTCCACTCCCTTGTTACCTCGTCCGTCATTCTCATTCTTTATTACTGCCACTGATCCATAGATATGGAAAACAGTCACACAAAACACACATTTAAATATATAAAGCCAAAAACCATACCTCATACGCCCAATTATACTCCTCAACACCCTATTCTCAAACACCCTCAGCCTGCCTTCCTCCCTTAATGTGAGAGACTGTGTTTCACACTAATACAAAACAACAGGCACAATTATAATTCTGTATATATTACTTGGATAGCAAACTGGAAAAACAAAAGATTCCGCGCCGAATTATAGCAAGTATTCCCTGATTTCAGTCTGCTCTTTATTTCTTCCTGAATAGAATTCTGATTTGTTACAGTTGTTTCCAAATATCTGAACTCTTTCACCCTTTCAAAAGAACTCAATTTTTATACTATGACTTCGTCCTTCATTCTGATCTAGAGATATGACCATGTACTTAGTGTTATCAGCATTTACTTCTAGTCCATTCTCCTCACTAGCAACTACCAAAGCTTTTGCATTTTTCTTTACAGCATGAAGGCTTCTCCCCAATATATTAACATCATCAGCATAAACCAGAAGCTGATGTGTGCCATATAATTTCAAGCCATCCTGGTTTACCTGAACCCTCATAATAGCATATCTACAGCAAAGTTGAAAAGCAATGGGGATATAGTATCTCTTTGTTTCAAACCATTCTTAATAGGAAATATGTCAGACAAATATTTGCTTACCCACACTCTGCTATAAGTTTCATTTAGACACATTTTTATTAGCCTTACTAGTTGTATGAGGAAACCAAACCCAGTAAGATTATTATCCAAAACCTTCTTCCTCATTGCATCACAGGCTTTCTTGAAGTCTATAAATAGCTGATGAACTACCTCATATTTCCATTTATTTCATACATTTGATGAATGCAGAATATAAGATCAGTAATTCACCTGTTACATCCCAGTCCACACTGATGATACCCAATAATATTTTTCTGCATATGAAGTGAAACTTGATAGCAGGATGTTGGATTCAATCTTGTACGTGGCTGAGAAAAGTGATGTGCCTCTGTAATTACTACAATCTGTTTTATCACCCTTCTTATAAATACATGCAGTACAATGATTGACTCCTTCCACTGCTCAGGCAGTTCCTCCTTATTCCAAATAGAATAAGTTTATGGATATCACACCGAATTGTCCCACCCCTGCTTTGATCAATTCTGCTGGAATTTTATCAATACCTGGTGATTTGTGTCATTTTAGCTTACTGATAGCCATCTCAACCTGGGCTCAGGCACTAGAAGCTCTTCTGGATGTCCTGTAGTCTGCCTAACATCATAAACCCCATACACATTCCATAGCTGAGAGAAATGATTCTTCTACCTAGCCAAAATACTGTGGGAGTTTGTAAGCAGATCACCGTTATTACCCTGTGCTCTTTTAGTATTAGGCTTGTATCCCTTCTAAAATCATTGATACCCCTATACAAGTCTCTAAAATTCTTGTTCTTACTGTTGGTTTAAAGTTCGTCAATTTTAGCTTTCAGATATTCCTTCTTTTTGCTCGTGAAATGTCTACTAGCTTTACATGTTACACTGTTGTGATTATCTATATTACTTTGGTTTGGATCCTTTAACCACTGCATTTTAGTCTGCTTCATTTGATCTAAAAACTGTGAACATTCTTCATCAAATCATGGCTTATACTGCTTCTGTTCATAGAGACCTAGACTCCCTTTAGGTGTAATTTCGATAATCTTTTATGTTTCCCTAAGGCCTATCTATGCCTTTGCTGTCACTTAAGTTATCCAAACCTGTTTGAAACCTTAATCTGATACTGTTTCCTAACTTCCAGCTCATTAGCTTCTTGAGATTAAATCTCTCATGTTAAACTTCTGTGCTGTTTGTTTACTTATCGCCAGTCTTTCCGTAACTTTTGCGACCACAAGATAGTGATTAGTATCACAGTCAGCTATCCTGAAAGGTTATACATCGACTGTGACCTTCGGTCAAAACTCCCATTATTGGCAAGCACAATCAATAAGCTAGCGTCATGTGTGTAACTTTGATGGTATCAAGAATAATTAAGAAGCAAATGTATGAGGTAACAAGTGTAATTTCCCATGACAATCATCCCATTTGGAGAAGGCATATGCCTATAAGAATTACAGAAGGGATGACAGACTTGCCATAATCCTGTACCTTGTTAATGAGGGAGGTACCAAACGTGTAATTTAAAAATCGGTCTTGTTTTGCTTCCAGCAACATTAAGGTAACCGTCTTCTAAGAATCTATTTCACTATGTCAAATCTGAACTTTAAGGTTAAGCATGTGAATGGCTACTTTAATTTTTTACAATAAAATCAGAACAGACATTGAAATGCTGGCTTATATAACTATAACAATTCCTAAAAGAACTTTTTCGTACACACTAAACCATTAAAAAAGCAAATTATTAAACAATTAATTTTGATATGAGAGACTTTTGCATGACTTTAGTAGCTTATTCTGATTTTTTTGTCACATTACTAATTGCATATTCTGATTGATATGCAAATAAAATCAAGAATGGCGAAGTAAGCCGCTGAGAATTTTGTTTACTAATTATGGAGTACATCCTTTTATTATAACCACGACAATAATTAGCTTTGTTAGTTAACATATGTAGCCTAATCTAGGAGTACGATACCTTGATGTGCGACCAGAACGATGATAGCACTTCCGCTCCATGGCACAACATAGTGAAAACATATTTTTTTACAGTCTCCGTATATTAGCATGACACTTCATTAATAATTACTGCAAAGATCGGATAGAAACCTTCCTAACATGCCAAGATGAACCACTTTAAAAATACCACCATTACTATTCACACCACCAATTCACGATAGTGAAAGATCTCTTCCCAAGGGAGCCATTTATCGTTCAAAAGTTACCGTACCTGATTTCTACGTAAATATAATATGTAAGGAGGATGGCGGATTTAAAGAAGGACTTGGATGATTACTTATCCAGAAATGATAAGTCACAGTTAAAGATTACAATGCCAGCCTTACTTTCAAAACCAGACGTAGGAAAATGGTTTACAAATTCTGCCAGCAATGACGATACATCAACAGGATGGCTATCTGAAGCACAGAAGGACTGTTGTCCGAGCCTGGTAACTGGAATTTAAATAAGGAGCTTGTTTAGAAACACTGTGTTTTGCTATGATAACACTACAGCTGTATTATCTTCCCTTTCAGAGTCGTGTTCAGAGGATAATAGGATTCTGTCTTTGCATCATGCTGGGGCTTTTGTGCTTTGTTTTGGCAGCCATGTATACACCTGTACTGTTACTAAGAGCAAGAAAATTTGCTCTTGTGTATACAATGGGAAGCATATTCACTATATGTAGGTACGTATAGTTTCATTGCTTATTTATGTTGTAGTCGGAATAAAGGATCATAAAGGATTTGCATTTCACTTTACAGGACCTGGATGTAACCTCATCAGGAAGTAATATGTGTAGGAATTCAATGACTGAACCAAAAATCGGTATTTTAACCATAGTCCAATTTGGTGACCATGTACTACTGCCTTGAAAGTTTTATTTAATCATACTAGATACAATACAAGTTACATAAGTTCACCTCATATCTACCAGCATTTTGCTTAGTTTCAGTTTTTTTATGCAGTTATGGATGCATACCAGTGACATTTTCTGCAACATCTGGTCATCATATGCCTGCACTTCTTACATTTGATTCAGCACTACTTTTTTGTTTGCTGCACAATCCTATCAGTGTCTTGGACTGTATTATATCAGTTTCAGCCTGATTATATGATGATCTTAAGTCCAAAATTTGTCATCCATGCAGGATACAAACCTGCATCTGCTGATGATAGGTGTGTTCAGTCATTAACTGTGACTTAGTGTATTGTGCCGTGATTAAATACATATAAGGGAAAGGACAGCTGGCACAACAGTGCTTTTTATTTTCAGTGGTTTTTCTGCTACATGTTATGTGGGATTTCAGTACCTCATTTTATATAATTTTAGGTTTTCTTTCGTTTTAATGCCGTACTGTGGGGTGTCACTGTTACTAAAATTGAACATATTCTCCTTAAGTAACAAAGACAATAATATAAATTACAAAAAATAAATAAAGTTACATTCTGCTTTGTCTGTCAATAAGACAAAATTCACAGTTAGTGAACAAGTGTATTTTAAGATAAATTAAGACATCATTACTGAAATTCTATATAAATCTTAATGTTTAGCAACAGAGTCAACACATGGATCCAGTACAGTGTCACATATTTAGTAGCAGGCTGATCATCATATTTGTCTTTGATATTTTGCATATTTTTAGTGGATACATTGCAACCATCTGCACCCCCCTGGCTGTGGGCCTGTTTCAAACTCTTCACATTCACTTCTGGTGATACTTGCTGGCATGCCTTTATGATCCACTGAAAAAGAAGAGTCACATTTGTCTTTACGATTCTTTTCACCCGGAGTCACAGCACGGTCCCATCGTAAGAGCACGGACTATAGAACTGTTTTAGTTGGTCTTTGAACACTCTCCAAAAGCAAATTGTTTGTTTACCACAACATCTAACATCTGCAGCTATTAAGTCATCCCCCCAGATATGACCACCAGGTCTGTGTTACTGGAAGTATCGGTAATTGTGGCTCTTATTTCTGGTGTTAATGTCTCTTATATGTGTCCAACACCAGCATGCCCTGTTTTATCTGTAGCACCCCATCACTCCAACTAGTCCGTTATAAATTAATTTTCGTCCAACCTTTAGTTTGACAACTTGATAATGACTGCTCCTTAGGAACTGTTCTGCAATATGGAATCTTGTTTGATAGTAACTTGCTACCTTCTGCTGATACCGCCAACATAACTTACTTGCATCTTTTCATTACCTTATGTTGTCGTTAATGAACATACTGCCCCAGTGTCGACAGTTTAATTTGACAGCACAGTGAAGTATGACAGAGTTTCATCTGTATTTTATTTGGCTCAGGATTTAATCATTTTGCAAAGTACAGTCACATGTCACTGAAAAATGAATGCTTCTGCTTAAGGTCTGCTTGCAGTTTCTGGTAAAGCAAAGTTGTTTATTGAAGAGAGTACCCATTTCATTGCATCATACATACACAGACACATGCTGACCTTGAACTAATGCCATATGGTTTGTGATTTGACAGGTTCCCATTCTTTATATTTTATGGGCTCACATGCAGTCAGCATTGCACAAATGATCATGCTTGGATCCAGCTGTTTTTGCCACCGTATTTGCCGTTTTATTCTGAAGCCCTGAATTGCCCTGCATATCACTGTTATATCCTATCTCAGCATTGTTAATGAGCATTCATTTCAACTTTGCCAAGTCCCATTTGGATACAGCTTGCCCTTCTAGCACTCTTCTCTGTGTCGTCTTCTGTTTTACTGGTTGATGAACAAACTGTAACACTTGTGGGTCAGAGCTAATAATGGTACAGAATGCTCTGTTTGCTCTTTTGGCTACACTTATGACAGTTTGTTACCATACGTCATGGTTTGGCTGTGCACAGTGTGATTCAGTTTAGCACAGTCCAATTTAGAGCTCTGTATGCAAATTCAAGATGGCATCATATAAGTAACTTTGTCTTGCATTCAGTAATAATGGTAGGTAATTCCTTAAGTCTGTTAATGAAAAGAGTAAAGGTAAAGTTCACCCTAGAACAGGCCACGAAGACCCAGTGGGGGAGTAGAGATACAGCCTTACTCTTTTAAACTCAAAACTAGTTGGGGATGGGTGGTCAATGCCACACCCCGACCGCTTTACCCCCGGGAAAGACCCAGTACCCATTGTATAGGAGGCTGGTTGGGCCCCAGCGTCGGTCTGGACAGGTGTGGAAAATCTCGCCCCCACCGGGATTCAATCCATGGACCGTCCAGCCTGTAGTGAGTCACTATACTGACCATGCAATCCCAGCTCCTAGGTCTGTTAATATAATTCTTATTTTCAAATTTTCCTTTCATATATATGCCTCTTGTTTTCATCTCACAACTGACTTAGAGGTCTTCCTTTTTCAGCCTTGTAAATCAAACATATGTATGAAATAAAATGCCAGAGTCTAGAACCAAATAATTCAGCAACACATATCTGTCTTCCTTGGACATGATCCATGATCCTGGAAGATGCAATACTAAAATGTTTTAATTCATCAAAATATTCTGTTTGCAGCTTTTCATTCCTGTGGGGTCCAGTAAACCACTTGCGACATCTGTTTTCACGTGACCGCCTCCCATTCACAGCAGCCTATTTTGGAACATTATTTGCAACACTGTATTTTGCCCTGCATGTGCAAAGTACACCTCTCACTGTCCTGTGTGCCGTTGGACAAGTAGTGGCATTGTTATGGTTTTTAATTAGCTACATTCCGGGTGGACATACAGGGATGCAGTTCTTTACAAGACTCTTCTCATCAGCCGTCAGTAGCACAGTCTCAAAGACCCTACCGGTTTGATAACTGTTTTATAAGATTTGTGTTATTTATTTCTATGTATAGTTTTTCTACATTTTGTGCATTGCTTTTTAATGCACAAACTTAAACAGTTTCTTCAGGCTGTGTTATTTTGTTAAGTAATGGAGGGTGAAGTGTGACTGTGAAGTCACTTGCTTGTCCAGAACATGTTACAAGTATGTTAACTGTATTGATATCCATTAATTGATTCATATTAAGTAATGGGGTTTTTTCATTCTGAAGCACATGTATTATTTAGATAGCTTTTATTATGTACTTGACATGTTTAGATTTACCTTTGAATCATCATCAGGGATACAAATTCATAAGAAAGATTTTCATACATTTTGGGAAATATTTATTAACATAGCATGTGTACATATGTGGTCAAACAGCATTGTTCTGGGACTGATGCAACACTACAAATACAGTTTGGCACATAAATCAAGTGTAGCCAGTTTCTGGTAGTTCATGCATGTTGTGACTGCCAGGGATTAGTCAAAAGGAAGTTTTAGCTCAATCAGCTAATCCCTTGCAGCCCTGTTTGTATGTTGCATTTTCTTTAAACTTTAACTTTATTTTCATCCCATAGATCATTACAAATGATGTTGGACATGTCAGTATAGATATTACATTGCTAATGAGTACATGATATGTGAGCAATTTAGCTAATACTCTTTTACAAATAACATGAAATAGTAACCCTTTCGCAGTCTCTAGCTATAGGGTAGAAATCTAGATCCAGCGTATCAGAAACTTTTCACGACCGCAATTACATGATTA
>Ga0123357_10015299_pt1 | contig 10055 bp, 8 predicted proteins | sample TergutEmb28metaG_FD_89873 | JGI IMG/M metagenome (GOLD analysis project Ga0123357, IMG submission 89873) | Embiratermes neotenicus P4 segment gut microbial communities from Petit-Saut dam, French Guiana - Emb289 P4 | ecosystem: Host-associated > Arthropoda: Insects > Digestive system > Gut ... | reverse complement strand
GTCTCAGTGGATTGCGATGTGGCAACAAGTGGCGTTGAAACTGTTGAAGAATTATGTGAAGCATATGGGTCTACAAGGAGTGTGGAGGAAAATAATGAAGAAGACGAAAATGAACAACAGATGGTGCCAATCTTCGCCGAGACTTACGAAGCTTTAGAAAAAGTTAAAGCGTTTTTCTATGCGCAAAGTGTAAGCGACACGGACCATGAAAACATCTTAAGTCTCGAAAAGTCATACTTTCAATTGAGGCAAAATTCTGCCAAGAAGCAAAAGACAATGTACGATTTATTTTGTTAAAAAAAGTGGTTTCCCGGATTAATCATTTTCCCACATTCATCGTTTGTTTTCTCCATCCCCTTGAAAAACGATAGATCGAGGTTCTACTGTATTAGGATAACTGTACTTGTGTGTGTTTGCATACAAGCTACTCAGTACATTTTCCATAATATTATATATGCATGTTTACAAATATCCATTGTAAGAAACTTGGTATGCAGTGTTCCCTGGATACAAAGCTTCCCAAGCAAGGATTCAGATATACAAAGTCCTGCCAGAAATCCCATAAGAATAATATTAAATTTTCTCTCAAACAAAGTTGTCATGAAAAAGTGTTCCAAATTTAGAAGTTCATTTTTTGGATTTATAAACAGAGATTTCCCATTTAACGCATGTAAAAGGCTTTACAATCAATAATCTTTCTTGATGGTTAAATTGTACTACAGTTGATATTCAATTGCAGGCCATTTCATCAACGTGCACAACCTACTGACTGTTTGCTTCTGGTTCTATGGCTGTCATTAGTTTACCAACCAAACCATGCCATAGAGACAGTGCAGCGAAGTCTAAACTTCAACTGTAGTTCGGAAGATTTTGTTGCAGTAGATGATAACATGATGTGACTGAATGAGCAATGAAGACCAGGTAATGAAAACCCCCATGCGAGAACGTGTGTGAAGTAATTAAAGAAACTGCAACTGTGCCACCAAGAAATGACTTCACATTACTGAAAACTTTACATTACCATTTTTTTACATGGTCCATCATAGCTTGTGTTTCTGGAAGTTCTCTTTAGCACTGAAGTAACTGTATATCGAAACTGTCCTAAGAATACACTGGATGTACATCTGTAAACTTCATAATTTGAATATTACAAATAATTGCTTGAGATCAGCGTATGAAAATGGACCTGAAAATTAACCCAATTTTTCATTTCACTTATCAGAAGTTTTCCCCTTACAGAAATTCTCCTTCATTACGTTGCGTAAAAACAGAACAGATTTTCAAGGAATTTTTAACTACTAAAATATTTAAATTCCCATAAAATTTGACTGCACATACATGTTTGAGTGGGCCATCAAAGATCTGGTCAGTGTATTCATTGCCTATACGAGGTCGTTTTGACGGAAGGTCTCCCATGTATTTCAGCATAGCTGAGAAGGCAAAGCAAGCTTCTTCAGCCAGTTCCTCCTTTGTAAGTAGCTTCTTGAGGAGTGGTTGTTTCAATGGCTCTCGGGAATGGCGCCATAGCTCCTCTGCATTACCCCGTCGAGCTGATGTCAGTGTTAGAGCCTTGGACATTGTGCGTTTTGGTGGAGGTCTGCAAGGTTGGAAAAATTTTCTCAAATAAGAATTCACTGATTTGTATCTCATTTGGTTCCCACTGAAATTGGTGGGAAACTTTATTCTAAACCTGTGACCATTATTCCCATACATTTTGAACTTAACAAAACCTGTGGCTACTGTTATGTTAATTTACACATCACAAGAAATTTTATGTACCCTTGTATGTATTCCAGAGTCCAACTTCATTAAAAGCCCAGTAATAATAATTATCCTTCTTAAAAGGGCTCAAACAAATGCATTCATTTTTGTTTTGGTTGGGGGGGCAGGGCCTTCAAAATGTATAAAGGGCAAAATGCTGAAATTCCGTAAATATAACATACACCACAGGAAATGGACAATGTCCACAGAACAGACTCATAATTGTATTTAAGACACCAAACTGCTGTCAGCAACCTTCAAAGCTGCACTACATTGCAATTATTTTGGCACTGTGCAATAATACATTACTCAACATACTGATCCAACTTAATCTCCCCTGAAGGCAGAATTTTTCTTCAGACAGTCACAAAGAGAATTTCTAACATTTTAACCTAGCTAAATACCCAGTAATACAGCAAACTGTTCAAACTTAGTCCCTGGTGTAGAATATGACATGTCACATCAATGAAATCACTTCAATGTTGATTCTGAAAACAGTCCAAGGGCATCGTTCACCTGGGTATTCTACCAACCTGAAATGATCCAGTGCATATTCAGCCAAAGTGTGTGGTTTCTCTCTTACTTCAGCACCATTCACCTGCTGGGGATGGAGTTTACGCCCATGTTCAGCACCCTCCAAACTGAACAATGCCTGTGCAGCAAATTACTAAATTGTTATATGTTTGAGTAAAGCCAGAAAGAAAAATGTTTGTGAATGTGGTTCATTGTGTGGTCTGAAGTTACAACGTACCACACAGTTTATTCTGTGAATTGATTCCCTTTGCAAGTCACTATTGTCAAAATCATAACATTGAGACAAGTATTAAAACACAATAAATTCTTCTTGGGCTGCAAGTGCATAAATTTGGAACTAAAATGCATTGTTATAAAGATTTGCTCTATCTCCATCCTAAACAATGTTGATCATATATAAACAACATCTAGGCCCCACCATCAAGGGCATCCAATGGCCTAGGAAGATTGGTAGGTGCAGGAGAGTGCAAATCCAGCTCATTATAGCCTGCGCTGTAAAGCAGCTATGCATGTTTATATTTGACTCCGCCCATCATCTGTCAGTGACTAATGATTGCCCATTACCTCAAGGTTCTATATATATATAACACTAGTCACCCTTTTACAAAAATAATGGTAAAATATCAGCTCTCTGAAAGGTTAAACTTCCATTCTGAACTGACACAGCCAGAAGCCCAAAAATATTTGATCACATTTAGTCCCCATGACAGCTCAAGTCTTACAGGTATTAACCACATCATTTAAAAATGTGGTAAATTCTGTTTCAAAATAACAGTAAAAAATCAAAATTGTAATCATGTAGTTGTTAAAAGCAGGTTAAATTCAGGGATTGTTTTCTGAATTTCACTTCAAAATCTTTTACCTCCCTATGTCCTATCTAGAAACCTAAAGCTAGACATGTCCAGAATGAATTTTAGCTATACAAACAATCTGTTATTGTATGTGTTTGAGTAACACTAATCCAGTCTGTCATTCTGTAGTCCACATTATACACAATCACCCTTCGTACCTCGTTTGTCCTGGCTTGCTCGTTGTGGTAGGTGAAACTTCTTACAGGATAAAAGTGGAGTTCATCAGATCCACAGACAGTCTTCACTATTTGTTTATTTATTTATTTGTATTTGTGTTGTAAAATATACTCTTATCCAATTAAGAAAACAAAAATCACATTCTCACAACAGAAAAGAAAACAACTGTCACTTCCCACCAGAAATAATAACCTTTGTTTTTATTAGCTGACCACACTATACACCACCTCACTCACTCATCTCTGTCACTGTACTGCTAGTGTTAGTCACCCAGTTCCGTTATCTGCTGCTAACCGTTTTTCCTGCATAAAGCTCTCTGTATGCAACCCCTCCTACCTATCACCAATGGTTTCTTGAATGTATTTTGACAGTTCAAATTTGTAACAGATGGCTATGAACCGCCTGTAATTGAGGCCAGAAATCGCTCCACCTAATAAACAAATATACCAAAAATGTTTGGCTACAACATCCACATGCTTCTCTTACCAGAATGTCCTGTGGAGGTTTACTGCAGGCTGGCAGCACATATACAGTCTCAGCAGGAAAGTCCCCCTTTTCACCTGTGCGCTCACACCGCCCCACACACCAGCCTGAATTCATCACAGTCTCACCTGTGCTGTCATCTTCCAGTACAATCAGGTCCCCTTTCAGGAAGCTCAGAAATGATGAACCTTCACCTGTGAACAGAACCACATGATTCATAAAGTTTTAATACCAAGATAACCTGACAGACAAATCTTAATTTACTACATACTTCAAAACAGGCATATGTCTTCTAGAGAGATCTAATGAGAAAATATACGTAACGTGAAAACAGGTTTTGCACGAAGCAGTTGTGACCTATTGTAAAGTACAATCCCAGTATTCTCCTAAACAGTCTGAGGAAAAACCATGTGAAACGTGAGGCAGGATTGCCTGTAACCCAAACTACATTTGAAATGGTCACCTCACAAACACAAGTCTAAAGCATTAATATTTCATTTCCTAAATAACACTCTTCCTCATTCCTAAATATTTGTTTGGTTTGAAATCATCTCTCTTAAGGAGCTGACTCTGAATTGTTTTGTTTGGCCACAACTGATGCCTATCCCCCTCAGTATCATGGTGTTATCTGGGACTGATATGTATTGGGCTCTAAACCTAGTAAAAGTAGCAAGTTGGACCTGCCAAGAATTTTTCAATGCAGTGTTTGACAAAAATACATAAACCACATACCTTGAACACATGCACAGACATTGACTATTCATTTGTGGGTTCAAACCTGACAAGCTCCCACTCCAGAGTGACACAAAAACTACACAACAACTGAATTGTTCATTGTAATCACTGTTCATTAATAAGTGCAGATAACAACAGCAACATGTAGGGTACATATATAACAAATGTACATTTTCAACTGATTACTCTTGTAAATTGACCAGGATACAAACCTGGGGCTTTGTAATCTTGCAAAGCAATCACAAATTTTGATCGCTTCTTGAGTCCCTCCAAGAAGTAGACCACCAAGTCACGAATGTCCTCTGCATTGGGACTCTGAAATGTGAACTCCTCACCACGGACTGTTGAGAGTGTGAAGGTCTGTGAAAACACTTTGTTGGTCCTGCAGACAGGTGTTACAAGTACAGCTCAATTTTATACCCATTTGGGAGAATAAAGGGATTAAGATGGTTTTAACCCCCATTATCCCTTGATACATTTTGCAGGGTAGAATACAAGAAACATCTGTTTATCTATCCTTGACAAGGAAATGCAGGATAAAATCATAAAGCAAAGGCAAGTAATAAACCTTAAAAATGTTGTGAAGTTGAAACATATGGGAACAGTAGAAACAAATCACAATTATTTGTAAATAACATAAAGACACAGAAATAAAGATGAAATTAAACCTTGGAGTTGCTTGCCACCATATATTTCAGTCTTAACTTTCTGTCCCCTACCTAAAAAACACAAGAATAAATTAAGTCAACAAACCTACAATCCCCCCCCTCTCGCACACATGTGCGCACACGCGCGCGCATACACACACACACACACACACACACACAAAACCCAAAGTTATGTGCAAATGCCCTCATGTACTTACTTCTGACTGGACACTGTGGTTATTTCAGGGAATGATAATTCCAGGAGAACCTGCTCCTGATCATCCACCACATACACCCCAGTCCAGTTAACAGCAATAATCACATCATTTTTTGGCAGGTTTGGACCTTGAAAAAATATGCATTATTACAGTACTTAGGTCCATAACATACAAGCTTAGGCACAGTTAAGAGAGAGTGCTAGTTTCTCACATCAATACCAGAGAATAAGCATAGATGTATCTTTTAAAGACAAGTATCAAGCAAGTGAACATTCCGGTAAAGCAAGGTATCAAGTACTTGAACATCCTAGTAAAGACAAGTCAAGTAACTGGGAATCCTAGTTCATATCTGAAATGTCTCAGGATAAGGACTGAATCTTGGTCTGGAGACTATCATGTCTCTAATATTTGTGATTTCTTGCATTGCCTTCTGGCAGCAACAAGCATAGTACACTAAATAGGCCATGGCAACTTCCTTCTACCAAAGAATTCTCTTGTAATAGAATATGCACATTCAGTAACACCAAAATACAAGTCTCCCTCCTATAATTCAAATATTTATCTTCAGTCAGTTCCAGCCACCTCCCATCTTCAACACCCTTCTCCCTAAGATTTGTCATTTTATCTTCCAACCTCCTTGTTGATCACTTCAGAGAGATTTTCTGACCGAAATTATGTATGCATTTTTTGTCTTCCCAACATTGCTGATACATCTCTTGCTAATCATAACCACCTACTTTTCACTACTTTCTTAACACCTGGTGTCTGGTGTAAATATTAAGTTCATCATTAACATTTTTTGAGAGAGATGAAATTGTCACACTCATAATAAGAATGTAAAGTCTCTCCCATTTAATTCTCTTACCATGATGAACACATCATAAATTAAGCAGATAAAATTAAAAAAGGACTTTGTATTATCACACTACACTATATTGACAACTAACATAAAACTAATACTGCAAAATCAATGCTGGGCAGGCTGTAAGCAAATAAGAATATGCAGGAATACTATCCATCATAATACAGCTCTTACCAGAATTCCTGTAGGCTTCATAGAACCTGGAGAACAGAAGAGGCCACTTGAATTTTGCATAACTAACGACATCTTCCTTCACTCTCAGAGCTGCAACTTTCTCTTTCAAATAATAACTCTGTCAAAAACATTTCAAAGCAAATAATAATCAAACAAAAAAAAAAAAAAAAAATTCTGCAGTGAATACTAAAACTTATAAGTGTTAAGTACCAACATCAGAATATACAGGGTATATAATATTTGCTATATATAACATTCCACAGCAGCTACAAAATTACAATAACTTTAGATACATATAGAAACATGCTGAGTTTACATGCATTCAACGTGGGCAACACAAGACACGTGACAAATGCTTATGTCACGGTGCCAAACCTTTTTTTCACAAAGGGCCACAGCTGTTATTGTGGGTTGGTTCACAGGCTGCACATGTAAAAATCACAATAAGTGGCATACCTAACCTCATAAATTATTGTGCCATCTCTAGAGTACACATACAATTTACAAATGTGGCCAAGGGCTCCATGACGCAAACTGGTGGGCCATAAACAGCCCATGGACTGAACATTGCACACCCATGGCCTAGGTAATGTTGAAGTTCTTCCCACACATGCTGTGTGATTGCTGTCTCAATTGCAACAGTCACAACTAAAATTTGTCCAAATAATTCTGTTAGCTACTGTGGAAATGGGAAAGTGTAGACATCATCCCTGAAAAACCCCATAAAATGAAGCTGACAGATCACAAGTCTGGTGACCTTGGTGGCCAAGCCACTGGTCTGACATCTTATCTGACTTCAGAGCAGCTGCTCATGCATAAATATTCTCATGGCTACATGAAAGCAAGGTGGTGATGGATGAGTAAATGACAAGAACAGCCACCCCCTCTCCCCCTTCAGCTGTTACAACAGCCACTTTCCAGCATGGCTTGGTATGTCATACAAGAAATGGTGTTTTCTGTGATGAAGAAAAGACCATAAACACCTGTCCTGGGGAGTCGACAGAAAATGTTCACTTCAGGAAATCATGCTGGAATTCCACAAAGATTAGGATTCTTGTTAACCCCAAAAATGCATATTTTCTTTGTCTGCAGGTCCAGACACATGAATCATGGCTTCATCATTGAAGACAAGGCACATATCTTGTGTCTTCATCTTCTTCCATTCAACTGCTGGTGTCCTCACAGAATAACTGCTTCTCTGATATGATCTGTAAGTTCACCTAAAGTTTGCCAACCTCAGCTTTTACCTTCACATATAAAAGTCTTGCATACCAGCATTTGACTGATCCCTGCAAAGGTGATTTCTTGCTCAACACTCTTTGAAATCAGTGCTGAAATGTAGTCACAGACTCTAATTTGTGAATCTAAAGAACACATTCCAATTTTGTTGCTGGGATGCCATTTCACACTTTCAACTGTGGCAGTGCCACACAGCCAAGAACTCGCTCACTACTACCAGCTGTAAATTTCCAGTGCTTCTGTAAATTTCTTAAGTTACTACTTCTGTAATGTTTATTCTAAAATTTTTGGTTGGTTCCACTCTTCTTGGTATTAATAAATATCTCCATGATGATGATCAAGATCAAAACATGAAGGAGAAAACGATATAGGAAATAAATATGACATACTATGTTCAGTTTACTATGATGGTATACTACTTATTGTGACTCACAGAGCAATAAGGCATATCTTATTCATCTGAGTAACATCCTGCTTTTCATGAACTTGGTCCAGTGGTCCACAAATCTGATGCTTCTATCATAACAAAATGTTTATGGTGAGGTCTGAAATCATTATTGCATCACATCTTTGATTTAATCATGCTGACATAAGATGGAGCTTTATCAGTGCTGATTCTTTACCCCAGAAATGTTCAACAACTTACTCTTGAACTTCAGCACATCTAACAATGAATGGTGGACCAGAACGTCCTTCTTTATCAGCTGTTTGGTATCCCTTCACTTCTTCCCCTCTACCAGTAAGCTTTCTCATGGTTCATACAGTTACATCCATACTGAAATGTGTCATTCTACTATGAATTCTGCTAGTTTTCACAGCCAGGAAAAAAAAAATTAATTCTAGGCTTGTCTTGTGTTTTTGATGCATTCTACAGTGCAGGAATGCTGCTACATGTGTCACAGTATTATCACTACTCAAAAGATAATGCATAGCAAAACGTGCATATGAGGGAAGAGTCAAGCTACTCGTATCTGCCGTCCTGCCAGTGTTAAGTAAAGCTACCATTAATTCTTCACACTCCCTCATATTTAAATAATAACGCCAAACATTCAACCTTATTCAAGAGGGTTTTGTTACATTCAAAAGTTACTTCAGTGCAGATCATGAACAATGCCAACATTATTTCAAATACACAAGCAAACACAAATAAAATCATGAACAGATTTTTCCTTGTTGCTCCGAAATATTACCTTCTTATATGCCTGCACCACCAACTGTCCCCAGCGATCTACAGCTTTATCGGTGCTCGCAAGGCAGTAGTCAGGGATATAACTAGGCAGCAGGTTGTACAAACGATCCACATTCAGGTCCGAGCAATATTCTATGTAGTACTGTTGAGCAGCAATCATTGCCAAATCCTCTTCCTGTAAACAGAAATTATACAGAGACTGAGGGAAAAGGAAGCTTAAAACCAGGAATTAGGAATATGCTAAGAAGTGATGATGGTGTATCTAATTACTTGACAGAGCAACCAAGGATTATAAATTACGAAGAATGTGGCAGACTTGCTGATAGGATAAGAAAAGATACAAACTAACTTAATTTTTTAACTAATAAACCCAGTACAAATTCTACCACATGTAGTTCACACTAACCAATACCTCACTATTCTTATTAGTTCTTCCACTAAATTGATCTCCTTGTACATCTCAGCAAGTGGAAAATATTATTAACAAAACATTAAAATTAAAAATGGTTTTCTCAGTGAAACAGAATGTTTTCAAAATTACAAGTGCAGCCATAACAATGAGTGAAACCACAATAAAACTGGACATTAATAAGTAGCTTTAACAATTTTCCTGTTATAACTAACAAATCTTGAGTAACCATAAATACATTTCATATTACTTTATTCATTTTTATTTTTACTCATCTTCATTACTTCAGTGCAACTGTGATCGTTTGTTCAATGTCATGCCCAAGAATGGCACCGTGGCACTGAAACAAGTGGCTGGTAGGGTGTATAATGTAGTGTGAATGTCCACAATTACAAAATTATTGTGGCTGAAAATTCTGATATTAATACAATAAAATTTTACTGGATATTGCATTAATAGAAATTTGTGTAATTCAGGGTACACTAGCATTCATTTATTTTAAACACCATAACTTTCACAAACAAATTTTTGGTTTAAAATGTACATAAATTATGCCATTAAATGTGGTGACAGAATGGAAGCAGTCTTGCTGATATTGTTCACAGGCATGGTGACCATTAACGCTTCCGAAAATGCATCATTCAAACAGAGACATATATATATATATATATATATATATATACAGGGTGTCCCAGGAGGAATGTGCCAGACTTCGGGAGAGTGTTCCTTATGTTAAACTATACCGATATAACCCAAAACACCTATATCCAAAGTTG
>Ga0123357_10015298_pt1 | contig 10055 bp, 6 predicted proteins | sample TergutEmb28metaG_FD_89873 | JGI IMG/M metagenome (GOLD analysis project Ga0123357, IMG submission 89873) | Embiratermes neotenicus P4 segment gut microbial communities from Petit-Saut dam, French Guiana - Emb289 P4 | ecosystem: Host-associated > Arthropoda: Insects > Digestive system > Gut ... | reverse complement strand
TCTTTCCGTCACAAAGCTAAAGCTAGTTTCCCTACATAAAAGGCCCATTCCTTTTAAAGCTCCCCCCCCCCCTCCCCCCATTATCCGACATTTGTAAGTTATGTTAAACAGGCCCGAACTGACGCTAAAATGAAATTGAATTAAGTTATCAAAATTAGTCTATTATTGTATTTAACACCATAAGTTTGTATAAATGTACCAAAGTTTCAGAGGATCCTGCAGCCTCCATCACAAAGGTAGATCAATTGCTGACATTTGAGGCAGCATAATCCCTTACAGTGTCGGTGATCTACCAAACTACATGGCGCCACCTCTTGCAACACAGAAATACTGTCAGGGAAATGGGAACCTCAATCTCATGAATTCGGTGATATTGAACAATTTATTTCGGATTCACTCTGCAGTTTCTAAGGCTGCCGCGCGTGCGAGGCGTGTCGCGAAATATTTTGTACACATTGTGACTTCTTATATTATGCTAGTGTAGTTCCCTAAGATATGTGCATGTAGTATTAGTATCGCAGTTCTTTCGGTACTGAATCCGAAATTACGTTCCATACTATGGCATAACCTACAACATATCGCGGCACCAGCATCATACTGTTCATCTCTTATAATGATTTTATAATTATTAATTGTGACAATTATCTGATTACCTAGAAATTATCAAGGCATAAGAAATTATTTGGAAGTCCGACAGTAATATTCCTTCGTTAGTTTAGGTGATTAAGAGCACGTGATCCTTATTCCGAAATTATGTCAACTTAGTAACCACATGGTAAATGTCCTTTAGTCTAGAAGTACTGTGGATGTTATAACATACATTGGTTCTCTCTTACACCGACCATTACGGAATGGTTTAGTCGTTTAAAGACCAGCGGTAACTATATATACCATTATGATTGACATTAAGAGAACTCTGCGTATTTGGTCTCAGAATACGCCTATGCTTTTCTACCGACAAATGATTTCTTTTTGTGTTACAATTTTCTTTTCTAATAGAAATGCTGTGTGTTTTCTTGAAGTAGGAACTATATTCAAGCATGATTTAGACAACTTCATGATTCCAAACGTTATCTTACGAACAAACAGACGTGCGTTTAGCTAAATGTGCATCCTCGATTTCGAAATAATATTACACCACCACTCAATTCCCCTATTCAGCTTTGTTTCCACAGTAATTGATGTAATTATTTTGCCTGTAACGGCTGTATGTTGTTTCTGTGAATAAATGTATGACCTACACTAATTGCAATACAGCAACATAATAGATTACGTGTTGTGGCTTACATATCCGTGAATGGTCCTTGATACATAAGCAGGGTACTTCAGCATTTTGTAAATGGTTGTATGGGCCTCAAATGTTGGAGGCGGGAAATAGTTTGGTGTGGTGAAGGTGGCGAGTAAGTTCTATACAGAATGGTGTTAGAATGTTGTTCTATTGCAGGTTACTAGGAACTTAGGACTTTTTCAAACTGCTGTCTGGTATTCATGGAATAATATTGCAACTCAAATCACATTATCTATTGGTTAATGTTACGCTCACGCGAAATTTATTGCTAGAATTCTGTTTGTGCTCCTTAGACACTGGACAATGCTTCGTCTTACCTTGCTGGTTGCTCTTCCGCGTGGTTTTCTTTTCCTTCATCCATGGATATTCCGGAACATTGACTCCGGGTGGGGGTGGTTGTTGTCCTGGGGGTGGCTGTCCGTGCGAATCTACCATTCCTTGGTAGGTTCCCGGTGGCGGGCTCAAAGACCCTGGAGGAGGTGGGTGCTGCAATTCTCCCGTCAGATGAGGTAAAGCCGTCATGAACTCGGCCATAGAAGGCTGGCTGTTGATGAAGCCGGTTTCTGCGCTCGTCAGGCAGCCGTCCATGGGATGTACACCGTGTGGGGGTCCACCGGCGGCGGCAGCTGTAACGGCCGCCAACCAAAAACCGCCTCCACCTCCACCACCACCACCCCCGCAACCATCAACTGACAGTACGGGGGTCGGTGCCCGTGTCTTCACGGACACGAAGTCATCGTCGTCGTCTTCCGGGCCGAGGTGCTGCCCACGGGGTTGCTGCTTTCCGCGCATCCGGGCAACTCTACCTCCTCACCGGAAGTGACGCTCGTACTACCTTCATCGTTAATTAAATCTGACGGGCTCCAGCATTCTTTTTAAAATTCGGTCTACTTCTACATTTGAAATTGTCATTATCCATCGTTGTTCCAGAAATCTCTGTTCATACACAGAACAGCTCCCAGAAAGGCTTCTGATCTTGAACGACGACACAGTGCAAAATTCACATTACATAATTCACATCAGTTGTGCGTGTTTTAACACTGTTACACCTTTCACCAAACAGCACTCTTCTACATTTTCTGTTTTACGTAATCACGTGATTTGAAACTATCCTAGTCGTACATTGTGCTCACTGATTCGAAGCAATGCGTAAATACATAGCGTATCATTTTCAGTATCCTGCAACTGAATGCCTAAACCTTGAGGCTTATTTGCATAACTACAAATGTGAACACAGTCCCTGAAAAAGGCAACTGATGAATTCTATATTAGTGGAAAAAAAAATTACTTAAGCCTACTGCTTATTTGTTGAGGAGTTGTAAGCTACTCGCTGAACCTACGAATCCAGGTCACACATGTCACAGTTACATCATATACGTTATTTCGAATTAATTGCATTCGTTCCACCACATCACAAGTTACTGTCTACAGTACTGCACGCTAGACAACAATGCTTCGCCGGATTACAGTCACCTACACACAAAATGGCGTCTAAACACTTATTTGTAAAGACACTTATGTTCACAGTCACACAGCAGGGGTCCTGTTGCCCTTCTCACACATCTGTCCTGTCCCACGTCGTGTGTCACTTGTTACACACCGCCACCGCACTGCTTCGCTGCCACGTTGACTCCTGCGTCTTGGCGGCCGTTTAAGGGTGACGTCGCCGTCGACAACCTCTCACCACGACCATGAAGGAGCTAGTAGAAAAGAATTGATAGCAGGCGAAAATCTGACCATTCTTTCGCTTTTTTTGAGAACTTATTTTCTCTTTTCATCACTCACATTTATCCCTTCTTCAGCTCTCTTCACACCGATTTCTCCAGCGCCCTTTACATTTCTCGTCCGATAGACTGCGTTTATGTGGTTGAATTTTGTTGTTGTCGGGCTTCTGGTTTGTTATCTGGTTTGTTGTTTCGTTCAATTTTTTTACCCCTTCTGTTATAATTTTTTTGGGTTCGTTTGTTGGAAGAGGAAGATGTCACGTGACGTTGCTGTCAACCAATGACAGACCGAGAAAAGACTGAGGAGGTATGATTCAACCCTCTCTTCTTACTCGTAGTATCCATGTGAGTGAATGAGAGACACGTTGAGCCGGGGGCAGACGTGAAGAGAGAGAGGGAGGGAAAAGACTGGAAAGGGAAGGGAGTAAGAGAGAGAGGGATAGAAGGAGAAGGGACTATAGTTTTGCTATGTCTAACTATAGAAAGACAGAGAGGGGATGTTCGAGAGAGAGAGAGAGAGAGGCGGGTTCTAAAGACCCCCGAACCGCTGTCGATGCGATGGGTTTTCGGTGTGTTGGTGGGCAGCCGGTGCAGTGGGTTTGCCAGCATAGCGGTGTGAAGAGGGGATTCCCCCGTACAAATGTGTGGAGAGTACTGTGGTGCGGGGAAGGGGAATGAAACATTGAGGGGAAGGGGGGAGAGAAAAGTTTTAGAATAAAATTGTTTGGGGGCACGAAGTCTAAGACGAAAAGGTATCGAGGACTACATTTTTAAGTCGTAACTGATATTCTTATTGTCATAAATCAATATTAGCTTTCTTTCAGTTGTTAGGTTCCAGTTTAGTGCAATTCTAAAATGAGTACAAAAATGCGCTTTGACCAGTGAATGAACACGCCCCAAAATGCTGCATTTAGATTTGTCTGCTTGCGTGTGTTATTTATGCACGATAATGCGTTGGCTGAAGAAACACTTACTGGGTTGTTCCAGAAACTAAGGGAGCCGTGCCCGGCAGGACCATGTGAGGGGGTGGCGGTGGGATGTGGGTTGTGTGAGGTATTGTTACTCACTACTGGTAGAAGTCCTGGTACCTTCTGACATGAATCTTCAATCTAGCAGACCTTAATAACTATTCTGCCCATGGAACTCACATGCAAGGGGGAAAAATATACATAAAATAGTGAAGGGCAGGGTGAAGGGAGATCGGTTAAGGGTGGAGAGAGGAAATAGGAGGCAAACGGAGAAGGAAAAGTTTTGTTTATCCCGCTTATGAGCTCGCGCATGCCCATTTATTGCGATTACTACGCCGTCTGCACCGACGACGCCTGAACTGTGTTAAGCCCATCCGGGCAACGTAGTCGTCATTGTCGTTGAGGGTGCAAAAGAAAAGGAAGAGGATCTACCCTCGTCTCACCTCTGAACACCCCATACAAACTCTCCTTTTCTCTTTGAGTATGGAGGAAAAAGGGAGCCTCTCATAAAAGAGGGAGATACGAGGGACAAAATAAAAGAACTATAAAAATCAGTGTGGCATGACGTCATAAATTTATTTTTTTAGAGTATTCCTTTCTTCGCTTACTTTGCTTAGAAATAGGGACTTTATTCTTGGTTGTTATGTTCTGTAATGATGACTGCTGTCACTGGCTGACCTAAATAAACAATCACTCGTTTAGTGTACGAGTATGCGCTGTCACGGCGCTGGCAGTGCGGTGCCTAGCACAACCAGGTAAATCTTGAAGTTTTGCAGCTCTCCAAGAGATACAACCCAGGAATATCATAAGTTCATGTCACGTGTATTTATACGCCAGTAGCTCGTTCTGTCTGAATATGTTCAGTGTAGTGAATTTCGATCGCTAAGGGGTTTAGTGATAAAAATCGGAATTAGAATACGTACAACTGCAGGAACCCTGACCTCAAAAGGCCATTTCTGTTAATAAAGCCGGTGGTTACATCCTGCATCATCTGCATAAAGAAGGGTTTTCGAAGACTTAAGTATAGAAGGGAAGATAATACTAAAACAGATCTTAAAAGGAACTTACAATTTTATTGCAATAATTGCTGGAGTTCAAACACAGATTTTCTATAGCAAGGTCATTTCACGTAGGGTCTTACTTTATGGTACTAATGCAATCCCACATAACTTGCATGGATTGTCTATGTCTTATGATTGTTTAAATTCGCATATTGTAGAAAAGTTTTCTTTCCAGGTATCCTATTTATATGGCACAATGTGATCAGGTTCGATAAAAAAAAAAAAAGAGATTTCTCTTGACCAGATGTGAAGCTATAAGCTCAGAGGAGTTGGTTTATTGTTTCCTTAGATGAAACTAACTTCAAATTTAGATTTACGCCAGTTTCCATTATAAAATAATATTATTTGCGTCCACTGATCAAAACATTATAGGTTTATAGATTTGTTTATAAGAATTAGGCCGCTACGGTAAGGGGGAACTGTATGCAACTGTATGCAACTGTATGCAACTGTATGCAACTGTATGCAACGGTATGTAACTGTATGCAACTGTATGCAACTGTATGCAACTCATGCCGAGTCTTCGAACTACACATCTGGCCTCAGTGTTCAGTTTTATTAACTCGTCCCACGCTGAGATTTATTATTAAGCAGCAAGACTTTCTTTCATTTGTGTGTAAACTAAGAACTGTCGTTGTTACACTACACAATTAGCTTATATGAACTGTTACTGAGATAAAATAAGCCTCTAAGTCCAAATGTGTTTTTATCACTATTATTGCAGCATTTCACAGCAGACGTAAGCAGCATTTGGGTGTAGTATCTCGTTGGTGTCATTAGAAGTTAGTTAAAATTTTAATTCGTTCAGCTTTAGTAAAACAAAAACGACTTTGTGGATTTCAGTGGAAGGAGGATATGCAACATTGTGTTTATGACCTGCACAGATCGTAACCTTAGCAATAAAATATGACGAAATCACGAACACCAATAACATCACTGCATGCGACGTAAGAGGTTCTGACAGCGGTGACAGACGGAGATTCAAAATATTTTGGAATGTGACGCCATGTCGGCCGGTAAATATTTAACAGAGTTTCGGAGGACCTTGCTGCGTTCATCTTCAGGGCTCAAGTTTTTCAAGAATGTCTTTGACTACTTAGGGAGATGTCTTCGATCTTCGACATAATCAGGTTGCCCTGACACCCAGATCGGTTATGTAAACCGCGTTTCCTGATTATAAAGCGCAAGGGTTGACTAATGTACACGTGTCTAAATCTTGTGCCTTGCCCTAACACTTTTTACATTAGGCCTTCAACTTTCTCGGTGAGTAGGGCTAATATGTGGAAGAATGAGAGCAGTAACAAAAAATAAAGGATTAATTACTTATTTTAAAAATTGTGAAAATATGTAAGGTAATGGAAGACAATTTTTTCTTCTTAAATAAACACGAAGATGTAAAGAAATGTCGGGACGTGATTGTACAGCTCCAAGCATAGTGAACGTTGGCACCATAAGAAGTTGAGTAGCCAGCATCATTTTTCGGTAGCTTTATCCCACCCACAGCTTCCCCGTTATAGGTTCGGGTTGAGTCCCGCAGCATGCCTGGACTCTGTGCTTGAAAGAATAATCTCTGCCCCTGTCGGAAATTGAACTCCCATTCCTCCGCGGTCCAATCTGTACATTAATGGCTGTGCCGACTTAGATATTCGCTTTTTATAATTTCCTGACTTTACTAGTTTTAGGCAATCAGAATTCAGCCTTTCCTATTTCGATTTAGACGCCAAGAAAACCGGGTCCCTCTTTGAAATTATTGCATGGATTTTCAATAGATAGTTCAGACAGACAGCTACATAATCTCTGTCTATTTATACTCCTATCTATCCTCAGTTTGTTTATCATCTCTCCATTAATAGACAGGCATACTTACACATACAGACTCATCCATCTAGACGTCCACTGGGCCAGATATCTCCATCTAATTCAACTCACTCCTCGATCGCGGTGGCCGTACCGACTAAAGCATACATCTGTAGCCACATGATGGCTGGAACAGCGAGTCCCAATCCCGCTGTGAATATGGTTATTTGTCTCTCTTGTCTGTTATGTTGGTTGTGCTGTGTGGGTGGCGGTCTCTGCGAAGAAATTATCAGTCTTTCAGAGGAGTTCTACCGGATGTGTGTTTTTAATTGTTTGTGATATGGAAACCTCAACAGTGCGGCGGCCTAGGCCCGATTTGGGAAGTAGCGCTACTGGAAAATGAAAAAAAAAATCCAATAATGGAGCCCATCTTAAGAAGTTAATTGTTGTTCCTTTAGCGAAGAAAATTCCCCGTACTTTATGTAATCTGCAGGTCACAATAATACGCCATTGGACACCATTGTGAGCCAGTTCAGTTCAGGCAGAACAGATTTGAATCATCAATCTTTAGATGCTCTTCCTTTCTGTTCAGGAGTTTTGCCTTCATTTCCGGAAAGCCTTATCCAGTAGTTATTGACTAGGTGAGCAACTGTTAGCTTGTTATTAGCAATAGGCTTATAGAGTTACTAAATCAAATGCTCGGGATAGCTCTTGTTGGACAACAATTTACGCAGATGCTAGACCTCACTAAGCCTATAAATGTGATGTGTCACCCTGTGGTCCCCATCTTGTTGGAATGATGGTGATAATGTGCTCTTTGTGATTATATTGCTGGAAGTTTTGTGAATTATGGTTATTTAATCGTTGTACTTGTTAATTGTCGTTTATACGAATGTAAAGTATAGCTCTGGGGAATGTCCTAATACAGATAGGAGCCAGTAAATTGCCAGTATATATACATACATGTGCATGCCCTATCGCAACACATCATATATCCTTCTGGTTGCTATGATACAAACAAAATTGACAGCCAACACAATGGAAATCGTGTTGGCTCGTTTTAAAATGACGACAAACCCTCTACATGTGAATGTGGATGTCAACTGTCGCCACTTGTATTCCGACCAAAAGCGTAGGAAAGAGAGGGAGAAAGAAGAATTATAGCCAGACGGTAGCCCTAATATAATGTTACTACAGGTTTGTAAAAGAGAAGAACCATTTCCCCATTGAAGAGATCATTACATAGCAATAAATTTTCTCCCTAAGGTACTTTTTAACGCCTGTTCTCTTTCCTCTCTCCCTCCTGAAGCAGAGCTTCTCTCTCTACCTCCCATCCCTGTGACCTCACCCTGTGCCAGACAATTCACTGCCTTTTAAAAGTTCAACCCTTCAGACGATACTTAAAAGCCGTGTTATACGGTAAATTTGATAAGCAGGTTTATTGGTGTGTTCTGTATTGGACACTGGAATGCCGAGAAGTAGACTGGTGTACTTCGTTAGCACTCTCTTTCTTGAAGAGCTGACAGTGCTTCAATTTCTCGAGAAATTCTCCATCTTTTATTAAGACTCTGAAGTCCAGTATCGTCTTCACAAGACCGTGATGATTGACTGAATTAGATGAATCTAGTCCACCCACTCTACTCTATTCCTACACGTTTCATTTTAATATTATTCATCCATTTACGCCACAATCTGGTATGTGGATACTTTCTTTCATGTGAGCCGTCTAAATTTCGCACATGCGTTTTATCTCTCACGTGCTCTCTGCATTTACCGCCAGTTTAATCTACCTTGAATTAATAATTTTAACAATATTCAGGAAAGGGTACAAATAAGGGAATTTGTCGTTAAGCACCTGTCTCCACCTCCTTCTGTTTCTTGTGTCTCGTGTCCAAGCGTTCTTCTCAGCATCCTCTTCTCCACCACTATAATTCTACCTTCTTTCCGTAGGGTGAAACATTAAGTTTTGTGCACGTACTGTACAAGATCAGACACCGCTCCAAATAACTAAATACATTGCTACAGTCACTCCTTTGAGAAGCTAATATTTCTGAAGATAGTTAAGAATTTTCCCGCATATTTTGTAATCAGAAGGTTCATTACAGTGTTCAGAACAGCCCACCACCTGCCTCTATCCTGATCATGTCAATCTAGTTCTCGCTTCCCCATCCTATATTTTGAAGATCCATTTTAATATTACTCTCCCATCTAGAGAATATTTTAATTGCAATAAGAAATAATACAATATATTAGCTAATATGATAGTTATACAATGTAGGCTATGATAATGTGTATTGCTATGATGTGGTAGGGTATTCATCCAGCGATGTTACCTCAAGTGCCTTGTGAGTCGAAAGGCCTACATGTTTTTAGTCTCCTATTGTTTATAGGTTGTAGTAGTGGCTCTAGTAGTGGAATCTAGAGAAATATAAAGTTATAATCGTGTAAGACCAGACGCAATTACAGTTTTATATACTTAGGCATTTAGGTGTTATTACGTAGCAGCGAACAGAAGTTGAAGGATCAGAACTGAGTGGTAGGAAGCGTAAATGATTATGCTCTTATTTTCTTCGCAGACTTAATTTTGATTTGTCGTCTAGAGTGTAGGCTTAGGACATAAAATTTGGATGTTTTGTCCTGATGTGGCCTTTACAGACCCTTGAAAATGAACGTTTTCCCTCGCTATCAAAGTTGTTACATTTTGTTGTTTGTATTTTATCCTAATTATGATTTCTTTGTTTAACCACTGCAATGAATTATGCCCACATCACGGCTTCAGTTTTGTGCCTAACTCTGGGCATGAAAAAGTCTGTCTACCGAAATATATCTATGGCTTCACAGTTGCACCGTGCATTGATAATATAAAATTCTTTATTTTTCCAACTAAAGCACACAAATTATACTAAATAATTATTAAGCATTTAAAATTATAAAAGTTTCTCCAACATGTTTCGGTTTACGTAAACCATCATCAGGGAGCTACAGATTGTGCTTAGCCAAAATTACATTTCTGGTTCCAGTATACATGTTGTTACAGGTGTTTTCAGTGTCATGGACGCATATGCAGCCACGACACATAAAACACCTGTAACAACATGTATACTGGAACCAGAAATGTAATTTTGGCTAACCACAGGCTGTAGCTCCCTGATGATGGTTTACGTAAACCGAAACATGTTGGAGAAACTTTTATAATTTTAAATGTTTTAATAATTAT
>Ga0123357_10015296_pt1 | contig 10056 bp, 5 predicted proteins | sample TergutEmb28metaG_FD_89873 | JGI IMG/M metagenome (GOLD analysis project Ga0123357, IMG submission 89873) | Embiratermes neotenicus P4 segment gut microbial communities from Petit-Saut dam, French Guiana - Emb289 P4 | ecosystem: Host-associated > Arthropoda: Insects > Digestive system > Gut ... | reverse complement strand
GGTCTTGGTGGGGAAACCGGAGGGAAAGAGATCACTGGGGAGACCTAGGCGTAGATGTGTGGATAATATTAGGATGGATCTCCAGGAGGTGGGATGTGGGTATATGGACTGTATTGGGCTGGCCCTGGATAGAGATAGATGGCGGACGCTTGTGAATGCGGTAATGAACCTTCGGGTTCTGTGAAATGCGGGGAATTTTTTGACTAGCTGCAAACCAGTTAGCTTCTAAAGAAGCACTCTGCACCATGGAGTAAGTAAGTTCAAGGCCTAAATTTTCTTGAAATGTCACTAATGAAAATTTTTATTTTCTTAGAGTAATTAAATTTGTTATTCTTTGGAATAAGCCATTTTTATTAAATCCGATTTACGACAACAGCTAATGTCCAAATTTGACAATATGTAGTATAAAAATTAAAAACTTTGACACTTCTCATTTCGGTCTAGTTTATTCAATGTACATCCATTCAATATTTTACACCCATTTCTTTAACGCCATTTTGCATTAACACTCCTTTCCAATTTACACAACTTCTTAACTTGCGCTCTCTCATTTTTGGTTTTACGCCCTTTGGCTGGCTGCATTCTATTGCCCTAAACCCTCATTTCTGATAGCAGTATTATTTTTTATTTACGCCTTTTTTATTTACGTCCACTTTGTCAGGAAAAAACTAGGGCGTAGAAGAAGGGTCGGATGGTATATGTTAATATACTCTATATAATGAAGGAATTAAGAATTTATTTGTTTGTGTACAGTAAAGACGTTTTTTATAATGCGAGGCCTAAATATAATTAGGTTAAAGATCCGGGCCTAGTACTACATTAAAAATAGAAAATGCGTTTAGAACATGAAGTTGTGGTTCTTTCGTTTAAGCATTGTAGCACTGTAAAAGCAACAATATTTTCCGTGTGTATTGTTGAAGTACAAGTCAATGTGAACAATATAAAAATAATGAATATTACACACAAATGCGTTTGTGATGAATTTATATCGCCATTAAGACACAGTGTATTTAGGTCTTCACCCGAAGTACCCGACATTTGACCCAGCTTAAATAAATATGAAGTTTCTCGGGACAGATTTTCATCCAAGGCTTCAGCATCAATCAAACTGTATCGAAATCAGTCCGGTTGGAACATCTCTACAGTATGTGAACAGACGGATATGACGAAACTAAAGAACGCTTTTCGCAAAGAAGCTAAAGCGCCTGAAACAGCATATCCTCTAAAACGGCAGGAAAGCACGTCAGGTATGAAGCCCTAACTCTCTGGTAATAAGCATCCACCGTAATTGGATTCTTCCCAAAAATATGTCGAAAGATTTGCTGCTACGCCTGTGTATTAGACCCACTGCACGATGTGAAAATATTTCAGACGCTAGACAGATTTAACCTTTTCTCAGTTCCATTGTATGAAAAAAGGGAGTCCAACGCAAATAACCAAGGATCACTGCCATTGCAGCTGAATTATTAATACCTAGAAATTACTTTTCAGAAGTCGGAAGGAGAAGAAGATCAAGAATGGAGAGGAAGTGAAAACAAAAAGTGTGTTTGCGCATGTGTTTGGTGTCTGTACGTTTGTGCAGAATAGACAAGCAGATTGAGAAAAACACAGAAATAAAAGTTTCCTTTCCGAGAGAACATTTGCTTTTCTGTTTTACTGCAAAACATTTTTGTTTTGAAATAACGTTTCTTCCAGTTTTAATTTATTCATTTTACAAACTTTGCTTTTAGGCGCGTTCGCAAAATTGCTAAAAGCTAGTATTAATTTCGCCATGTCTGTATGTCCACATGAAACGACTCGGCTCCGTTTGGAAGAATTTTCATGAAATTTGATATTTGACGGCCTACAGTCTGAACAGAAAATTCGAGCTTCATTAAAATCTGACAACAGCAATGAGTACTGTACATGAAGACCAAAACACATTTTTGATCACATCTTACTCGGTTCTTCTTAGCATGAGAAACGTTACAGGTAAATTTGTAGAAAAAATCAAAACACACATTTTATATTCAATAACCTTTTTCGAAAATCGTGCCGTTTATGAGATAAGGTGGGAAAATACTGCAGAGCCGTAAAGTCCACGGTATTACAATACAGTTTATGCGCACTGCTTGCTGAATAATTAAGACTACAAACATTCAATCAGAACAGGCTTGTCTAATACATATTGCTCTTCGACGGCAAAAATGTTTGCACAAACTCGCCGGCATGTTACTCTTATAAGTACATTGCTTGCCCTGTACATTGCTTGCCCTGTACTTTTATGTCAACACGTTTGCTAATATGACAAACTACACATGTAATCTGAAGTTTTCTAGAGGGTGTAGATTCATAGCCTGGTCTTCTGTTTTACGACACATTGATGTTGAAATACGTGTAACAATGAACTACTTGCCTGTCAAATATTGACCTATATTCACCAGTCTGTACAGTATCATGACGCAGAATATATGGATATTTGATAAGAGGATGCTATGGTTTAAGAGTGTAAGTCATTCGGGAATACAAATGTAGTATTTAGCTTCTTTGAAGTAAAATTATAATCGAGTTTTGTATTATGCTTTAGTAGCATTAAGCCATAATGAATCTCAGGGGGACCTTAAGGTGCGGCTGTCCGTATGTTGTATTTCGAAATCTGGAAGTGTAAGATTTTGCGCTGCGATTGCATGTGTTGTAGGGGAAATAATCCCCGGTGTTAGTTACGTAGGAGATTCTGTGGGTTCAGGAAATATTCCAGGTAAATTAATGCGAGGGAGCATTTCCGCCTTTCTTTTAGAGTACGATAAAACCTCGCCCACCCTGCTTGGAATTAGTTAAGTTTTCTTCAAGTAATTAAGTAGAATTACATTTCGTCTTTATCGATCTCACAATGCGACCCAAAAGCCATGGACATTAAAGAAGCTCAAATCCCTGCTCCAGTTTGTAGAAATAGTTAGAACATAACGGCCACAACATATCTAGTGATATATAAACTAGAATTATACTGATGCATCTTCTTTTATGCGCAGCTTGTATTCCGTTACCCTGACAACATTTACTGATGGTGTAATTTTATAAATTGAAAGAATTCAATTTGTGAGATATGGGGGCACAAAAAGTAACAGTTTAGTTGGAATATGTGAAAGGAGGAAATACTTTGGAGACACTGAATTCGATTGGTGGCTACTGACGAAATAAATATTAAAGGAATCGAAAAGTGAGTTTTTTTTTGATACGGAATGACGGTCTCATAGTCTGGAACAGTGTTACGTTTGTGGCAACACAATGCGATATATTTGGGTTCGATGGACGTTACGTGATTTGTTAAATAGCCGACATATTATGAGCTTCTCTAAACGGAATTTAATTGAAGAAGTTAGCTAATTATCACCTAATTAAAACCAACCATGCACACTGTTGTTGGGACTATCCAGCTACTTTTGATACATATCCAAAATATTCCCACTCATAAGGGTCATATTCGGAGTTCAATATACTCAAAGTGAAGTATCAAACATTTACTTGTATTACGGTATGAGAGCAATGTATAATTTAACACGGTAATTAAGTAGATGTATATTTCTTATTATTTCAGGTGATTGTATATAAACAAATATATTTTGTTTGTTCTGTAAATTTATTACTTTGTAAAGCGTTTTATTCACATTAAAGCTGGACCGGGCAATATAAGAAGCAAGTGACCAACTTCAGGCAAACACCAGTGTAATCGGTTTGTGGAGAAGCACTTAAGGGAAAGAGATACCCAGTCAAAATGAAAATATTTGCTCGGTACCGCTGCTATGACTACCTTCAAATAAACGCTCAGGATTCATAAAGATTTATTTAAGCTAATGCAACTTAGGTTCATACGATTTTTTAGAATCGGGTACAGATTTCGACTCAAAAATTAAGCCACCATAAGTTCTATCTACAAAAGTATCATACAGAAAATATAAAATTATTACCTAACTAGTGCAACTTACCGAGGTTCTTTTTCTTCTTTACAAAGCGCATATTGAAGCTTTAAAAAGCACTGAAAGCCCTCCTACATGTTATTTTTATACAGTGGCCTGCTGACGGCTTGATTTGTGAGTCGAAATACGTAGCTGATACACCGAAATCGAATTCATCCTTATAGGTAACACTTGACTATAACCGGCAGAAAAACCGTTCTATCGGACTTTGACCGTCGTACAGATGAAAGGGAACTTTTCGTTAGTTCGTTCTGTTTTCATCCCTCTGAGTCCTCGCTGAAGATGGCATCGGAGCCTGATTCCAATACATTGATCTGCAACTGCAATTTAGATGATGGGCAATTTCCGAAAGAAGAGGGCCTATGAATGTGACACCAAATTGTCAAAACCCAATAGGAATGAAACAATTATAACTTCCAATTATCTGTCTTCCGTACTTGCGAAATTGTGTTAATACATCGGGTACATGACTTCAATGTACGTCATTCTCAGGTATCCACGACCTGTTTCTATACAGCTGCATACGAGAACAAACTCTTTCTCTTGCTTCGACAGATCAGAAATTCAAAACCACAAATATGTAATTTCAGAGTATAGTTTATCTACACGGATATTTTGGGATAGTATTAAGATATTTTTTCTAAGCTTTGTAATTAATTGTTTTTAATTATTTCTAAGTTTTTTGTACGCACATTAATTGGCATTAATATAAATATTTTAAAATTGTTACTTATATATCCGCTATGGAAACGGGTCATGAGTGGTGAATTAGTAAATATTTTCCTTCTAAAATATACTTGTCAACATACTTCTGATATGTAATGTGGAATAAGAAACCAACTAGATATCACTTGGTGTTATGTTTATTTTCTCTTTATAAGTAGCTCAACATGCTTCGGGCAACCTTGTGCCCATCCTCAGGAGCTGACGACTTAGTGGTTTTTATCGCCGCGTGTGGTGTAGTGCCGTGGCTGCTGTAGGTTGTCAGATCCGGTTGGCTGGTTGTGTATCCATTGAGGAGTACGTAGCACAACAATATACAACTATTGTGCTACGTACTCCTCAATGGATACACAACAAGCTAACCGGTTCTGACAGCCTACAGCAGCCACGGTACTACACCACACGCGGCGATAAAACCACTGATTCGTCAGCTTCTGAGGATGGGCACAAGGTTGTCCGAAACATGTTGAGCTACTTATAAAGAGAAAATAAACATAAAACCAAGTGACATCTAGTTGGTTTTTTATTCCACATTGAATTATGATGCACGGTCAACCACACATCAAGTTTGTATATCTGATATCTTATAGAGACACTGAAAGGAACCGTTATGAGTCTAGGGATTAATAATGAACGGGCGGAAACTCGAAAGTGTCGTATCTACTGTAAAAGTGTAGATAGGAAAGAAAGTGTTCAATGGGTGTCATACAAATATAGATTTTTTTTTTTTGTTTTTTTACTAGAGAAAGGGAGGAGATTAACAGTTCAAATTCGGTGGTTACTACATGTACCACTAGATCAGCATTATGCATGTTTCTTTGTACGCACTGACAGTAAGTGTGTGCTTTGGTTTTGGTCACAATAATTTTGCCGTGTAAATTAATTATTTTCTCTTTATAACGAAAACGAACTCTGTTCTAAGTGAGGTACGGGCAGGTTTTGTGTCGAAGAATTTCTTTGTATGAAATAGGATTAAAATTTCAGTGACCAAACCAAACCATTTCATAAACTTGTTCTCATATCAGATGAAGCTTTTGCTGTCAATGTTTTATCGTCGATTTAACGTGAATTACCGAACAATGATTTTACTCACATAAACAGGCTAATTAATAACTTGCAACGTCACATATTATGTCTCTCTATCTGCTGAGTTGTTAATAGCAGCGGAATACAAACGTATTCATTTTCCATGATTTATTTTCATCGATCCTAAACCTTCGGGGACAAACCGTATATCAAATTTCATTGAAATACGCAATAACAAGTTGATTCGTGTGTCCAAAACTTCATCCATTACATCCAGCCGGTAACGTTATATTTGGTCACTAGTTTATGACCATACCCTTCACTCAATGAGCAGCAAAATTGACTCTGTTGTTTATATTACTGTTATTCACTGGTAAAATATGAGTAAAAACTCGCAAGAAGAAAGTAAAGCTTGGAATCAGACACAGTTAAATATTCCGAACGAAATGTACAGCAATTAAATTCCTGCACAAATATTTGAGGATGTAGTAAATTTATACTTGCAGAACTTAGAAAATACACATACTTCGTTTCTCCCTCTCCCACACTGAGGGAAGAAGAGGGACTGAGTGTTCTGGAAAACGGGGTGCTGAGGAAGATATGTGGACCTAGGAGGATAAAAATGACAGATACACAAAACTCCATAAATAAAAGCTATATGATTTTTACTCGTCAAATATTAAAGGTAAAGCTTATGCCATGAAGTGCCTGGACAGGCAGGGGGAGGTGTAGGAATAGAACCAATCCATTTATAAATTGGTAATAAAAGGCGATGGGTGGTCAACATCACACATTGGCCGTGTTACGCCCGGTGAAGACCCTGTACCAACTGTACAGGAGGTTATCTAATATTATTAAGGTGTTGAAATAAAGGAGGGTGTGTTTTATGGGCCATGTGACACGAGGAAGAAGAACAAGATTTTAGTGGAGAAACCTGAAGAGAAGAGACTTAGACATAGAAAGAAAGATAATATTAAGATGCATCTTAAGTCAATAGAATGGAAAATTATGGACTGGCTTGATTTGATTCAGGGTATGAATTAATCGACCCTTAAATTCCACATAAGGTGGGAGGGAACTTATTGACTGGCTTAGACAACATCAATTTCCAATGAAAGACTGTGATATTTAAGTGTTAACTAGTTAAACGTTTGAAGTTCTCAGAAATAGGCCTCTAGATTTCCACTAATTTAAAATATGTCGGACATACTCTCACATTCCAAAGAAAGTGACTATTTTTAGTGTTATTATGCACGGAGTTCAGTTTAAACATGAACACAGAGACATAGCAAAATTGGCAGTCATATATTTCGGCATTAAATCCGTGTAATATTACTTCCCGATTGTTGGAGTAATTGCTGGAAATCACTTCCTTCAAGTCGCAAACATGTCTGATTTCTAAGAAAACGGAACACAGAAGAAACTTATTCCAAATTTCCTCTACCAATTTTCATGAGATTGTTTCCTTACATATGTTTCCATATTTAAAATCCTATTTAGCAAGCTGTACTGAATAAGAATCAATTTCACATTACCCTCTGTTTTACATATCTGTGACACAGTACATAAAACTGAAAGGTGTAACAAAACTGATTCAGTGTAAACGTAAATGCGATGGTAATACGGTAGAAGTCTGAGCCTTGCAGTGGCCATTTCATCAGGCGAGTAGTGTAGGCAAATTCTGGACACGAAATTTAAAAAGGTTTACTGATCTTTTCACCGGATATCAAGCATGTCTTTCATTCGAGGGGGCCATTTACTGCAACTAATCCTTTATGCGGTAAATTACATTATATATTATTATGCGGAGATATAAGGTTTATTTCTGGGTTAGGTTTCCAATTGACCTGAATGATTATCTAATATATATGTACGTATGTTGTATCCAAACGAGAAGGTAACCGTGAAAAATTAAAATCATTATACCATAGGCAACGTTAATTCTGCTGGACTTAATAAAACTTATTTGAAGCTAAATCTGGTTCAAGCTGCAATTTGGTCTTTAACCCTGAAGCCAGAGTGATTCAGCACGGAAGAAGACGTAAGAAAAACTAACATAATTCGAAGGGTAGAGGAGGCCTTCCTAGTTTGTACAGGTTTTACAGAGATTTAGGTTTAAATGGAAACAAGGCGATGGATTACTTCGTTCATTTTTAATTATCTAGCTTTGCCTGGGTTGAGCAAGCCATCACTCCATCTTCCTGCTTGCAGTGCAGAGTCAAGACAATCCATCACTTAACCCACACGCTTTCCCCCCTTTCCTTGGCCACAGCTCTGATTCCACCGCCCTTTTTCTTTTCACGCAAGAAATATATTATATCACATGGTCCATTCCCCAGCTTTGACTTCCTGAATCTATCCTATTCTGCTTTCAATCTCTTTCCCTTTATTCAACTCTCCAAATTTTATATCTGAGGCTTCCTACGGCCTGAGTAATTCGATAACAGAAAGTGTCCTTCTTTCAGTATTTACAAATATCTTTTTTCCAACACATCACCAGACTTACACAGTGTAGACCTGATACTGACTGTATTAAGACAGTGACACCAACTAATCTTACTTCAGTTTTCGGTACCGCCAAGGGACATTTGTTTTCTCCGAAGAGTCTGAACGTGTTCTGGAAGTAACATAGTCGTTTATTCAGTGGGAGGGCGTGATATTCTCTGGATGAAAGCGGCCGGAGTGGGAAACAAAACACTCACGTCGGTTTACTTTGAGAATTATGACGAGCGTGTCTGCAGTTTTGTTCCCTCAACGCGGCTTCTTTGCGTGCACAATTATACAATTACGGTATGAAATTTATACAAAATTTTTAATTGTGTGGCACCGGTAACGTAGTCTACTCCGGGTAAAAATTCACTTACCTTTAGCCTATACACTACAAATTAAAATAAAAAAAAACAAAATGGAAAACGATTTATAGAAAAATGTAAAAAGGACATACACGTGTCAATTTATGTAATAAATTGTGGGTCATGTATAAATAACTGGAAAATTTTCCATCAAAATTTCGTTTAAGCAAAATTTTTAACTAATATATGTACCAAATAAACAAATCAACATCACCACACTCTAAATGTAAATTAGGGTTGAAATGCCTTAGAAATTACTCTAATGTTGCTTCCTTGTAGGTTAATAGTATAAGGAATCCTAACCAATCCCCTGCAAGTTCCTTTTTGTTTATCATTTGCGTAAAACTTCTTGATCTCTGACCTTCTACTTCCTGCTATTACTATGGTCGAATACCGGCTAAGGATGAATTAAGCGAATCTCTCTGGAAGATCGGCAATAATCTAAATTGCATACAATAATTCAGGCATTATCTTAGAGAAAACAAAATTAAGCTTCATCAGTAAAGCCACCCGTTTAATTTTTTTGCGGAAAATAATTTGTATTTATGGTAAGAACCGGAGCACACAAATACACTGTGTGAGAAAACAAAGCTTCTTAACGTCAAAATGCGTGGTGCTTGTAGTTACCGTGGAGTTTTAAATCTTTTAGTTTCTCACAGTGGTGAGTACAAATATTGCATTATACTGGGATATGACGACGTCTACTGTAGTGAATTAGATAACAGCAGTTCCGAGAAATATATCTAAAAAATGAAACGAAATTGTATCTTCAGAAAACGAAGAATTTTAAGGTTGGATTTGAAAGTGTGAGTGGAATTCACGACTGGAAAATGAATATTTCACAGAATATTTCAGCACGAATATTGTGAACATTTGAGATGGTGACATTGTGTGTTGAAAATTGTGCACCTACAATTGTCATATAGCACCCCAATATTCCAAAATTCATGTTTATGTCTACAACTCACTCAGCTCTTCTCTTGCAAATCAGTACCATGAAACACAACCAACGGGCTGAACAAGGAACTTAGTAGTGTGTATAACTGTTGGGTGTAATTTTCTCGGATTACTACAAGTATTAGAAGATTGCTATATGTTCTGTTGCTCTAAAATTATTTAAACTTTTAAGTAGGGAATACACCGTAACATATCCCGCACATTGTATAATTTACAGTCAGCCTGGGAAACTTGTTGCGACTCTACATAACTTCAGTAGTTGATACAGCTGGAAAATAATATTATAATAGAGAGTGATCCAGTAGTAACTAATACTAGTACTACCTAGGAAAGAGTGCGATGAAGTTGAATTGGTGGATGAATATGTTGGTACGACTGTGCAGAAACTGAGTAAGGGCAAGCACAGGACACGTGACCTGACGCCATCTCAGCAATGGATTTAAAGCAGTACCTATACCGACATGTTTTTTTTTTTTTTTTTTTTCCCCCCCGCCCCCCCCTTTTTCCTTTTCCTTTCCTTCCCACCCTTTTTTTGTATTTTTTTG
>Ga0123357_10015295_pt1 | contig 10058 bp, 6 predicted proteins | sample TergutEmb28metaG_FD_89873 | JGI IMG/M metagenome (GOLD analysis project Ga0123357, IMG submission 89873) | Embiratermes neotenicus P4 segment gut microbial communities from Petit-Saut dam, French Guiana - Emb289 P4 | ecosystem: Host-associated > Arthropoda: Insects > Digestive system > Gut ... | reverse complement strand
CGAGCTGCTGGTAGCGCATGAGAAACTTGGACAGTTGCTGCTGCTGACGGTGTACGTTGTGCCCGTGTAAGGTGAGAAATACATTTCTTGTTAACTTTTGAAACCGCTCCATTCTTTTGTGTATACCCCAAATGTATGTATGCAAGTAGCTAATGTTTCACGAAGCTGGAACTTTAAGAAACTGCAGTTTTCTCTGCAACTAAAAAGGATAAAGTTGGCGTCGATGATGGCGGTTGTAATCCAATCGGTTCTGCAGTACTCCACTTTACTGTTGGTAAGAGAGTGTAGCAGACCGAATAGCGTCTGTGGGTGTTCTCTGACTGGGTAGGTCCGCGGTGAGGAACAGAACGTTCTAGGCATTCTGGTTCATTACATTACTTTGCGATTTATATGCGCCGTCGCAAAATTGCGGGGAAAAAAAAACAGCTTCGACCTGTTGGTCTGTCCGCATGGAGTTTCTCGGCTCGCAGTAGACGGATTTTCATGAAATTTTATATTTAAGGAGTTTTCCAAAATCGAGAAAATTCAAGTTTCAAAAAAATCTGACAAAAGGACGGGTACTTTGCCTGAAGACCAATACACATTTTTTATTTCTCGCCAAATTCTTCTGAGAATGGGAAATTCTACACAAAAGTTGCGAGAAAATCAAAACATTTTATGTTTAATAACCCAAAAATCGTGCCGTTTGTGAGATAATACGGAAAAATATTGCAGAACCGGACAGGCCACGTGACATGTAATATGGCGCATGCGCACTGAATGCTGGATAACGAAGGCTACACACACACAGAATATGTAATACTTATTGCTTTACCACGGCAGCATTGATTAGGCGAACGCGCCTAAATGTTGCATCATACGTACATTTCCCAACTTATGCTGCTAACGCAAATGTTCAAACCGACGTCAGCAAGCAGGACGACATGCGAGAAGTTAAATGGTTTAGAGACTAGTTGGAATAACGGAATGCGGAATGTTTGTGTGCTAAAATGCGTGTGTAATAGAGCCGAAACAAAATAACAGAACACAAAAGCGGGCGCTAGAATAGATCGTGGACGCCAGAGGAGATAGGGCTAACCAAGTGCGGTGGTGACTAATGCAGCGCGGGGCGAGCAGTCGCAGGTTACGAAGTTCGGAATAATCGCCATAATTTATTGTATTCGCTTTTACTTGGCTGAGTAATTAAAAATTTGTTGACCACAGGAGATAAAAAGCTTTTCATTCCAAAGATCTTGCCTACCATTTTGTCGCCCGCTGCGTTCTGTCGTCCGGGGCGCCCGGACAACTCCCCTTGTGGTGATTAACGGTTTTGTGGGATGTGACGCCGTGTAGTTTGATACGGGCTTGCTGTTTCCGTATTTAGGACATACATTGTTTTTAACTCGCAACATCCCTCCACGTCAGTCCTGAATGTGGACGCTGGTCCGAAAGCCGTCACGGAAGCACCGAACTATAACACTGCTATCTGCTGTCACCTGCTACAGCCGATATACCCCCTCTTAAAGCCAGGCATCATTCGGCTGAGTTTGCAAACTGATGCTTGCAGTGCGATGACGAGACCACACAGTCGACTGCAAAGAGTAGTGACAGAAACACTCGTCTTGACGGGATGGACGACAAAGAAACAGCGCGGTGCTTGCTAAGCCGTCTTCGTGCTACACTTCTGCGGAGCGCTATTGCGCTTGGCCGGCCGCCTCTCCCCAGATATTTTTGTTTTATGGTCTGGTAGGTGGCGGTGTGCGCTGTTTGAACGTAAAAGCAAATATTCCGGCATTTTTAATTTGATTACGCCAGCTTGTAGACATTGTTCTGTTTTGGTAGAATATGTTTGCGGTATTCAGCACTTAACTTTTCGTAAGACCCAATCTAGGCTTATCCGAGTTCTGTACAGTAAAAGGACGCACGAAACAATGAAATGAGGATTCCGGTTGTCTTGCATGTGACGCTGGGCGCCGGGTTGGTGGCTCGCGACATTTCGAAGGATCGTATCTGTCGCCGTCATATTCAAAGGTTCAGGGTTCGAACCTTGAACCGTTTGAGATGAAGGCATAACGCCAACCCTGTGTACACTCACCAGTACTGTGTGAACATCCATTCGCTCGCTGCTCTGTTCCGGACAGCAGGTACCGTATCGCAAAACACTTTGCAGTGTCTTAATTCAACAGAAGTGAGGATTCGCCGGGATGATGCGCGAAAATGCTCGTTGAACCTGGCGTGGAGAGTAACCCGTCGTCGCATGCTTTCCCGCACGTCATAACCCGCCACCAGCCCTCCCAAGTCTCTCTGGCGCAGTGCGTTTATTGAAACTTGGCACGAAAAAGCAAACATGAAATGTACAAATTCACGACGTACGCTGTGTCTAACGGGCACGTACCTTATTTCGGTACGCATGCCCGTAAAATCCCACTGAACAAACAGCAGTCCATTCAAGTCAAATTACTTTATTGTAGACTGGTTTCTTCAACGAAAATAAGGCTTGAATGAAGTCTCAAATGGCGTGCGTGCGCGCCTGTTTTTCCGCCCGCGGATCTGGATACTGTGGGAGAAGAGAAGGCTGTTTCACCGCTGTCCGGACCCGAACAGATATTCCACGGTTCTCCAGCCTTCGTGCTGGTCACTAGACCGATCGCAGAAAAATACCGAGCCACTGTCGTGGTTGCTGATGCAAATACAGCCCTTCGCCATCTTTGCGACTTTTGTTGCATCGTATGCTAACCACTTTATGAGAGTTTGGCAGACCGGATATGAACAGTCCGCAGTTGGAGAAGCATTGTTTTACTGCGTATGAAGGGTCGTAGAGGACGGGGTAATTCTTTTCCATCTGGTAGCCCGCAACTGATAATCTGACCCTGTCTGGGAGCCCACACCTGATCCCAGGGCCCGGATCGCTACTTCCGAGGTCAGTTGCCCTGATCCGTAAATGGAGGCAGACCATGAGTGTTAACAGGGAAGTACGAGTTGCGTCCCAAGGTATATGCTTCATGTGTACCAGTTGCATCGCAAGAGAACGTGGTTATGCAAAATGTCTTACAGAAGTGCAGTAATACGCGCAGATGTAAAGATTTAAGTGACGTCAGAAATACGAGTGATAAGGAGCTAAAAGTCTATGTTTGGTAGAAAGTTATAGGACACTGATGTAACAAATTTGATTGACGAAATCAGGTTAGCCTTGTACTGTCCAATCTTTGGTACACAATTGTTATACCTGCAAACTGACCACGGGACGCGATTTGTAAATCCCAGTGTTACAGTCCTATTATTCAAAACCCCGTGACTTGGACGTTTTAAGTCACGTCACTCGACTTACACCGTGCCGGCGTACATAAACGTCAGCCTACACAACCATAAAGCTTACGGAACAAGTATGTAAGTAACAGAATCAACCACGCCGAAGATCGGTCATACGAAGTTCTGTCAGAGATGCTGCTACAGGTTCTGTTCTTCTGGCGTATGACGCCCAGTCGTCCGATGGAACTACTCGCCCAGCGACACGGCGTCACACGTCAGAAGGCCGCAGTCTTAACATTCCCTGTCGTGAGAAGATTTTGTCACACTGAGTTGTCGGGCGCCCCGCACCTGGGTGCAGTCTGTCTGTCACACAGATGGTTTGGTGAAGTACTGGCTGGCTGTCTGGATGTCTGTCTTGGAACAAAAACAATTCAGCATGTGTAAGAATAATGATACATAGAATGGCTCCGGGATTTCTGCAATGTTGCCAGCAAACCATATTTCGCTGTTTTATCGGACTGCAATGCGTATATGTGTATGAAGTACAGTCTGGTGGAGAACGGGTGCCAAACTCTAGAAAACCAGTTCGTTTATGAATGGGCATCGATTTTTGTATAGAATGAGGAGCGCTGCACTCTAGAAATGGGATGTTTTTCCCCCGCATTACTGATTCATTATTTACTGGTCGTTTTGTAATGACGGCCTTAATATATTCAGTTTTGAGTAGCTATAGTGTGTTTCGAAAGTTAGGTCTGGAGGAAGCATTGTTTAACGGTAATTGTTACACGAATCATGACATAGTGGGGGCTGTAAACAATCATATCATATTATTTATTTTCCTTCCGTAGATCCGTACAGGATTACGTAATCCATATGGATATGGAAATCGTCATATTTGTTGGGATTAAGGGGTGAAATCAACACAGTGTGTACAGCAGTCACATGGTTATTTAGTATAATGAATATAATAAAATAGGACAGTACGGATTGTTTAGTGTAATAAAATATAATAAGGATTAAAATAAAAATTAAGGTAAAATAAAAATAAGATACAAATAAAAATAAAGATAGTGGGTAAGTTAGAAGCAATTAGAGGTACTCTTTAAGTAGGAAATTATCCTTCGTTACAGATAGTGGTTGGATATATACTGACATATTTATAATACAGACTTATAATTAAGGAGAAGGAACATGTGTCTCAAAGCCCTCATGCATGAATGGAAGTAAGGAAAGTATAATATTTTCATTATTTTTTAAACCACTGAAGTATGGTGGAGGACTTTTTATATCACCACTCCGCAGAGTAAAGATTTCGCGTTCTGCTCAGCCAGTGTGACGATTCTGAGAATAAACACCCGTTATGTCGATCGGTAAAGTCATTATCAGTCACAACAGAACATAGTTGTTGTGTTGTGACTGGTGATAATTTTACCTAATCCATACTTTAGACACACAACGGGATGTTTGCCCAGACAGCTGTAACTGGTCGTTCAAAAGGAGAGTAGTGTGTTTTCTGTGCGAAAGAAACTGAATTTTTAAATGTTATTTGGATGCACATAAGGCTGCAGAAATTCAACGCACGTGAACATGTACCAATATTTTATGCTTTTCATTATACAAGGAAATGCAATTCAGATTTTTCGTCTTAGTCCTGGTTAGTGAAATTTGTATCCAGTCGAAACTTGATTCTAAGATTTTGTTTCAACGGACGCTGACAGAAATAGGTGAACTGGCTAATTAGGACATTGTTTCCCAACTAGTGTTCCGCAGAACGTTATTAAGAGGTTCCACGAGAAACCGTGTAATAAAGAAATAAAAATGTTTAAATATCGCAGGAATTTTTGCTCTGCAGTTGGCAGTACTAGTGTAATCTCCGTGCGCTACCAATTACCACTTACTTTGGCCTGCAAACGTTTTCGTAAGTATGGTTTCCTTCATTGTAAAAAGGTTGAGAAATGTGAGTTAGGGGTATACGTAGCGTTCAGATTCATTTTTTAATTCCGTTACTGATTTCGAAAACACGGAGACGTAAGAAAAAGTGTGGGCCATATATATATTCATTTCCTATTGAAGTTTTGTTCCAAATATTTTTCACCCGGTTGGCTACTTTGCACGTTACTCTGGAGATTGCGCGCAAAACACACGCAGGTCCACACATGAAGTTACGTTCATTGTTGTGCAGTTTTAACCAAAATTGGATCGTGTTTGTACGGTTCTTGTAAATCTGTTCCTATCTTTCTTTAGCTGTTTTTTTTTTCCTTCCCCCCCACTGCCAACCGACGTGGACATTACTGCAACTGCAGCGTGCCAAATTATTTATATAGCAAATAAAGAATTTTAAGAAAATGTAGGTACGTGCAGGTAGTAGGCTACACAAAGTTATAGTAGTGGTGAGCCTCTGCAGTCTGATACGTGATGGTAAGGACAGATTTATTGTAGAACTTGTGATGCAGCAGAAGCTGTAGATTTTGAACGCCTAATTAAGGCCTGAATAAAGTAAGCAACACATCAATTACCGGGAATGCCAGCTGTTATTCAGTCCACATACTTTTGTTTCCCCTTTGCTCTCCAAAAATATGAAGGCTAAAATATACATAACTATGCTTTGCCTCTTGCTTTACATGGGGGTGAAGATGGTCTCTCGCATAGGGAAGAAAGATCTGAAGTAAAGAGGATTGGAAGGTATGGACAGGATTGATCTGGCTTAGGATATGGATGAGTGGCTGGCTTTTATGAACGTGGTAATGAGCCTTCGGGTTCCAGGGGAGTTTCTAAGTAATGTAGGAAGGTTTAAAATAGCAAGGATACATTTTCATATAAGAACTTCATAATTATTTAACTTCCCAAATCAAAATGGCGCAAAAATATTACTGCTTACAACTGCTTATCACACAGTAAAATATTTTAATTACACAGTAGTAACCATTTATAATTTTGTAATGAAGTGTGTTGACTTGTGTAAACAACCTATGATAGTTTGTGGCTGTGATATATGTTCTGGAGAATCGTTGTGTGAAGGGATGAAACACATCTGGCCTCAAAGAAACAATTTTATAAACCATGCATGTTGTATTTTTATCATTATTTTAACAAGTCATTATAATGAATACAGTAAAATCAGTTCATACCTCCTGTTGCTTATACTTATCAAGACTGCTGTTTAGATAATTAATTTGTTTTGAAAGTCACACAAAATCCTGAGATTTGCCATTTGCAAAACACAGACTTTGTAAATGTTAAAAGTAATTTGGCATAAGTTTCCATTCAACAGCTGATAATATTGCTTGTTCTTTGTTAATCTGTATATACCTTCTCTTGGTTTGTGTGGATCGTATTACTGTGAAGCCACTTCTGTCTTCCCAAAACTTCTCTGCCTCTTTGTGCCATATTTTTTCTTTGTCACATCTTTTGTAGTTCTCCTAGCTTGAACTTGGCCATTCTCTTGGGCATTTTCCTTTTGGTTTATAATGCTCAACATCTTCTTTGTTATTCTGTCTTTATTCTTTGCTAATCTTATTGTTGTTTATATTTATTTCATGAAATATGTACAAATTTGTTGGCCAACACCTCAGCCTTGCTGCAAACCATACATATTCACAGTACATATCTCTGGCACGTACTGATGTAGTTTAATAGATTGTTATTCTTTTCCTTACAGGGGAGCCAATGATGTCCATCTCAGAACTGCTAGGTCTAAATCTCCCACGAGGCCCTCTGCTGGGCAACACAAGTCCTTTGGGAGGCAGCAGTCATTTTGGGTCGCCTACCTCAACTCCCAGTAATCCATTTAATCGCAGTTATCAGGCAAGTCTATAGGCTACCCGAGTTTTGCATTGCACAGCACAGTCAAAAGTTGTGTGTGATTTCACATTGTTACAGAACGCAAGTAAGTGTTACATTTCCATTATAAACAGGACACTCGGGTTAGTATGCCATGTAGTTTGATGGGAGCGTACCAGTTTGTGTAGGAACAGAGAGTCTCCAATTATGGCTGTAGGACCTATGGTTCCCAATAGCCTGTCCAACATGTTTGCCTTGCCTCCATTCCGTGCTCTGATTTGCCACTCGTGTCCTTTGTGACGCACCTGTGTCCCACCACTTACACAACAAGACACTTGTACAATGCAAGATCAAGACTAGCAGTTCCATTCAAACATTGCTACCCACCTGCCAGACTACATTTTGTCATGCTGTGGAAGACTTCAGGACAGACTGCCATGTAATTAGCAAATGTAAGGTGTCCAAACTTGTTGCTCCCTACAGTGTGCATCATTCCTGTGCCTTCTGATTCTTGTTTCTTGATAGCTAGCTTATCACTTGAAAAGTAGACAATGTATGAAATGTGAGTTTGAATCGTGTCTGCCATCGAAGATCCCAAATTCATTCAAGTTTTTCCACCATTTCTGCTGTTTGTGCCTATATTGGGAGTTGTCTGTACTGTCGCTTGGCTGTAATGTTTGCAAATCAGCTGTTGCTTGTGATGCCAAGTTCATCCTGAACAACTTTGCAGTCAACAGTAATTGTGGTCGTGCTGCCTCATGAAACATTACTTCATTATAGTCTCTTTCCTAAGCTTTTCACTGTTGTAGATGGACAGTGGCAGTATGTCTTGGATGGAACTGTCCTTTTCTGTTTATGAAACATGGCCCTGTAAATTGAGTTTGTATGTTTCAAGAAATTCAGAGCAAAAATATCTTAGGTACAAATTTTGTGTTTAAGGTTTCATGTATTGGACTAGAATAATGCACTGATGTCCAAATGACAATGGGATTAATAACAAGAAACTTAAACCAAGACATGAATTTCTTGTCTCTAACACTGACCAGTTTAAATACACATATAAAGCACAAGTTTCAGTTGCAAACAATTGCAGCCTGAATTACATGTTGCACAGCACCTGTTAAATTTCTGGTATTTGTAGCAATTAATGTTCACATTATATGCTTTGTGGTCTATAAGATGACAACCTGGTTTGAAGATGGTTCTTGTTCTTATAGGCCCTCATGCATGCCATTAGATAGGATTAAAATTTTGCTGAGTTTGTAGTGTTGGTATTAAATATGTTTATACATTTCTGCAGCATGAAGAGCCAAGACATGACATGTCAGTGCCCCTGAGAGTGCTTCAACGCAATGTGGACTCACCTCTTAACCATTCAGCGTCACCATCATCACCTTGCTACTCACGAACTTTTCGTGGGTCTCCGCCCTACAGGTAACACATTTTACAACAGTGTATTTAGGTATTAATAGGAGATGTGCATCTTGCATTGATAGTTCAAAGTGTTCAGGAGCAGTCACCTTAGTGATAGCCATGTGCTCCACTATCAAATTTGTGGTACAAATTTTGCACTCATATGTCTGTTCAACATTTGTTTCACAATGCTGTGAACTGGTATATATGACATGCCTGTGTCGTTTATTGTCTGTTCTGTCCTAAAATTATGTCATCAGTGGCCACATCTTTATCAGGATTTGTAGCACTGGATCAGTAGTTAAGGTGATGGAGTTAAAGGTTAAATAGTTCAGATGCTACATGAAGCCATGCTTTTGCCCTGTTTTACTAAAAATGTGCCCCTGAAAAAATGTTCTACAGACTGGCATTTTGAAAATGACAAATACATTTTATTACTTTCAAACTAAAAACTTGAGGTGAATTTCATGGAACTACAAATTATGCTTATGTGACCATAATACATGTATTCAAGCTATGTTAAGGGCATTTTCTGCACATCTGCATTTGTTGCCTCCCGCTTTCAGACCAGTGCTAACTTTAATTATGTTAAATTCCCTTGCAGTGACTGCAGCAGTCCGACACTCGAGCAGGCTCTGCTGTTGAAATGTGCTAACGTTGGGTCTCGCTGCAACTCACCTGCAGACTCGGAAACTAGCGGTGTGAGCAGTATTGATGGCAATTTCTCTGACCTCATGGTATGTATAAGTGTACTTAGTGACTGTTGATACAGGTGTGCTGTGACTTAATATGATAGTTTTGTCCAGAATGCTGAAGTGACTCGAAACTTGTGTAGTTTGTTTTGATTTCACTACCTCTAATTTTATTTAAAATGTACAATTGCGTGAAATGACAGTACAGTTCATTTCATCCATTTACAGTGCTTAATTGTTTTATTTTAGAAAAATAATTTGTATTTTAGTCTGCCTGAAAACATTAACTTAAAAATGTCTTGTTAAATCCAGTTAATGCACAGTTCGTCTCTGTCATTACCATGTAAGTTGAGGCGAAGTGTGTGCATGCGCACGCTTCTGGTCAGTCCTTTTCTAAAGTTTTGTGTCAGATGGTAACCATGTAATGTCAGCTGAGCAGGAGGCTCCATCTGTGACAGCATTTGGTATGAGTGCGTGGTAAGTACAAGGAAAAACGGTGTTGCAGCTGTTAGCATCCTGACCATCAGACTCAGGACCAGACAGTTTTAAATGGTTCATGACCAGGCACTGATGATTCATTATGAGAAATACAACCAACAAATGCATATATAGATGTGTAACTTATGTTTATTGGACTGTGCATCATTGTGATAATTGAAGAATAAAAGACCAACTTGATGTCTCTTGCTATTTTATTTCACTTCAACATGCTTCGGACATTAATATATCCATCATCAGGAGCTTGCGACTATTCTGCTGAATTACCACATTGGTCGTATTGTTCTTGGTTCGATGTGTGTTGGAGTTGTATCCATGTTGCAGGCTTCAGCCTGCAACACGGATACCACTCCAACCCAACCACACCGAAACTCCAACACACATCGAACCAAGAACAATACGACCAATGTAGTAATTCAACAGAATAGTCGCAAGCTCCTGATGATG
>Ga0123357_10015294_pt1 | contig 10058 bp, 5 predicted proteins | sample TergutEmb28metaG_FD_89873 | JGI IMG/M metagenome (GOLD analysis project Ga0123357, IMG submission 89873) | Embiratermes neotenicus P4 segment gut microbial communities from Petit-Saut dam, French Guiana - Emb289 P4 | ecosystem: Host-associated > Arthropoda: Insects > Digestive system > Gut ... | reverse complement strand
CTCAGTAATCAAGCAACTTGATACACAAAATTTTTGTTTTACAATAAGTTTATTTCATGCCTCTACATGTTTCGAGCACATGTGCTCGAAACATGTAGAGGCATGAAATAAACTTATTGTAAAACAAAACTTTTGTGCATGAAGTTGGTTAATTACTGAGACAAGCAAAAGAACTTTGTTACTGTATTTTACACTTCGAAGACACCCACATCCAAAACATGTTTATTTAATTATACATAAACATTCAGCTCCTAAACCACAAAACACAACCTTCGTCTTCATTATACACGCAAATACCAACTGGTTAATAGTGTTTATGGTAAATAATAGCTTTTGGGAGAATCAAACGAAAAGCCTAAACACGCAGCCTGCACACTATGTAGGGTCGTTACTTGCTACAGCAAGTGACGCATATCATTACCACTGGATTGTCGTAGGTTAATGATAAACCGGTGACTAGGACAATAAACATTTATATGCTGTAATTTTTTACGCCGAATTACTCATAATTCGAAAATAAATAATTCTTTACCCTACGGTAAAATAATGACGTCCAATTGAACATACGACCCTGTCCTCAACATCGAACACCCTCCTCGCGGGCGTTTAACAAGTGACTCATCAAAACTCTATGAACTACAGAATGACCCGTACTTGATTTTGCATAATGAAATTAGACAAACATGGCATGATCTACTGTTTCCTAGGTATATAACCTTGCTGTGGTGAAGAGAGGGCGTCATTCGATAACGAATCTAATTATAAGATTACCACAAACGGTAAATTAAGGGATCGGGCAGGAAAATATCACGACCTTGTTGAAGGAAGGTCTGCTGTACCGTCATTGTTCCGGACACAAAGCAAAAAACCAAATATCATGCAGGATTACTGATAATAAAATCGCGATTGTAACTGGGGCATCCAGAGTAAAAATCACAGGCGGTACTTGCACCAAACTTCTATGCAGATGTAGCTAGAAGCGATGGTCAATTTCAAGGCACTAGTGCCTCAGCCTGAATACGGATACCACACCACCACAGCCATACCACAACGTAACTCCAACACACATCGAACCAGATCAATGCAACCCATGTGATAACTCAAGACATAAGTCGCAAGCTCCTGAGGATGGATGTATTAACATCCGAAACATGTTGAGCATTAAGTAAAGAAATAAAGCAAGTGACATCAACTTGGTCTCTCTTTACTCAACTATCAAGATGATGCACGGTCCAATAAACATACGTCATAGAGTGTATTTACACGAACCTGGATAGTATAGCCTACTACACACCTAGTCTTTATACAGCCTCTTGCTCCTAGGCTACAAACTTGTACAGCATGTTACTGTACTGAATATTGTAGGTATCTGTAAGACAAAGGTATTATAATATTATATTATAGTATTATATAATATCATAATCTTATGGGATCACTGTCGTGTATGCGGTCCGTCGCTGACCGAAACGTCGTTATGCGGCGCATATCTGTAACAGGCCCAATTTCTATATCATAAATAACCCAACCCAAAATTTAATTCGTCCGACAGGGTATTGTGTGGGCCACTAGCATGAAAAATACCCGAAATCCGTTCAAGTAGACTCGGATATTAAACACATTGATGGGCAGGATTTCACTTCGTGCATTCTAGGCATATAAAGCACATTACGTTTACACCGCGTTTCGATTCACATCGACGGTGGATTAAATTACCAGTAAAAATACCAAAATTAATAACTACAACCATGGAGGTTGTAATGAACCTGATGGCTGACGTCATATAGAATGAAAAAAGTATGAAGACTCGTCCGGATTCGGTCCGTGCAATATTTTCATCGACAATGTACACGGTAAAACTACCTACCACACTTTATCAACTGCTACTTTGTGCATGACGTGGTCTTACTAAGGCTTCTTGTATGCTGTTCATAGCATACAGGTATCATATGGTGTACGAAACCTCGCAATATTTCGACGATCACTAAATTGACTAACGCATTTCTGTGGCCCAAAAAACAACCACATAAATGATATGAAACATATCGGGTAATTGCCCTGAAATTCACATAATGATTTCGTTTCTCATCTACAGCAAAATAAATGATCAGGACAACTGGAAGATGAAGAAACTACATAACAATCATAAATTACATCTGTTTAAACCCGTGACGCTGGTAGGTGCATCTTATTGTGTGTGTGTGTGTGTGTGTGTGTGTGTGTGCGCGCGCGCGCGCGCTTGAGTGTTTATCTTGTAGATCAAGGGAGGAAACAACACTGACCAGCCCAAAAGTATATACTAACCACCAGGAACCAGTACAGCGGAAAGCATATTATTCTACCTTACCAGGTAGTTCAAAGGTGTGTACATATACGAGTGCACAGAGGTCAAAAAATATAGTCACTTAGTCGCCAATGGGAAACGTATAAATATCTGGCTAGCGAGCAACTTGCTGCGTTTCATTCATAGTGTCTGCCCTGAGTTCTCCAAGTCTCAGGCACTCGGGCATTGATACAGCAGGCCCTTTAACTTCCCATTTTTTGCTATTATTTTGTGCTTGTCCTGATGATGTTTATGCCAAAGAGCACGATGACAGGAATAAATTGATCTTATCCGCCAGGCGGAAGCGACAGCCACAGAAAGGCGCCAGCAAATAGTGATCAACCTATCTATGTCGACTGAAAAATATGTCTCGCTATCAGGCTTTCACCATCTTTTGCCATGATATATCTATGCTCCTACACGCAACAGGATTTCCTGTATTCTCCAGATACGTGGTAAGTCGAGGTTTTATTGAAGGACCTGCTGGCTTGAAGGACGCAGCATGATGCGACGCTCCGTTGCACAGTCCGAAGAACGACGTACAGCGCCTAGAGGTCGTCTCCGAATTTGTAGTCTTGACGGAACCTAATGGAGCTGGTAGCTGCTCTGTATGTGTCGTGGCAAAGATGTAATACCTGTTTTGATTCTTCCATACATCTTCTACCTCTATCACTTTGCAACTGCAGTCCCTAGACTCCCGCTTAAGAATTTCACGGGCCAAAAAAATTATAGATGGTCTACATAGCAATTTATACAACAGAATAAATAAACGAAGTCTGGGTCAACGGTTTGTGTTGAATACCTGTCATATCGTAACGAGATCCCTTGGAGAGCATACGTAAAGTGCACAGCCGAAGAAGACTTACACGGAGAGTGCATCCCACAATATGGCATGTATCGTGGGGAGGGTTAAAAACCCTAGTTAAAACGTCAATAATCAGACTGTTCCTAAAGAAATTCGCATGTGGAAGCAATGACGTTTCTACGCGTTACGCTTCTCTGCACTCGTGCACTAGCAGATACGCTGACACGGTCGTGATTATTTACAAATTACGTAACTGCCAGGACTACGACACAGATGACCTTCACACAGAGACTGACATGTTATTCGTCCATTCTGAGGCTCGGCGTTATGTAAACAACAGATACACTCACCGTGCACAGAAATACGGCAGCTAAGAGTGTCAAATGCGGCAAGTTGTCAACCAGACCAGTCCAAACACTAAGTGCGGGCACCTTATCGTCAATGTTAAACAATTCTTACTTACAAAAAGCATAACTGGAACGCACAACGGTACCTTATACTAGAATAACAGAAAAACAGGACTGACTTTATATAACTAGGGCACTACGTCCGCCTTTACCTGCAGAGACCGACCGAATAAAAGTATGAAACCCCTCATCCACGGTGGCCGGCAAACCGCTCAAGATTCAAACGGCTACAACCCGAATACAAATATACATGAAAGTGTCCTGTAGTTTCTTGTAGAATGAATATACCTGAGATTTGAATTTCTTACGTCGCGACGATGAAGACAGATGACGGTGTTCCGGAACGTGATGACGCGTAGCCTGGTGGACCAATCAACTTCCAGAGGAACGTACTATCTCCATGTTGAGTGTGAATAGAAGTGCCACTTTTCTCTGAAATTACAGTGCCTGTGTAACGAGTTACGTGTCAATTCCAGGACGCAGAGTTTTCAACAGCGTATTCGTTATTTCCCTAAAATATTTCAGGATAATACAACCAATTTTGTCTGAAGTACGATTTATGTATGTTCTGACGTGAGTGTTGAGATAAATAACTAAACTTTTCTTATAATAAAAGCCAACAAGACGCACTATTTCTCAACTTTATTTTGGTAAAGAACTCTATATGTTTCGGACAGACTTACTGTGAATCATCAGGAGTCTTAATACTGTATTCACAGCAACTGGTATTTGTCATACTGAAATTTTAAAAATGGGTAAAATCTTAAAATTTCAGCATAACAAATACCAGTTGCTGTGAATACAGTATTAACCCTTATCCTGCTAACGTGAAGAATACGGTGAGCTCCTATTAATCCCAGTAGATGGGATTTAATTCGGCGTTTAAAGGGTTAAGACCCCTCATGATGGACAGTAAGTCTGTCCGAAATATGAAGAGTTCTTTACCAAAATAAAGTTGAGAAATGGTGCATCTTGTTGGCCTTTATTATAAGAATATATCACGAAGCACGCACCTCTGAATGTCAAAAAAAAAAATTGTTGCTACTAGACTTATGATAAAACATTTATAGGGAGAAAGTTGCGTAAATAAAACAGACAATCGCTACATTAATGAATATACACTTTCTCAAAATAACCGTATAAGTCACGCCGAACACTTTCCACGCGTCAGTATTAATGAAGGACTCGATTTATGAAGATACTCTATAACGCAACGCTAATACATTCGCTGTGCCAATACTTCACACTAAACTTGCCTGTTGATATAACCATGTTGCAAGGAACAGGTGATTTCATCCATTCGGTTCGAGAAATACATATGTCGACAAGGACATGCCTGTGGCACAGATACAAAGACGTGGGCATTACTTGGCCTTTCAGACATGGACTGAGTAAAACGAAGAATTTAACTATTACCGTTCTTTGCTTTTTGTACGTCGCCCACATGCTGTACATGCATCAAAGTAGGCTGTGCAAACACTTCGTGTGTCAGGGCCAAAGTCAGTAGTCGTGCTGGGGCCACACAAAAGCATCTCGTTAAATGACACGTAAAAATGAAATGATTTCATTTCTTTTAAACTTGCCATCATTGATTAATGATCACTCGTCTATGGGAACCCACCGGTCTTTCGGTTAGCAACCCCTATAACACCAAGAACAATTTAAAAACCTGCATACTACGCCCGATGGATCTTTCTTAAACGAAATGGTCTTTCTGGCAGGGACATGTTTGAAATACAAAAATCTGTGAAAGAGAATTTTCCCGCAATTTCTCAAAATCAAACACAATAATCCCTAGCTTTTCACCGTCCCAAAAATAAGAATGAAGGCTATAGTTAAAGGGTTACAAACGTAAAAACCTTTGCAATGTGCAGCAAACTAAACGAAACAATAAAATATATCTTATTAAGTAAGTTCCATTAAGTTTCCCGTAAAGTAAATGTGTACACATAAAAGTACAAGCATACATCACTACGGCCCTGTACAATGCAGTACGACGCACATAGCAGACTCAAGGAGGTTGCGACTCAGACACTTGACAGTATGCGTCAAATTGGGCTACTGTGCCAGCTCGTCTGGGTTCTATTAATTCGGGAAAAAACAATATTGGCCTATTTATGTTCATACCAGTACATGGGGGAGGGGGGGAAGGCGTTGGCGCAGTTGGTCGAGGCACTGAGTCACAGGCCGAAAGGTCGTGGGTTCGATTTTCGATGTTGTCATTGGCATTTTTCATTGACATAATCCTTCCGGCCGCACTATGGCCCTGGTGTCGACTCAGCCTCTAACAGAAATGGGTACCAGGAATATTTCCTGGTGGGTAAAGGCGGCCGATGAGCACGGCTGACAACCTTACCACAATCAAGTGCCGAATTTCTACAAATCCGGGAATCTCAAATTCCTGGAACCCTCCAGGCCTCTAGTGGGCCTGTACAGGATTTGTTTTACCTTTATCAGTATATTACTGGAGCAAAATAAAGAAACACCACAAATACAGTCGCGGAAATACTCTCATATTCACACCCGGTATCTCTAGAGTACATAATAATAATAATAATAATAATAATAATAAACTGTCGGTTAGTACAGTACATGCAAATGCGCTACTTTCACGTACTTGATATCAGATTTATACATTCGCGATTTAGGGTCAATCATAACATTCAGTTTTTTACTATAACGGGCCCGTAATATGAAATGTAGTTCACCAGTAGGCTACAGCAGTTCCCAGTAAGGTTATACGCTCTGTTCAACATCACTTCAGCACTATACGAGTCTTACCAAAATGCACAAAGCTCAAGTATCAACATTCTGAGGTCACGGAAAGAGTTCCACGGAACGATTCCTTGCAATCTGCCTATATATCTACTACGTTCCCCTCGCCGGGATACTTCTCTGTGATTCCCTACAGTCATCTCTACAATCTGTTCACGCTAATGTTTGTCATGATGACCGTGTTACAGACTTCATTGACGGCGACCAGCACTTTGGGCTCTTTGACATAGGCCAGAAGGGGATGAGCAGAAGGGAACAATGTAGGTGCTGCGAGAGGCGTCGAGCGTCGCTAATCCACCAGTATACAAGGAACTTCTCCCATGGCGTTAGTAAGGACCAGGGTGGAGTAATTCTTTTGCTTGGGAGCTGGATGGAAAATTTCGGAGAGACCTTGGACAGGACAGCCTCGCTAGGAATTTCGCTGCTTCGAAAGTGAAGCACAAATGTAATGCCTACACAATACACTGCGTAGTAATAACTGCGTCACGCCGTGTTGGATGTGCAGAAAATGTAAAGAGTGGATCTACGCAAAACGTTCAGGCCTTTGGGGGTCAAAAATTACGACTTACAGTCAAGACGTAATTTATATGTTTTATTTACTTTTGTCACTAAATACTTTAAGACTTTTTTATTCACTCTAAATTTAGACCATATGATTAAAAGTACCCGAATATCGGCAGGGGTGGGAATGAAATATTCTTGTAATCTTTCCGAGTCGCGGGTTGTAGTCTGCTCAACCCTGGTACCTAGAAATCAAAACGGCGCGTTACACGCACACTGCTGCTCTGTCCGATTACTAATATACCCTATTAACACCGCAACAGAGAGAAACGAAATTTCGTTATCGGACATACAGATAGTCTTATGTACGTCTTACGTCACACAAGGAATTATTCGCACTGAAAGTACCCTATGGGTGCCACGAAACCACATACAATATTGCTAAAAAGACACCTTAGAAAAAACGTTAAACTAGAATACATTCCTCAATACATCAACACTGCACATCGGTTTCTTTTGCTTTCAAAGATTTCCGCACGCGGAAACACAAGGAAATATCAAAATAAAAGGAAACGTCATTTTATGTAGACATCAGACTGTAATGGTTGGGTATATCACTGTTCGAATTTTTATTACAGCTGACGGCATTACAGAAAAGATGTATGTGTATATTATATATATATATATATATATATATATATATATACATTCACTCCGCTGATATGAAAACGATCGTAGGTTTTAGTAAAATTCTATTAGCTCTATCTACATATATCTATACACGGGCACCATCTAGCGACTTGAAACGCTGAAGGAGCTCAAATGCACTGTCGTCCCTATACGGAATATATACCGAAGCCCTACATGAATCCTGAAGTTCTGGGGTCGGCCTCTTCGTCTAGTTGTTCTAAAATCATTGCTACAGTGACAAGAATGTACACTTGCCAGAACTACTTTAAAAACTTTGGTTAAGTTGATATATAAAGTGCTGACAACTAACTTTACAGTACAGCAACACGCAGTCAAATGCGCCAGTCATTGAAGAGTTCAAGCAGCCACAGACTGCGGTACAGAACCACAAGGCCCGCATCGAAATTCAGTTTATCGAAGAAGTATGTGTGACTCTTTGGAATAACAGAACTGGGAAATTCTATACGAATGAAGGAGGAATGTATCACTACACATCACTATAAGGAATAATATGAAGTTTAAGGCCTACATTCTTATAAAAGACACGTTTTATATACATTATGAAAGATAGAATTTTGGAAAAATGGAGTCTGGAAGAAGAGATTACTGTGAAAATCGAAAGCACCAAACCCGTGAACGCAAAAAGCCACGAATAAGACCAATATTATTATAATTGAATATTATGATAAATCAGTAATAAAACCAAATAACACTTGAATTCCTACAAAGCAGACCGCGGGTTTCGCCAGTGGTCTACAGACATAACATTATTTTTTTATGTTTCGTAAGATTATTAAAAAGTAGATTAAAGTCCGGGTTAACGTTGATGTATACCGTATTTTGTATCCACTACTACTGTCCTCTTACAGTTTCTCTCTACACTGTAGGTAAAGCCTGATAAGTTCTCTTATCTATCCAACAGCACGGCATCACGCTCCACAAGTTAACAAATCTTCTTTCAAATAATACTTGAAACGCCAACAATCAGACAGTAACGCAGTTGGCAAAATGAGCAACACAGTGCACCAGCTGTCTGTGTTAGACTCCAGGTGACAGGTGCTGATATACCAACTTGGTAACAGACACACGCGCGCACGCACACACATATATACGCACACACAGAAGAAGAAAAGAATACGTTGCAATAACTTACAATTTTCGGTTGAGAAGATGTGATGTTGTCTTCAGTAACGCACCTCTACTTCTCGTAGAAAGTATTCTCAGTTTACTGAAGGTATTTTTACACTCCTTTGTTTGTGAAACAAACGATCAAAACTTGCACAGTGTTACGGAACGCGCACGTATTAGTAGTTTGCAGTTTCGCCGCCACAAGCACTACACACCTCCTCCTTGCTACACCGCTGAACCCGCACTGTCCATCAAACACAGCGACTTCGCACATCGCAGACATCGTGACTACTTCGGATACGCTCGGCTGTTTACGTATTTGTGTCATAACAATACGTTAAACGTTTAAAAAACGGTAAGTACCGGAGACAAAATAAATTATGTTGCTATTCAAATATTTCACACACTAAACAGTGACATATAAATAACTTATTTTGAGTGATAGCAAGCTTTCGATTCACGTCAAGGACATTGAAACTTTTTTCCTCACAACTTCCATTCAGTGGGCACAAAAAGAAGCAGATAATTATCGCGCCGTAAGGTCGGCCGAAGTGTAAGCCTGAAGTTGTAACCATCAAATATGGATTGCACGGAAAGACCCACTTGCTACTGAATGGCTCCAATGACATAGAACCATTGACATCTGTATAGCAGTAACTGTCTAGATATATGTTTCGGAGCCATAATGTTCGAATATTGGTTGAAGTGTAAATTATCCTGACCCGTCCTTAGCTTACTTAGGTTTTGCCAGTATGCCTTGTTGGTTTATTTTATGAACGAAGCTTTGAATGTTTCGGAATACACACGCGCGGCCCAATTGAGGTACTACTCCGACATTTATCTTCTGGAGGGACTCATTAAAGCCATTTAAACCTTGTCGGGAGAAACCATGTTCCGACAGACTCGAAACGAGTGCTTCTAAAGTACGAATTTTGAGTGTACAGCTAGCCCAAAATATTCGGTCAATTTCGGCCACATTCCACCTCATGGAGATCCATCCTAATATTATCCACTCATCTACGCCTAGGTCTCCCCAGTGGTCTCTTTCCCTCCGGTTTCCCCACCAAGACCCTATACACCCCCCTCTCCTCACCCATATGCGCCACCTGCCCAGTCCATCTCATTCTTCTCGGTTTTATCACCCGCACAATATTGGGTGAGGAGTACAGATCATTTAGCTCCTCGTTATGCAATCTCTTCCATTCACCCGTTACCTCGTCCCTCCTAGGTCCAAATATTCTCCTCAACACCACGTTCTCAAACACCCTAAACTTCCTTTCCTCCCGCAATGTCAGCGACCAAGTTTCACACCCGACCAGCCTCGTGGTCTAGTGGTCAGAGTCTCTGCCTACTAATCATGAGGTCCCGGGTTCGATTCCCGGTTCTACCGTGGGAATTTTCCCTGAAGGGGAGGATTCCCGCGGTGACCATG
>Ga0123357_10015293_pt1 | contig 10058 bp, 13 predicted proteins | sample TergutEmb28metaG_FD_89873 | JGI IMG/M metagenome (GOLD analysis project Ga0123357, IMG submission 89873) | Embiratermes neotenicus P4 segment gut microbial communities from Petit-Saut dam, French Guiana - Emb289 P4 | ecosystem: Host-associated > Arthropoda: Insects > Digestive system > Gut ... | reverse complement strand
CTGTTTTTAACAGATCACATGCGATATTTCTACGTTTTTGCTAAATCACTATGTTTTCTACCCACGTGGATAGAATAAATCAGGGAATTCAGGTTTAAGCTTTCCATGAGAACAGATAGCCGATCTCCACGTTGATATAGAAGCACGGCAGAGCCAACCTTACTAATAATCACATCTTCTTGCTCAAAACGATATTCTTTGGGTATACGTACCGCTTGACTGTTGCCATTGTTGAATATTTTTGTTGTCATCATAATAATCACCTTAAAATAAATATATACTTATGTATGTACATTGTCAAGAGATAATTCTTTCTAATGGTATTTTTCAATATTTTTACCTTTATAGGAATGAATCTGGAAACCGTTGCAAATACAGGACTTTTTTGAAGCTCTACATGTTGTCCCTTATTGCGGCAGGTGTTAAGAGTTAGTGGGTCAATGTGACCCATTACCTGCGCAACAAATGTCTCTGCTTTTTGTCCTGATGCAACTACACCAAAGATTCATCGCCAATTAACGCCATAACCGCATCATACATAGACATTCCTTCATCCAATAGTTTTTCGGCTCTAGCGGCATTAATCAATATTTCGACTTCAACTGGTATTGCTTCCATGATATCGATCCTTCTTTCTAATATGGCGCTTTGATTTTTTCCCGGCCTTATGCAGTAGACCGTCACACGTATTAGCTAATACTTTAATTCATTAAAGTATTAGCCTATATAAACTAAAAAACCATTGCAAATACAAGCTTTTTGTAACTATTTATATTTACAGGATATATAGACTTAACAAGTATAAAGCATTGCAATCACAGGATTTTTACCGAACAAGCCTGTAAACTCTAAATTTAAGTGCTTATAGGTACACTATAATAGCCGTTTTTGTTCCCAAGAATTCTTGGGAACAAAAACGGCTACCCATATATGTAAACCGTTCGTTTGTTATTGGACTATACCAGATAACATGATCGCCTTTGCGTGCCAGTCGCACCTCAGATTGAGGTGCGACTGGCTTTTCAAACACGCCCGTTTCAGTCCGCTCATGTTAAAGAACAGACTTAACATCTGTCAGAAATCTGACAAATGTTGATACGCAAAAATAACTCGCTAAACTTGCCGGTGTATCGCACGACACGATTTCTTTCAAATAAGGCTATTGTCCTATCTCATTCCAATTGATTTCTTCATCGTCAACAAAACCGCTTGCTTCTGCCGCCGCCATCTGTTCGGCTTCTGCCGGTGTCACTTTTGTATAATCGGGATCCCACGCAAGCACAAGTTTCTTTACAAATTCATACGCAAACCGCTGATCATCTGCCGGAAGTATATCTATCATTTTAGCCGTATCTATTGCAATGGTTGACATATAATGCATCTCCCTTCTTATTTATAAACATCGCCGCGATTGTCAATGTCTATTATAAGAACTACTTCAATTTTAGCATCAATAGTATTCCTGAATATTATTCGCCATGAGCCAAGTCTTAGGCGTTTACGCCCGTCTGAATATCCCTGCAATGGTTTGATATCGCCTTTTGGCGGGTTTTCTTTCAGTTTATTAATAGCGTCTCTGATTCTTTCAGCATCTTTTTTTTTTTGTTTATCAAGGAATTTTAAAGCATCATGGGAATATTTGATTTTTATTTCATCAGCCACTATAAAGCCACCGCTTTCAACTTACAATTCATTATACTTGTTATCGGAAATGAAGTCTACCTATTATACTGCGCCAACAGATTTTTTGAATTGATTTGCATAGCGGTAGAAAGTTGGTTTTGTCAAACCTAAAAGTTTCATGCACTCAAACGGTTTTAACTCACCGTCAATAACTTTCCGATATTCTTCTGAAAATCTTTTAGAATCTATAGCTTTTGGTCTGCCGTAATCTTCCCATTCACCACGATCCTTCTTAGCCTGTATACCTTCACGTTGACGCTTTTCACGTTTCAACATCTCACTATGTGCGAATGTCGCATACATTTCAATAAGCATGTTGTTAATTGTTTCCATGAGCATATCAGCCATTATAAAATCTGAATCACCCTTAGAGTAGTCAATTAATGTAGTAGGAATTTCAAGAATCATGATCCGAATGCCAATATCTTTGAAGTGGCGTAGCTCCTTAAGCGTATCTTCTTTGTTACGCCCAAGTCTATCTAGTTCACTTACGATTACGATATCACCTTTTCTTGCTATGCGCTTCATGGTTTTATAATCCGGACGATCGAAATTTTTTCCTGTCTGTTGATCGGTAAACATCTCTGAAAGTGCTAGGTCATTCTGCTTGCAATATTCTTCGATTGCCGTAACACCACGATCCAGGTGTTGATCCGTTGTGCTGGTTCGGTGATAACCATAGGTTGACATTGAATCACGTTCTTTCTTATTTATTAATGCCAGTGTACTATATAAGTATCATAATGTCAACACTTTAAGTGAGACGTATCGAAAATGTTCATGTAAACTATTTGATACTATTTTTAAGGCTCAAAACGATATTCCTAAAATTTATACTTTTTAAGACGCAGCGGGCGGGACAGAACAAAGCCTATCCCGCCCGCGCGTCCTTAAAGTTATCGCCCTAATCGTCGGTATCGTTTTCGGCTTCCCAATCTGCCATCTCAGCAGCCATGTCGCGATCCCGTTCTTCTTTGGTGTAAAGTACTAGGAAATACTCTTCTTTATCCAGCGTATCAAGGTAAATCCAATCACCATTATAAGTGTTCAGTAAGTTATACATCTCAATCAAAGCTTTAATAGAATTATGTAAACCATCAGCGATATCAAGATTGTAATTATACAAACTAAGATATCTGTTTAGCGCATTGATTTTTTCTTGGATTCTGTGGATTGCGGTGCTTAAATAATAATGATCCCACACGCCCATAGCTTTAACCACTTTAATTATTTGCTCTCTGTCGGATTCAAACTCTTCTTGTGATACCATTCTTCCGAAAAGTATGTCATCCAAAGTCCTGTCCATTATAAGCACATAATTCTTTTCTTTTTTCATAATCTTTCTCTTCTTTCTAATTTATTATATCGCCGCTCGCGGCGTGGGTTCCATTATGCAAGCGCCCGCTGCGCTTCGTATTCGTTCGCAATATCTGAACTTCCAAACATTCCGCGAATATCAGACATTGTATATTGTTTTCCGTTATGCTTGCGGTAGTTTTCGGGCGCAATGTACCATGACGATTTATTTGTAGCCCACCTAAAGCCCAAGGCCTTAATATCATCTTTAAACGGCTTGGTAGCGCCTGATACCCATAGAAAACAGCCGATTATCTCAATTGTTACATCAGGCATACGCAGCCTTAACAAAGCGTTGATTGTCTCCCGGAACTGTTCAGGTGTTTCGTTTGTGGCTTTGGTGTAGGTTTCGCCATCTTTATTTACATGGAAGCTCTTGACAATTTCAAATACAATATCATATTCATTGTTAATGGCTTGCATTGTCGCGGTATCGCCGCCAACGTCCGGGTGATTAATCATTGCAAATTTGCGGTATGTCGCTTTAAGTTCTTCAAGAGTTTTGATATTAACAAAGTAGTCCATATTCACTCCAATAAAATTTTGACTTTTTAAGGCGAATACGGTAGAATCACTTTGTAGTGTGCGGTTCTACCGTATTCATATAGCCTGTAACTAAGTTCCCGCTTAGTTATGGGCGTTTCCCTATGCTTACTGTGAGCTGTCATGGCTTTTGCCGTGTTGGTTTGCTTATTTAAAAATGCGGCTAAAAAAGAGACCAGTCTCCAAATCAACCTGTTACGCTGAATGCGATAATTGTTTCCGCTGATTTGTTACGCCGCTAATTTAGTTTTCAAGGTACAACGTGCGCGGTTCGCTTACTGACATCAGTATGTTCCAATAGATTTGAATTTTCAAGGCCTGTTCCTGACTGATTTTATACAATTAGTTGAATACCTGTAAAGCCTTGCAAATACTAACAAATACCGGGTATATTACATTTCTGAAACGGTAATTTTTTTAGTGAAACTCTTTAGCTAGTCCTTACAGTTCAGCGTAAAATTTTCAAGTTACCGTATATAAAAAGAACAGGCGTTAAGCGCCTGTTCTTTAGTGTCGGGTTATCAAAATATGTTAACTTTTTAGACTTTCTATAGGAATTGTTGTGTATTCATAACCATATTCATCAATAATGGAATCTGATTCGCTATTACCTCCTGGATAATAATAAAATTCCCTTGAGTATCCACCATAACTGTTCATTGCGCTATAATCAATTTCAACAACATCAAATCCAGCAGTTGAATTGGGATATACTCGAACTCGATTTAGTATTAGGGATGATGGATTCTTTAGCTTTAATTTAAGGTCATCAACTGCTAATTGTGCCCTATAAAGCTTGTCCGTTGAGTTTTCAAGATTTTTTTCAATGCATATTGGTAGAACACAGACCTCGTCTTTCTTTAAGAGAGAGTCATAATGTTTTCTTTCTGTAACTACCCATTTCCCGTTCTCAAACCTATATTTATGCGTATGTTTTTCAGAACTAACTAAACGAAATTGTGTTTCTGACTGTGCTTCTGCTGCTGTGGCTCTTGTTGCACTTGTATATAGATTTATAGTGAATACTGCTATTCCTTCATTGTCTGATGGAAACGAAAGAGAGTAATCCGAGTTAATTGTAGCATAATCATACCAATAACCACTTGAGTTAGTTCCATAAACCGTACCACGATTGTCTGTTGCGTAACTTGCAATAAATTGATTAATGGCTTGTCTCAATATTTGCTTTGGATCAGCATTAGAGTTTGGCGGTGTTTGCGTTGTTGGCGCAGCACCAATATAAACGCTTTTTGTCGAACTATCCCATGTTACATTATACCCGGATGCTTCACCGACAAATCTAAGCGGGACTAAAGTTCTGCCATTAATCTCAATTGGCGCAACGTCAAGCGTGACGGTTTTATCGTTAATTGTTGCCTGTTTGCTGTTAATCTGCATTGTTATCTTTCGGTTGCTATTTTCAGCGACTACTTGCTGGATATCTGGATTCCAACTGATAGTATATTTTAGGCTCTCAAATATTGTCCGCATTGGGACTAATGTACTTCCGTTAATAGTTGTTGGGCTGACATCAAAATTTAATTTATTTCCATCAAGGTAAACAAGTATTTCGTCCTGCGCTGCAAATGCTGGTATAGCCAAACTCGAAACTAAAGATAAAATAATCACAAGTGCAACAAATACTTTTTTCATAGTCCGCCTCCAAATAATTTATAATTTTGTCATTCTCCAGGTAGTTTAACTCAATAGGAAAACTGTGTCAACTAATATTAATGCAAAAGTACACCAATTGAGAACGATTTGGAAGGTACACTATTCTCAAAGGTGGTGTATCGTCATGGTAGACTTTGGTGATAAACTTAAGCATCTGCGAACTTCAAAATCTCTGTCTCAAGAACAGTTAGCAAAGAAATTGAGCATAACAAAGAGTATGATATCAGCGTATGAGAATTCTGTTCGTTTGCCAAGCTATGATATACTCACCAAAATAGCACTATATTTCAATGTCACCATAGATTACCTTTTTGGGTTCAGCGAGCGACAATTTTTAGATATCACCGATCTTTCAGACGATCAGAAAAGAATCCTGACACTCATTGTTGATGAATTTAAAACGCGTTAATATATTATTTACTAATTCAATTCATAATAAAACTAAACATGATAGTTTTATTATCAAGCGAATTAATATCATGAAAAAAACTTAGAATTTTTTTCATGATATCAATCCTTCACAATTTTTTACAATATTATACTAAGTTTATATATAAAATTCAATATAATATTTCGCTATATATTCAATGAGTTATATTTGTTCCTGTTATACTAGACATATCAGTGTTACCCTGCAATGGGTGACTAGCGATGGTTATTAATTATAGACTTATAGGGCAACGCATAAAAGCGCGGCGTGTTGAGCGCGGCTTGACACAAGAAAATATTGCCGAATATCTTAACATATCAGTTAGTTACGTAAGCCGTGTGGAACGTGCCGCTGTAAAAATTAGCCTTGAAACGCTGGTGAAAATAGCCATTTACCTTGAAATAGAAGTGGCTTATTTAATTGAAGGTACAGTTATCGCTTCAATTGAATATTTACATAGTGATCTTGCTGAAACTATTAGCGGATTCACAGCCGCCCAAATGAATCTTCTATTGGACATGGCTAAAATAATAAAAGGAATAAACATAGATTCTTATACTGGGTAGTAAGTTAAAATAACCGTCTAGTAGGAAAAATTAAAGAGTTACTTGAAACTGATATTATTATATGATACTTTCCAATAGTCACTATCTGCTAATGAGCATAAGAAAATATCATACATAGCGAAATAATTTTACCTAGTAAATCCCATAACTGTAACGGCGCATATCCGCCTTTATCTAACTGAAATTTGAGCCTGTAGATTCTTTGTGTAGTATGGTCGATAATTCTTGCTATTGCGCGGAATTGCAACGGTTAGATAGCATTCTTGGTCATTAGTTGCTGAATTAAGTAATAATTCAGCTCCACCAAAATCATCAACCACTTTTGTAGTGGCTGTATAATTGTTAGAAAATGGCTGTTCTTTAGCATCTGCGATATATGCTGTTGTGGAACGGTCTTTTTCTATCTGATCTTCAGGTCTGATAGTGAAGTCAGGGAAGAAATTGAAATATACGATCATTGTGTTGTGGGTTTGTGATTTTTAGGTTCCTCTTGACTCTTTAGATGCAATATGTTATCATAACGGAGTAATGTGTTAAACATATCGGTATTACGATATGAATATGTCGGATGAGAAGTGGAGTTATGGCTATCGTCAGCGAGGCACAAGTAATTAAAGTATTGCAAAAATACAATCCGTGGTGGCGAACCGCGGACGCTATCAGCGAAGAAACGAAGCCACAGAAGCGCATTGCGTTCTTTGAGGCGATGAAAATCCTTGATCATCCCACAATACGCCGGTTCCCTGTTTTGTCGGGAGCAAGGCGCGTGGGCAAATCAACGATAATGTATCAAATGATTGATGGGCTTCTCACGCGCGGCATTTCGCCGAGGAATATATTGTATGTATCCTTTGATAATCCAATCATAAAATTGGTAAACGTCGAGGATGTGCTAAACACTTACGAAACCTTGTATCCGATCGAGGGAGAAAAATATCTATTCTTTGACGAGATACAATATACAGATAATTGGGAATTATGGATGAAGGTCATCTACGATTCCCGAAAAGACATCAGAATGACCGCTACCGGCTCGGCAAGTCCGGTTATTGTTAAAGGCGCATCTGATAGTGGTGCGGGGCGGTGGAATATTCTCAAAGTGCCTACTCTGTCATTTTACGAGTATTGTGAGTTAATGCAGCTTGAGGATATACCCGAAATTAACAGTAATATTAGATTGACAAAGCTGGCTAAGATGCCAAAAGGCGAACTGGCTGACCTGATCAACCGCTTTACGCCATTACAGCGGCATTTTAATCGCTATCTTACAATTGGCGGCTTCCCGGAGCTTGTGTTGGCTAACGATGATTCCTACGCTCAGAGAATGCTACGCGAGGATGTGGTGGACAAAGTAATCAAGCGCGATGTTTTGACGCTGTTCAACGTCCGCAACCCGCTGTCTATGGAAAAATTGTTTCTCTATCTTTGTATGAACTCATCGGACATTTTCAACACACAAACAGCAGCAAAGGAATTAGAGAATATCAACGTAAAAACGATCGAGGATTATATCAGCTTTCTTGAAATGTCGAACCTGATATACTGCTCAGACCCCATTGGAGTTGGCAGCAAGGCGGCGTTGAAAGGCAAGCCAAAGATTTATATAGCCGACGCCGCTATACGGAATGCCGTGCTGATGATGGACGACGTTCTTTCGGATGAGCGGGAGATGGGCGTTATGGTGGAAACTGCGGTATATAAACACATCGTCACCTTCTTCCAAACCGCTTCTACCGTTCATGTCGGATATTACCGTAAAGCGCGTGAAAATCAAAAAGAGGTTGATGTGGTCATTGCCTTGCCAAAGGAAAAGATACTGTGCGAGGTAAAATATCGGAGCAATTCATCCATTCCCGCCACAGACGCGATTGTCGCGTTGACAAAAGAAGCGGGATCGAAGGTAACGTCAGCGTTTGTGGTAACAAAGAGTATTATGGATTATGGCATCAGTCAGCACGATACCCCTGTGCCGATTCTTCGCATTCCTGCTTTGGCATTTACATACCTGATTGGGATGGCAGAAGCGAACGGACAAGGCGGGAAACTTTGATGAACAAGGGGACGGTTCATCTGTTTGGTTAACCGTTGCAAAATCAAACAGATGAACCGTCCCCTTGTTCAGATGAACCGTCCCCTTGTTCTGTTCTCCTCAACCTTTTGACAAAATGAAAAGACTATTGTAGAATAAATTGAATGGGAAGTGTTGCCAAGGGATTCTAATCCCCGTAATAAATAAAAAATTGGGAGGTTTTCTGAACATGAGAAAAATCTTATTATTTGCGCTTGTATTAGCGATGGCATTTACAATGACAATCCCAGCAATGGCTAAAAATGAAAAAGCCGCCGGAACAGTTCCCGGCGCGGAGCTTTTCAGCACAGCAAACGAATGGTACGTAACAGTGGACAACGCGGGTAAGCTCACGGTCAGCGACAACAAAAATAGTTATTCATATGATTATGACAGCGCTGGCACATACTTAATAGGCTTGCAAAAGAATTTTACAGGCCAGCTAAAATTAGTCAGCTTTGTCCCATCAACTCCAAATGTCACCTACACTGTGACGTTTATAGTTGACGGCGCGGCGGTTAAAACGCAAACAGTGGCGCGGGGCGGTTATGCGACGGCTCCGTCAGATCCAACCAAAGAAGGATATAAGTTTGCCGGTTGGAGCGTTCCGTTTAATAATGTCACAAGCAACCTGACCGTGACCGCGCAATGGGAACGCCTGACAACTCCGATAAATCCCGGAGTAGTGTTATACGGAATAATTTACGACGCTAACGACGGTTCGGGTAGGGTAAGCGAACTTCAAAGATTCATAAGCGAAGGCGATATAAACACCTACAAAGCAGGTTATGACGGCTTCACTCGCGAAGGCTACAAGCTCGCAGGTTGGGCTACGAGCGCAAACGGGGCTATTGTGACGGAAGTTGAAATCGCTCCGTTGAAGGTTGTTACCTTCTACGCAATTTGGGTAGAATCAACAAATGTTGCGGTTACAGACCATTCCAGAAGCGGAAACATTAATTCATTCAGAATTTCCATTACCGAAAGTTTGACAAATGGATTAACGAATGTCATCACTTCTGACAAAATTACGCAAAACAATAACTCGAATCAAACAGTCAAAATCGGCGGTTATAACGTCCGTATTGTAATTAGTGGCAATGTAGTCACAGTTACAATACAACCGTAAAAGTATGAGTGTGCAGCGTGTATCATTACCGCGACAAAAGCAAATGCTTAATTGATAAGTAAATACCATGAACCCAACATAGCAATTTCGCGCGCCTTCCGTGCCCTTGCGACACATAGCCATGCATGGTTGCCCGGCTTCGCCGTTTGTTTTATCCCGCTGCTTAAACGTCCATTGCGGCGAAATACCCGCCGTATATAGCCCCGTCTACTTTGCCGGGTTTTCTGGCGTCGCCGATGAGCGTTACGAGCGGGGCTTTATCATAAAGGCGGAAATAGTCATGCTCATTTGGGCGCATTCCTACAGCGTATAGAACTGTGTCGGCGGGAACGGTGACTGTTGCGGCGCCTTTTTCGTATATAACGCCGGAAGCCGTGATTTCTTGCACTTTTGCGCCGGTTATGATTTTGATGCCTGATTCTTCAACGGCGAATTCAAGCCCCCGGCGGGTAACTGAAACAGAGTCGATGGCATATTCGTCCATGACCTCAAGGACAGTGACATTTTTGCCGAGACTTTTAAGCTGCAATCCGGATTCGACGCCGACCAGCCCGCCTCCGATAATAACCACGTTATTGCCGGTATTGAAGCCTTGTTCGAAGTATATAT
>Ga0123357_10015291_pt1 | contig 10060 bp, 5 predicted proteins | sample TergutEmb28metaG_FD_89873 | JGI IMG/M metagenome (GOLD analysis project Ga0123357, IMG submission 89873) | Embiratermes neotenicus P4 segment gut microbial communities from Petit-Saut dam, French Guiana - Emb289 P4 | ecosystem: Host-associated > Arthropoda: Insects > Digestive system > Gut ... | reverse complement strand
GGGGAGGGCTGAGTGAGTGTGACAGTATATAACCCCATTTTTACAGTGGAAATTTATGTCTATCTGGATGCGTAATCTAATACTCATGCCCAAGGCAGCTGGATGCAGCGGTAATATTTCGTGCTTGTGTTCGGGAGGTACTCGGTTCGTGTTTCATAAGAGGCTCAGAAAAATCTGATTTATATTTTTGTTACATTCTGCTTTTCCTCCAGAGAATTATGAGTTAACACCACCGCCATGGAGGTCGCCCTCACTTCTCCTCTTATCCCCTCCAACTCATTATCTACCCAAATTCAGTAATTAGACACTATAAACATACAACTGCCATTATTAGTGACGTGTTTTATTGTTTTGTTATTATTAGTGGTAGTAGTAGTGGCAATAGTGATAGCAATAGGCTTATTATTATTGGTCGTAGTGTGTTGGCGGCGTCAATAGTAGTTGTATTAATGGTCGTAGTAGCAGCAGTGACGGTGCTTGTAGTAGTAGTAGTAGTAGTAGGAGTAATAGTAGTAGTAGTAGTAGTAGTCTTATAATTTAACAGTGCCAAGTGGTGTAAATTGCGAATTGCATAGAAGACACAGACTGGCATGACTTATGAACGGGACAGAAGACTACTGCTTAGGGTGTTTTAACGAAAATATGTAGAATGTTAATATATTTACAGATTTCATATCTGCTGTATAATGCTGTTAAGAACTACAAGTACCGTCCTTTATTTCACTAAGTGTCGTAGATAATTATCAGTTGCCTAAATTATTTGGTACCATAAACGGTACTGCAGTCTTCACTTTCCAGGTAATAAGCGGAATGTTTAATTATTTGATTAACAGAGAGGTCAATTCAGTCAGAAAACACAACTATAATTGTACGCTAGATGATGGTATTTATTCGCAAGTAAATAACTACATGTTTCGGCCTATAGCGGCCATCTTCAGGTTATTACAATTTTGCTCAAAGATTGTCATATATATATATATATGTCTGTACTGTGTGGTGAGATCTCAACATCACCACGCAGTAGAGACATATATATATATATGTCTATACTGCCATATATATATATATGACACTTTGAGCAAAATTTTAATAACCTGAAGATGACCGCTATAGGCCGAAACGTGTAGTTATTTATTTGCTAATAAATACCATCATCTAGCATACAATTATAGTTGTGTTTTCTGACTGCATTTACCTCTCTATTAGTCTTTCACACACAACGAGGATGACACACCTCAGAATTAAGCATTTGATTTTAAAACGGAGTAACTTGCTAATTTTCTTGTGGGGTAGAGAGCTGCTGTGAACTGGCAATAAATGTCGCGGTCAGTTTTGACTCTGTGTGCCTGTATTAGTCGTTAAGAATCTCTGACGTACCGTTTCCATTCCATCCTGCTGCGTTGTGTAGCGTACACGTATGGGGCTGGAATGGCAGTCGGTGCGTCTTGCGCGATGTTTGTGTCCGGGGTCCAACTAACGGGGGGGACACTAATAGTTTGGTGCGTGAATGATGAAGCCACTTTGCCAAGCCTCAGACTTCCATAGATTTATTAGACACTTGAATATACGTGTCGAATTTATTATCTTATAATTTACATGTCAAATATTTTATGATAATTGCCCGGTAACAGAGAACTCCTTACTGAAATGAATGAAGAGTTTTATCGCCTGGCAGTTTGAACCCTGACCCCTGATGCGTATATTTCATTGAAATAATTTCAAAAGTCATTAATTATTTTTAAAAATGCTTTGCTTTTTAATCGTTTTTCTTTTTCTCTCCTGAATATGTTTTCAGCTCTCTTATTAACTTTTCCAATTTTGGAGAAATTTAGAACTGCCTGGTTTGGCAGTCGAGTTCCACTCTAATCAAAGACTGATTTGCGTTTAAATAATTTACCTTGAAGCTGGCTATTTCCACTATAAACGGAATAGAATTTTATCCTCGGGTCTCTTAAGTGATAACGGGTTAAAATACGGGTTACAATATAGACCAAAATAAGTAGATTTTGGTTCTGTCTCTTCGAATTAATAACACTGAAGCAGAATTTAACGTAGAATGCATCTTGGTCTTTTTATTACATTAGAGAATTATAATTTTTCGAATGTAAATTTTTACTATACATTTCGTCTGGTTTATTGCAGTTATTTTACTTCTTATTGTCAACGATACCTAAAAATATTAAATTCTTAGAGGAGTTTCGACATTTATTTTCAGAAATTGTGATCTTCAATTTTTCAGCGCGGTTTCGATCCTTGATTATTATTATTATTATTATTATTATTATTACTATTATTACTGTAGTATGGCGTGTGTGCAAAATTGCGACAGGCGACATTAGATATGTCACATCTCTCTTTCTGATTGTCCCTCCAACCTTCTGTACGTTCGTCTGTCTGTCCGTCCACATGTAACAACTCGGCTACCACTGTTCGGATTTTAATTAAATTTGATATTTGAGAATTTTTCGAAAATCTGTGGAGAAACTTGCAGTTTCAATACAATGTGACAAAAATAACGGGTAATTTACATTAGGGCCTGTGTACATTTTCGATAGTATACCACTGAATTCTTCTTAAAATGAGAAATATTTCAGACAGATAGTTGAAGAATAGGAGACCAACTTGATGTCACAATTTATTAAGTTTTATTTCACTTCTTCTATGCTCAACATGTTTCGGACATTAATACATCAATCATCAGGGGCCTGCAACTTTTTTATTGTATCACCACATTGGTCGTGTGTTCTTGTTTCGATGTGTGTTCGAGTTCCGGTGTGGCTGGTTGGGGTGGTATCCGTGTAGCAGGCTGAAACCTGCTGCTGAAGCATGGCGAAAATAGTTGCTCGAACGCACCGAAATATTTCGTTTGTACTTACGTTGTCTTGTTTTAGTTGTGTTGTCACTCTACCGACGAATCACTCTGTAGATGTGTGAACCGAGATAATTTTAGTCTCTTCAGAAACCACACGAGACAGCATCAGATCCTTAGACATAGTAATCTAACTTGAATTAATCGATGATCGTTTTGAATACATTATTGAATTTAATTTAACTTGACGTCGAACGCAGTGTAATTGTAAATCAGTGGCGATGACACGTTTTTCTCGAGTACCAAAAATCGAAAATAATATTGGCTTAGCGACGAAAGTGTTAATATTACCTACTCATCAATTCATCTAGCTAGCCTGATTGTTTTGGGACTTTGTGATTATCTGAAGACAATAGCGATAAAACTGTGAGTCACACTCTGTATTTGAGTCTTTCTTCTTGTAAGTAATAATATTTAATTTTAAGCGCAAAATTATCCCTGTTCATGGCATGTAGGCTTATGATAAAGTAAGATTACAGTTCCACTTATTTGTAATCGAAGCACTTCGTACGTTAAGTGGTCAGGTTTTCCTTTCTCGCTCATATACCCCTGGGGAAAACACACATGATACTCATCGAATAGGAGGCTGTGTGGGCGCCACAGCCGGTGTGAACATCTTGGAGAAGGGGAAAAAGAAATATCTTATCCCTTTCCGGGAATCAGTCCACAATTCCATCGAAATTCATGTTTAGTCTACGGAGTCTGGTATTAAGAACAGGAGATGTGAGTTTCTGACTTTGGTGCTGATTAAGATTCGAGTCTTCTTTGATGCTACTTAAATACTTACCCATGTTTCGAAAGAGCGTGTTGCGTATAGAGCAGTCAACACTGCTTAACCTCCCAGATGACTGGAATACTACCTGCTGTACAGCAAAATGTGATTGAAAGGACATGGTGATATGATGTGATGTGGTACTTATTAACTGCAGTTTGATTTCCACCCTGTGGCAGTGGTCGGTAAATTAGAACACAAATAGAAAATAAACGACTATATGCATGGGGGAAAACGATACACGAAACCATACAAAAACACAGAACGCAAAAAATAAGAAACAATACACACAAAAAGAAAACAAACATAAAAGGAATAAATTAAAAAAATAAAACAACTAATTAGAAAGCGACAAGGAGCAAAAGACGTCAAGAAAATACGAAGGAGATAATGAGACAACAACAAATCTTACTTTACAGTAACCCACATTCAGACTACATAACTGTAAGTCCGTGATCATACACACATTCCACAAAAGATCTTCACGTCACTTCACTTCACTTCAGTTCACTCCCCATTTTTCACTTTCTTCCACTTTTAGACGTTTTGCCATCACGCTTCAAATCCACTTCACTTCACTTCCTCATGCGAGGAATAGCAGGATTGTGTACAAAATATTATTCGAAAAAAAAAAACTAACCGATATTGGAGATTTGAAAGAAAATGGGAGGATAATATTGACATGAATGAGACTCTTGGCTGGTTTCACCTGACTAGAGAAATTACAGATGATTATATATTTGGCACTGTAATTAAATTCCTTGTTTCATCAAATTCTGGTATTTTTAAATACTTGCAACCGTCAGCTCTTGAAGACGGTCTATACTCTGTGAGGTTACAAAAGTCTTTGTGTAGACCATACTTGCACAATTTAGACGTTAAACGCCAATCAGAATCACTTGTTCGTTGAGCTGACATTAAAATCTTAGAAAGTGGTCATTCATAGTTTGCATATCGCTTCGTTGATAAAGTTCATGTGGACCAAGGAAGAATAACCTCCACTCAATTGGGTTTTGGTATTGACCTTTTAATTCTAGTGTCAGTAGATGCTACTGGATTCTCTGCTTCCTTCCAACCCCGTATAACTTCACCCTTATGATAGTGGAATCTGATAGCTGCGCGAAAGAGAGCGATCCCTTTCTCTTCTACCACATAAACCCACCCTTACTTCCATTCTGTCCCACACATGCTCTGGTGACAATGAAGGCGTTATTTCTCCCAGTCCTATGGAATGCTACTCATCCGCTTACAGCTGGTCTCATATTGAAATCTCAGTGGGGAAGATTTCGCTTTTCTATTTAGAGTTCTAATATATCGCTGCCTCTTTTGCTCTTCACCACCATACTATTCTTTATTCTAGAATATTTGTTTTGGTAGTTTAGAGCCGCTGCGCTGAAAACTGAAGCCCCAATGTTAAGTGTATGAACATCACTTGTTGCAACTGAAGAATAAAAACCAACTAGATGCCACTTATTATTTTATTGTACTTCTTATAGGCTCAACATGTTTCAGGCATTACTATGCCCATCATCAGAAACTCGCGAATGTATTGTTGATTACCACATTGGTCTGCAGCCCGGACACTACTCCAGCCTCACCGCACCTAACCTCCAACCTACAGCAAACCAAGAACGAAACGACCAATGTGGTAATCAACATTACAGTCGCGAGCTTCTGATGATGGACATAGTAATGCCCGAAACATGTTGAGCCTATAAGAAGTACAATAAAATAATAAGTGGCATCTAGTTGGTTTTTATTCTTCAGTTATCACAATGATGGACGGTACAACAAACATCAAAAATCATTTGCAGCAATTTAAGTAAATCTGCATTTTGCCAGAAGGGTGTATTTGTCTTTTCATGTGACTCTCACAATAAACAAATGTTAAATACCTACACTTCATTAACCAGTTTTTGTGAGTAATGGAGACATTTGTTTTGTGTGAGTAGGCTTGTAATTGTTAAAACAATTTATTTTCGACGCTTCCTAAGTTAAGTACAAATTTCCCGCCCAGCAGCAGCCTTCCAAGACAAAATGAGCGAATGGACGGACAGGTATGCCCGACCTTTACATTATACATCTGTTTTGGTGACTTAGTACGAAGTGAAAATAATAATGCCCCAAGAAATTATAAAGGAAATTAAAACCGTTAATAATAGCCTGTTTTCCGCGAGTCACAACATAGAACTGAACCACGTAGTCTTAGTTTCAGAACATCAGGTACTTCCCCCGTTTTCCACTGTGCTTTAAATCTCAATGAATGTCCACTCAATTGCATCCCGTAACAAAGAAGATACTATCTTTTTTCAATATTTTAAATGACCACATTCTGTAGTGGGGACTGAAAAGGGGAAGAAAGGAGATCTGGGGTTGTAACGGCTGATCGAGAGATCAGCGTTTTTGGAAATGTAATAAGGGGAGATGTTGCATTTTGGAGAGGGCCATATTTTTCAATTTTTCAAGATAGGGAAGAAATCTTTATGTAAACTGTTGGAAGCTATAAACGACGACAATTTTCGCGCTACGATTTCCTACGTTTTATTCGTATGCTGGATAAGTATCTTGTTTCTACATTGCCACATTCACGCCCCTTTTCCTGTAATGCGTAAGAAGATAGTATTAAAAAGTCTCTCATCCTAGAAGTGGGTCACATTTGGGATAGTATCAAATCTAGCGGCATTGAATGTGGAGTCATAAAAATTCTTTCCTTGAAAATGTGGAGTAAATTTCAAGGTCTTACTGTGTGCGTGCTGCGTGTGTTCTGCTTGCATGCGCCGCGTGTCTACGTATGTGTGGATCTAACTGTAAATTCGAGCGTCTCGCAAAGCATTCTTCGCGACACCCGACCGGTAAATTTACTGTGCCGACTTTAAAAGTGATGTACTTACTTCGAATATTCCTGACGAAAAAATACCACAGTTTCTTCCTAGTAGGGAGGTTCTGAATTCAAATCTTGGGCCCAGAATTCAAATACCACTTCTTGCGAGTTTTCATATTCTTTCACGTTCTCAATTCAAACACCGAAGTAATATGGGAAAGCAGGAGACGGCCGTTTCCCTCTTCATCTTTTCATTTCGTCATTCAGTACTGCTATAACATCAGTGCCATGCAAGCCGAAATATTGAAATGATCCTTAAATAAAGGGACTCCGAGCAGGTCTGGGTGTTTCGAAGGACAGAAAAATCTCTTGCCAATGCCTGAAATCCAAACTTTATAAATACGTGTAGTTCAAATTTGGAAACGTCTGACTTAATTTTACGGAAATCAAACTGAACTTAAAAGAACCAAATAACGGACGAACATAATTTGAAATAAATATAAAATATAAACCAAAAAATGTACATTTTGTAAATTAATATTTTAATATTTTATCCCAGTCTAGTGAGTCTGATTTCTGTCACCGGACATGGAACATTAACTAGGCTGATAATTACGCTGATGGTGTATATAGACACAAATATATTGCGTTTCTGAGGTTTCCATGGTATTAAATTTAACACAGAAAATGGAGGCAGAATTTCCATCGGTAACGAATGTATCCACGGATGTCCAGAAATTGTCAGTGCCCAGAAGTCTGTAATCTTAATCTGAGTGTTTTCTTTCCTCGACACGAAGGAACCGAAGTCTGGATTTTCACATCAAATTAAAACAAAACGTAAAATAAAAAAATCTATACATTCTAATGTTTAGGCGCTGCGAGAGTAGATTACGAGACTTAGGGTATATATTGCTGCCACGGAAATACGAGCTGGGAGTATCCAGAGAATTAGCACAAAATATCGACTTCCGCTCATTTCTGCGCAGGTTGGATTCCTTCTTTCCTGCATGTAGAGCTTAGTTTTTTTATTTAACCACAGAATCCTCTTGTTTTGATTCGAACCTAAAAAGAAAATTTAATTATACCCACCAAAAGGTCAGTAACCTGTTCAGGGTTTGTGGATTTAGCACACAAATCCATGGATTCTTCCGTCTTTTATTTTTTATACTTCATTTTTCTGTTTAATTGAATGTCCATCCAGGGTTCTGACAGTTTCAAAGCCCGTGCTAATTACAGTTGTGTCGAGCTTCGTGTCTGACAGAGCCCTGTGACTTCTACCACCGGCCCCAAAACGAATTCCGCCAAGCTCAAAACCAAGGCTTACCCCTGACCACTAGAACAGATTAATCGAGGGCATTTGGAGGGGGAAGTTAGTGGAGGAAAGTTGAGCTGGAGATTTCCTCACGCCCATTCTGAAATCCTGTTTAATTTAAGTGGGATTTTGGTGCTCGGTTCGCATCATTTCATTTCAACCCCGTCTCCCCTATCCTGTAGTGTATGTGTTACAGATATGTAGTTCTCCGTAGGGAGTTGTTGAGGATGGCGCGCGCGATGGTCAACTGTGAGCCATACAGATGGTAATGAGAAGAGAACGGTTTGTATTTCAGGGTGTGGAGTGTCGATTTTGCGTGTGGGTAGTGTGTGGATAGTAGTTCTATATTTTATATATTGGCTAAGGAAATAGTATTCAATACCCCGAGAGAATGGTACTCGTCAGCACGGGATGTATGCAGCAAACACTTTCTACCCTCTCCACGTACTGGGATTAGCTCCTTACTGACGATCGCGCTGCGATATTAACCTGGCTGCGTTTCCACGCATGGGTCTCTAACATTCGTAGTAATGAAGGCTAGCGAATTCTGATTCTTCGCTTATTTTTGATGCTCGTGTCCTACCGTTTTTGGGTTAAATGTTTCGCGTCGTCAGAATCGGGTAACACCATTGTGCGCAGAAATGTGCTTTATAAAAGGTGAAACGTCGGAATTCTTTACTTATTTATAAACAATGAATGGTTACTGGATTTATTTTATTGGAAGTATTAATTGAATAGATATTTGTGTAATTGAGACGATACCAGCCTTCGAAGTTTGTTTTAATGAAATCCATCCCATTGTGCTCCGACATGTTAATACTGGCATAAATATCTAACCGTTAAACACAAACCTTTAATAATATCATCAGTAAATGCTACATTTTTCGGTCCATAAGAATCATCACGAGGCACTAAAATATATGATACCTAAATTTTAAATAATGTATTTTAATGCCTGATAATGGCTTTTAAGGCCCGAAACGTGTGGCATTAGTTATGATATTATTAAAAAGTTGTGTTTGACGGTAATATATGCCATTATTAATAGGGGCATTCTGCTTGAATGACCGAGGCAAAATATGAAAACCTCTCTGGCAAGAAGCGCCATGTTGGATTCCGAAACAAAATAGTAAAAATGAGTCAATTATATTAGAATATGTTACTTCTAAATACTAAAATATACGTAATTTCTAAATATTGGCACAACAGTCAGTATCGCTGGGTGCAGCAGTCAGCAGACGTGAATAAGGACAAACTAACTTAACGGTGTCAACGCCCATTGTAACGCATTCGGTGTATAATTACATCTTGTCAGCTATTTACAATTACTACGGAGATGACACGTGTAATAACAGGGTAGGCTACTATTGTAACTGACACAGTACGTGTTCACAGCTCGCCGAAAGTTTTTGAGATACAAATCTGCCGTGTCCTTTGACTGCGCTACGGCCGCCCATTAGAGGAATCTAATAAAACTTTTGTTTTCTTTAATAGCAGGCTTATACATACTTAGCTAACGACTGTACTTCAGCCTGTTTTTGTTAAAGCTTGAATTGACAAGTTGAAAATTATGCACCGTCTTGTTCTCCATAAACAGTTACAAAAATGGATTTCTTTTCTCTTACTATAAACATCTCCTAAGTATATATTATTATTTAAAATTTCTTACATGTCATGTAAGAATATCAGAACACATCTGAGTACAGACTTGAGAGACGTTTAGTTGAAAGTATCTCAAGTTGCTTCCAACGTACTTGCGAAATATTCTCTGGTACAGCATATGGAAGATACGGAAAATATGGGCTTAACTGGAAACATAATACTAAGGTGGATATTATAAGTCTATTAACCTTCAGGCACCATACATCCTATATATAGGACAACCGTACCGCAACTCCCCAGAGTACGCTTTTTATATATTTAGTCAACAAATATATTTAATTTTTTTTTAGATTTTCTCTCACCTTCTCTGTTTATTCCTCCACAAAAAGTCGTGTATTTCCTAATGTTACCCTTCTTGGTTTATAAAATATTCACGTTTTACATAAATGGTGTGCTAAACTGTAAATGTCCACCTCCAGGGCCAGAGGGTTAATATACGAACAAAACTCAATCCTGGCGTATTTTATAAACTTTGTGCCAAAATATTTTTCTTGAAATATATGTTTTTATGAACCTTATGTTTAATGGACCGTGCGTGATTGTGATAGTTGAAGAATAAAAGACCAATTTGATGTCACTTGCTATTTTATTTCACTTCTTATGTGCTCAACATGTTTCGGACAT
>Ga0123357_10015290_pt1 | contig 10060 bp, 9 predicted proteins | sample TergutEmb28metaG_FD_89873 | JGI IMG/M metagenome (GOLD analysis project Ga0123357, IMG submission 89873) | Embiratermes neotenicus P4 segment gut microbial communities from Petit-Saut dam, French Guiana - Emb289 P4 | ecosystem: Host-associated > Arthropoda: Insects > Digestive system > Gut ... | reverse complement strand
CACGCCGTATCGCAGGACCGAGGCGTACTGTATGTACGCCGCAGGTCCGAGAAACGCCGTACGTCCTTTGCAGCAAAGGGATCGGCTCTTCTACGCGGAGTCGTCATGAATGATTCGGGCTAGGGCCGTTCGGCAGAAGTTCGGCTGGATTCGCCGAACTTCTGCCCGATGCGCTGCTTCGCAGCGCCCGAACGGCACTCTCCCTTTCTTTGGGGGCTCCGCCTCCCGTCCCCCCGAAGCCGCTCCCGCGGCTTCTCCTCGTGCCGCCCTTTCCGGGCAAGTCCAACAAAACTTCTGCCCGGCGGCACTAGCCTCGATTCGCTCGCGACGGCTGCCCTACACGCTCGTCAGTGATGGTGAGAAGCCCAAATCACTCGAATCATCTTGATGTTGATCGCGATGAGTCGCCAAAGCTGGACCAACACGTTGCGGCGATGCTTCAACATCTTGCTCGTCGGCAGAGGCGCAGCCTTGACGGCCAGTTCGGCCTGGGGATCGAAGTCGTTCATATCCATTCCTTCCTAGTACCTCGACTCATTCGGGGATAAGCCACCAGAACGGATGTGCCTTGGCCTTGTAGAGGAACAGGAAGTGTAAGATGTGTTTCATCCAGTGGCCCGCCAGGCCGATCTCCCCAGAGGTGCCCCTCATGTCGCGCCCCGTATCGGGATAGGCCTTCCAGTCAGGCACCACAGGATGCATCGTCATGGTTGCGGCCGATCCGTCGAATATCCCCATACCCGCCGAAGCAACACAAGCAGCGCCCATCTTGGTCATCGACGCCTTATGCGCAGTCCTGCCCTTGCCACGTAGACGGTCAGAGATGGTAAGCACTATCGCTTTGGCAATCATACCCGACGGCATCCCGGTGCGCGGCGGTGCCGGAGTGATCACCGTCCCGTTGGGACTGGTGCGTGGTTGCGAGATCTGGTGCGGCGGCGCGAACGCAATCCCAGCAGCAAAGACGTTGTCATGGAGAGGCGACTGATAGGTTTTCGGCCAGTCGTCCGCCGACCAGTTTTCGTAACTGCCCGCTGCGTAATTGGCGTCGACCTTCAGAAATCCGGCCGGATTAAACATCTTGTCGGAAATGTCTTTACCCTTCCGGTCGTACGCCTTGAGGTCCGCTCCCCGGAAGGGCGGAAGGAGCATGGCGAAGTCGAAACCTAGTTGATGGATCGTTCCGTCGAGTTTTTCGTACGTGATGAGCCCTGGCTCGATCTTCTGGCAATGCGCTCCGAGGATCGGGTGGATGTTCCGTTCGCGGTAGAGCGACTCCGCCCACAGCTTCGACGTGGTCTGGTAGCCTTGCTGGGTGAAGATCAGTCCGCCAACACCGAAGTCGCCGAGCTGGGCCTCGTTGGTCAAGTAGAAGACTGTAGCCTTATCCCTGACTCCGTTTTCGCGCAGGACGTGATCCACGTTGAAGATGTACTCGAAAGCAGCCCCCTCGCAGGTGCAGGTGCCGTGACCAACACCGACAACGAAGCGCAGACTCTCCCCAGCTTTGAGCCGGTTGATGGCTGCCTTCAATTGCTCGGCAGCCTCCGTGGCGTGGGCGGCGGTGCAGACTGACAGCGAATGGCCGTCGGGGCCGAGCCCTTCGGTGGCCGCGAAATTCAGTTTCGGACCGGTGCAGTTGATGAGATAGTCGTACTCGATCGTCACGTCCTGACTCTCGGAGCCGGGACGAGTGGACCTTGCGACGACATAGCCCCGGTCGTGTCCGTCGCCACCCTCGGGATGGATGGCGGTGGCAAGTGCCTGATGGAAGGTGATGCCTTTCCGGCGGTAGACGGGTTCGAGGGGAAAGGTGACTTGCTCCATGGTCATCTTTCCCACACCGACCCAAATGTTCGATGGAATCCAATTCCATTGAGAGTTCGGCGATACGACGACGATCTCGTGCCGAGAACCGAGCAGGCGTTTCGCGTGAAGGGCAGCGGTGTGCCCCGCGACCCCTGCACCAAGGATGAGCAATCTGGCCATTCACGCTCCAATGCGGCAGAAATAAAGTATCCTGTTGATGAACGAGACCGCTTTCAAGCGCGTCAACTTGAAAGCGGTCAAGCGAGAACGATACGTACAGTCCACGCTCCAAGACAACAACGGACGCCGACTCATCCGCGTCTCATTATTTGAGCCGAGCGCGTCGACAGAGCTCGAAACGCAGGATGGGGCATGAGAATGTGCGCTCCGTCCACCTCGAGCGGCAATGAAAGTTCCGCTTCGTGCGGGTTGCGCAAGAACGTGACGACACGTTTTGCATTCGACGGCAAGCGAAAGCCACGATAGGGGTCCAACTCGAGGATGCTTTGCAGCTTCTTCGTGGGCCGCACAATTGTGTAAAATACACGTTTTAGGTGCTTTGCCATGGCAGCTTCGGCTCGACGCTCGAGCACGGCTTCCGGCGCAGCGCGCGCATCGAATGCGACGTTCCCGCTCGACAGCACCGTCTTGACCTGGGTATAGCCGGCAGCTTCGAACGTGCGCTTTAGAGCGTGTTCGACAGCCGTCGCGAGCGAATCGAGGCTAGGGCGGAGCGCGAGGAGCCCGCGCAAGCGTACTCTTCGTACGTGCGCAGGCACCGCAGCGCCCAACCGACGTATCGATTCGCGCAGCAGGCTGTCGAACACGCTCTTAGTTCTGGCTTCTTCGCGTTCATAGGGCTCACGCCCCGAAGAAAAGCAACGTAGCGAGGCATCGTCTTCCACTATATCTCGCACTCGCGTCGATGCGCATCTTGTGCAGCGCCTCGTGCATCAGAGTCGTCTCGAGAGGAACCATGACCATGAACACCCCGAACCTTTTCTCCCCTTACACCCTCGGTCGCATATCACTCGCCAACCGCATCGTGATGTCGCCGATGACGCGTTCACGCGCGCTCGGCAACGTCGCGAACGAGCTGATGGCCCGCTATTACGTGCAGCGCGCCGAGGCCGGCCTCATCGTCACCGAGGCCACGTCACCCTCGCCTGATGGCCTCGGATACGCTCGAATCCCAGGCCTTTTCAACGCGGAGCACGTCACCGGCTGGAAGAAGACGACGGATGCAGTCCACGCCGCGGGCTCGCGCATCTTCATCCAGCTTATGCACACGGGCCGCGTCGCACACCCCGACAACCTCCCGAGCGGCGCACGTGTGGTCGGCCCCTCGGCGGTAGCATGGGACGGCAAGATATGGGTCGACGGCAAAGGCGAAATGCCTGTTCCCACGGCTCACGCTCTAACGGTTGCGGAAATCGAGCGCATCATCGAGGACTTCGCCCGCTCTGCGGAACTCGCGATCGACGCCGGCTTCGACGGCGTCGAGCTGCACGGCGCGAACGGGTACCTCATCGAGCAGTTCCTCAACACGGGTGCAAACCAGCGTACCGATGAATGGGGCGGCAGTGTCGAGAACCGCGTGCGGTTCGTCTTGGAAGTGGCAAAGCGAGCAGCCGCACGCATCGGCGGTGACCGTATGGGAATACGCGTTTCGCCTTATAGCAACGCTGGCGGCTTACGGTCCAACGACGACGAAGTCGAGACGCTACACGAGATTCTCGCCAGCGAACTCAAGAAGCTTGGCTTCGTCTATATGCACCTGGTCGATCATTCCTCGATGGGCATGCCGCCCGTGCCAGAGAGCGTAAAGGAAAAGATCCGTAAGGCTTTTGGCGGCACACTGATCCTCGCGGGCGGCTACGATCTCGAGCACGCCAACGCAGATCTCGCTGCGGGTCGTGGCGACCTCATTGGGTTTGGGCGGTCGTTCATTTCGAATCCGCGTCTCCCCTCGAAGCTGCGCGACGGCTCAGAGCTCGTAGCGCCCGATTTCGCGACGCTCTACACCCCCGACGAGAAGGGCTACTCCGACTACCCTTAACGACGATGTTCGTTGTAATCTTCCGCGCCAAGGTCCGAGCCTCGGACGACGAGTACTCGCGTGTCGCCGCACGTCTGCGCGAGCTCGCGCTCACGCACTTCGGTTGCATCGAGTTCTCGTCGGTGAGTGAGAAGGGCTCGGAGATCGCGCTTTCCTATTGGCGCGATCAAGAAAGCATTCAAGCCTGGAAGTCGCAGAGCGAGCATTTGCTGGCGCAAGAACTCGGGAGAGAGCGCTGGTACGACTCTTACATCGTGCAGATCGCCAGCATTGCCCGCGAATATCGATGGCGTTAAGCCCTTGGCTAGCGTAACCGCGCTCTGAACGCGCGGTTACGCCTGGACCGCTTTCGATTTGCCGCGATCTCAGAGCGTGTTCGACAGCCGTCGCGAGCGAATCGAGGCTAGGGCGGAGCGCGAGGAGCCCGCGCAAGCGTACTTTTCGTACGTGCGCAGGCACCGCAGCGCCCAACCGACGAATCGATTCGCGCAGCAGGCTGGCGAACATGCTCTCAGCCATCTCAAGCCCGGTCGCGACGTCGACGAAGCAGGCCCGCGATCGCAATTGCCATGAAGCTGAATACCGAGCCGATGCCGACGCGACGCTCAATGCCCGAGCCCACCGCGCACGATAGGACGCCGCCGCCGCCGGGTGAAATGCCTGACGCCAAGGAGCCGTTGTTGTTGTTGTTATTATTGCTGATAGGCACACACGTGTCATCTGCCTGGCACTGCGCCGACCGACACACCGTCGTAGCGTTGTCTGTCGTGCACAAGCCGCCGCTTGCGAACCCGCACTTATTGTCCGCGGTGTCGCAAACCCCACTCTGACAAACCAGGGCGGCCGCCTCCGTCGTGCAGATGCCATCCAAGGTCGGATTCGTGTGTGAAGGATCGTTCGGTATTGAACTGCCATTGTCAAGCTTCGGAGAGCACGCAGCGTTCAATCCATTGCACCACATGCCTTGGTCGCAATCCGTGTCGACACTGCAGGTGGTTGGAGCTGCACACTTGCCGTCGTCATTGCACTGTTTGGATCGGCACACCTTTGCACCGTTCTCCGCCGTGCACGGACCCGTACCACCCCCGAACCCGCACCTGTTGTCAGAAACATCGCAAACTCCGCTCTCGCATGTCAGAGCAGCAGCGGCATCCGAGCACGTCCCGTTGAGAACCGGGGAGGTACGCGCGGAATCTGTTGGCATATAGCCGCCATTGACGACCTTTGGGGTGCAGGAGTGAGCCGATTGGTTGCACCACATGTTCCCGCTGCAATCTTGGTCGACGTTGCAGCCTCCGGCCGCCATGCACGTGCCGTTGGTACTGCATGCCCCCGAACGACAAACGGTGTTTGCATTCGAGGCATCGCATGGGCCCGTACCGTTGGTGAACCCACACTTCGTGTCCGCCGTATCGCACACGCCTGACACACACACTGCAGCTCCCACGTCCTCGGTACAGGTGCCGTCGAGCGTTGGGGTGTGGCCAGGGGGATTGGGGATAACAGGGATAGCCGCGCTGTTGGCGAGCTTCGGCGTGCAGACGGGGACGGCCGTGTTGCACCACGAGCTGGCGTCGCAATCTTCGTCAGCTCCGCAACTGACTACCGCCGCACACGTGCTGGAGTCTTCATCGCAAACACCCGAGCGACAGACCGTGCCCCCATTTTCGACCGTGCACGGTCCATCGCCTTCATTGAAGCCGCATTTGTCGTCGTTCGTATCGCACACGCCACTCGCGCACACGGCCGTTCCAACATCCGCCGTACACGTTCCATCGAGATTCGGCGTATGGCCCGCAATGGTGGGAACCGTAAGGCCGTTGACGATCTGAGCCATGCAAAGCTGCGTTTCCGTATTGCAGAAATTACCTGCACCGCAATCTGTGTCCGCGGTGCAGCCTGCAGTCCCGGAAATGGTGGTGATATGGAACCCTTGATTGCCAGTCACGTTGGTGACAACGAACTCGATGGTGTTGGTCCCCGCCTGAAACGGACTTCCTGTTGGGATCGAAAAATCAGAAAAAGTCTTGAAGTTGTCGCCGTTTGGAGGAGGCTGGTCTGAAACCCCTGTCGGCTTACCGTTAACATTAATGGTGCAACCATCGTCGCAACCCCACTTGCCGCTGATCGTCACCGTCGAGGGCGGGACGCCTGCAGGCAACTCGAAGGTGGTGGTGTACCTAAAGGTGCCGCCATCAGCGCCCGTCCCATCCGTGGTGCAGCTAATCCATTGCGACGTCGCTGGGTTCGCCGCCCATTTGGTTTTTACATTGGCCAAATTGGCAACGGTCACCGCAGCCGGACCTGGACAATTGGGATCATCGCTTGACAGCGTGTAGTGGGGATCCGTAGCTTCTTCCGCAAGCTTCGTCCCGTTGTCGTCCACGCCAGTCGGAAATAGCTTGATATCCTTGCCGATACCGAAGATGAGCGGGGCAGATATAGTTCCGGTAGCCTCCCCCGGCGGCGCGGCAGCGCATGCAATCACGCCACTTGCGACCAAGATGGACGCGAGTGAGGTTCGATAACAGAGTCCTCGGATGGTGAACGATGAATTCATGACCTTCTTATCCTTACAAATGTGGAAACCATCGTGTTTGAGTCAGGTTGTCGGAAGCCCTTCGACCTGTACCTTTACCCCCCACCTACAACTTCACTTCTCATGACGGATCCCCTCCCGCGACGTCAATGGAGCATGCCCGCCGCCGCATTGCCAACCTACCCCCGATTTGCAGTTGCCGCTGCAAAGACCAGACCGACACGCCAATGTCCCATTGTGGATGCGGCACGGACCATGACCCTCCGCAAATTCGCACTGGTCATCCGTCATGTCACAGACACCGCTCCCATGAACGAGGGCAGCGGCCTCAGACGCGCACGCGCCATTGAGGCTGGTGTGCGTCCTATCCACGGCCATACCAGCCTCAATGGCGCATGGCCCCTCATCGTCCCTGAAGCCGCATGCGTTGTCATGGATGTCGCACACCGCCAACCCCACGTCCGGCGCGCAAATGCCAGTCACGATACAGCGCAACCCCGTTGCGCTGTATTTGAAATCGGCGTGTTCGAGAAACGAGGAATCCATGTGTTGTTTGCCCCTCCAAACCGCGACTCCACATGACGGCTGGTTCTATGTCCAAAAGGACCTACACATCCCAGGAAGTCGTCCGCGGGGGGATTTTGACTATGGTTTGGTCACGTTGAGATGCAATAGGGGGAAATACCGACTGCCATTTGCGTAGCGAGTCTCGCGGCCGAACGGCACCAAGCAAGGGCCCTCGCGCTACGAAGTTCGTTGCCCCAACTTTTCAAACATTCTCAGAATCCGAGTTACGAAGAAAGCAAAATCGTAATGCCGAACAGAACTTTGTTGTACCTTCTTTTGCCGCCCTTCCCCTCTAGGATCCTCCATCCCCTCCTCCAATCCTCCTTCAAATACAAAGTAGGCACTGTGCGTCGGAATTCGGGCACGCAGGGAATGCCAGAATTCCCAATTCACATTCATTCATGACATACGTTGTTTGCCGATATACGATAACCGCGCCATGGAGATCGTCCTTACGCCGCGGCTGTCGCTAGAACCGATCACGCTCGCACTCGTCGAAGCGGTATTCCGCGGCGACCGTGCGGAGCTCGAAACGATCACGCGCGCACGAATTCCGTCGGCGTGGCCGGGCCGCGTCCTCGTCGAACGCGCCTTCAGCACTTCGCTCGATGCCGTCCGTGCCGACCCGATTCGGCAACTCTGGGGCAGTCGGCTGATAGTCACGCGCGGTGACGAACGCATCGTCGTTGGCAGCGTCGTCTTCCACGGCGCGCCAGATGCCGCTGGCGTCGTCGAAATCGGCTACGGCGTGGAAGAGACGTGGCAGCGTCTCGGAATCGCGAGCGAAGCAACCTGTGCAGTCGTCGCGTGGGCGCTCGCTCAACCCGATGTATTATGCATTGCTGCTATCACGCCACCCTGGCACATGGCATCGATTCGGGTGCTCGAGAAAGCGGGCCTCACATGTGCTGGGCTCGAAGAGCACGACGGGCTCGGTGAGGTCGTGCGCTTCGAAAAACGCCGCGGAGTCCACGGCCATCGGCAATGACGGTCGTGCTTGGGGCGCTCGCGCTCGACTTCCGCCAAGAGCCAGAGTCGACTTCCGCTAAAGGCCAGAAGTAAGATGTAAAAACCGTGTCGCCCGCTGCTGCGGCCCCCATCATGGTCGATCCCTACATCGGTACGCGCATTGGCGATGATATCGAAATCCTCGCCCTGGCCGGCCGCGGGGGGATGGGGCGCGTCTACCGGGCGCGCCAAGAGCGGCTCGATCGCGATGTCGCGGTGAAGATTCTGCACCGCGAGCTCTCGTGCAATCCGGAGCTCGTGCAGCGCTTCCATCGCGAAGCAAAGATTGTATGCAAACTACAACATCCGCACGTCGTCGAAGTGTTCTTCGTAGGGCAGCTACCAGACGGTGCGCTCTACATCGTGATGGAATATCTCGACGGACTTTCGCTCGCTTCGGCGCTCGCGCAGGCCGGCGGGACGATGCCGATCGATCGAGCCCTCTCGATCATGGTGCAGATCTGCGACGCCGTCGGCGAGGGACACGCGCGCGGCATCGTTCATCGCGATCTGAAACCGGAAAACGTCATGCTCGTGCGCCGCGGTGACCGCACGGATTGGGTGAAGGTGCTCGACTTCGGCATCGCGAAGATGAACATCGACGACCGATCCATAGAGACCGCGGCGGGCCACGTCTTCGGTACGGGGCGCTACATCTCACCCGAAGGCGCGGAAGCGAACCCGGTGGGTCCGCAAGGCGATGTCTATGCGCTTGCCACCATCGTCTACCAGATGCTTGCCGGTCGAACGCCGTTCGATGCAGACCATCCCGTCGCTCTGTTCATCAAGCAAATCCATGCCGAGCCGCCGCCGCTCCACTCGTGGCCGAGCGCCCAGGGTGTGCCTGCATCCATCGCAAAGATCGTGATGGACAACCTGGCGAAGGATCCGGCCGAGCGAGCGCCGGATGCACGTGAGTTCGCATGCGCGCTGGCGTCGGCAGCTCGCGACGCAAACATCACGCTCAACGACTCCTTCGTTGGCGCGCGCCTCGGTCAATTCGCGAAACAAGAGCGATCGTCCCCCCGTCCAATGACGGACGTCACGCTCGAACCAACGATCGACAGCAGGAACTTCGTTGGTGAGGGCACGAGACCCTTGCCAACCGTCGTCTACGCGCCGCTATCTTCCGGGGCCCCAACGAGCACACGGACGTCGGCCGCGCGCGCACTGCGAAGCAAGCGGTGGCGCGGATTGGCCGTGATCGTCACGCTCGCATTTTTACTTGGCGCTGCCGTCGCCGTGATCGGCATTCAGAAATACCGCTCTCACGACGGCGACAGAATTCATCTCATCGCACAGGCCCGGCGCGCGCTTGCCGAGAGCCGCTATGTCTCGCCACCCGGTGACAACGTTCGCGATCTCGTCTCCTCGGGCCTCGCGCGCTGGCCCGACGACATCGACTTCGTGAGGGTCCGCTCCAGTGCCTTGCGCGAAATGGTGACACGCGCCATGGCCGCACGTTCGGCGGGCGATGTCGGCGGAGCGTTGATACTCGTCAAGGCAGCAGCAGAACTCGATACGACGGATCGCTCCGCGCGCATCTTGATCGGCCAGTATGAAAACGACCTACGTTCTCTCGAGACGAGCGGCACAACGATCGACGGTCCGAAAGTGCTCTTCGACATTCCCGCACTCGGCCGTCCGTCTTCACCGGTGAACGTTCGTTTGCACGTGATCGCAACGGCGCCAGACCCAACGCTCACGGACATGACGCTCACCGTCTTCAACAGAGGCACAACGTCGAACGGAACGGCCGTGCCCCTTCAACCGATCGACAAGATGAACTTCAAAGGAAGTTTTTCCGCGCCCGCCGTTGGAAGCTACGACGTCGTCTTCACAGCAAATGTGGAGGGACGCGCCGTTCGTGCCGAACGCGATCTCGACGTGCTGCACTGACAGGGGCTCCAGTAGCTTGAAAGCACACGCTTCTGAGTCACACCACTCAAACAGAAGTGCCCAGGGACAGAATCGAACTGTCGACACGCGGATTTTCAGTCCGCTGCATTCGTTCGTTTTCTCGATGTTTTTACCATCTTTTTTGCTCTCTGTGCACTGGTTGTGAACGCGAGTCTTTG
>Ga0123357_10015289_pt1 | contig 10060 bp, 5 predicted proteins | sample TergutEmb28metaG_FD_89873 | JGI IMG/M metagenome (GOLD analysis project Ga0123357, IMG submission 89873) | Embiratermes neotenicus P4 segment gut microbial communities from Petit-Saut dam, French Guiana - Emb289 P4 | ecosystem: Host-associated > Arthropoda: Insects > Digestive system > Gut ... | reverse complement strand
TTTTAAGCTCATGGTTCCGTGCATCGTAATTCAATTTTAATAAAAATCCAACTAGATGCAACAGTATGCAGATATTTATTTACTGCAAAGTTACTCTACATGTTTCGGGTGTTACAGCACCCATCATTAGGAGTACTAAAAACTGTAACCGCAGCGTCCAGTACAGGTCATAATACTGGTACAGCTACTTCCCTCCAACGTGGCCTGATCGGGTGTCACAGCACCCATCATCAGGAGTACTAAAAACTGTAACCGCAGCCTCCTGTACAGTTCATAATATCAGTAGAGCTACTTCCCTTCAACGTGGCCTGATCGGGACGATCAGGCCACGTTGGAGGGAAGTAGCTGTACCAGTATTTTGACCTGTACCGGAGGTTGCGGTTACAGTTTTTAGTACTCCTGATGATGGGTGCTGTGACACCCGAAACATGTAGTGTGACTTTGCAGTAAATAAATATCTGCATACTTTTGCATCTAGTTGGAATTTTATTAACATTAAGTAACCATATTTAGAATATTCTGTCCTGAACATGGCAGCAGTTCTTGCGCGCGAAGCACTATCAGCCACTCGCCACAATAGCTATTGCCATAACCCAGTGCAACTCCACTGCTCCACAGTGTCTGTTGCACCGCCTATTCAACAAGATGTCCGAAGACGTTAGAATGTTTTATCAAACGTCCCGTTGGGGAATTTAGTTGTAAAAGGAAACGCAGCGCGGAAGTCCCGGCGTGTCGTCATTCGTACGTTCCTGCAGGAGACACTTGAAGGAACGCTGCGTGCTGGCGTTCAGGAAGTTTGTCAAAACTTGCCTGTAAGAAACTGGATCAAGCCAATGGAGGAAAATGTCTTTATACCAATGGAATTAGCTTGCTCCTTAAGTTTAGTTCTAGGCAACATTCATGGCGCTGCTTACATGTTACAGCTTGAATATTTGCCAGTAAATAAAAATATATTTCTTAGAATCCACAGTCAAATTCGTCTTCGTTCTTTGCCAACGTTGATTCCGCGTTTTAATAAGTAATTGCTGGAATTGTACGTTCATGTACACCATAACTGCCTCTCGCAAATTCTTTCATTTTCACCGAATTTGAAAATCTTCCAGTACTACTCGTAACTAACTGACTGATGCAGGTAAATTTGTCGCCTATTACTCTTTAAATAGTTAACTCTTTTACGGATTTTTAAGGGGCCATGTACTCCACCATACGTGACTTTTAAGAAACCAGTAAATGAAAGTGAAAATATATAACTGTTTTGGCTCATTTGAAAACCAGCTCTCTGCCATTGCAATACTGTTTTCCTTGTGTTAATTTAGCTGATTTTTTTTAAATGCAATTATGCACGTTGAGAATTTGATCTTGTGTAATATGAGATATAAGTGTGGCTGGTTAAAAATCGCAGTAGGTAGCCCAGACTAGCTGTTTGGTGTTACATTATGGGACTAGTTTAATATAGAGTCGTGAACAGCGAGGAGGGAAATTTTTGTGGTCTCAACGGCAATGTATTTTTAATATTTTTTCTGCAGGACCGCCTACAGCCACGGAACCTTTCAGTCGGGTCAGCTGGTCTCCGTCCATAAACTTGAATCCTGTACGCAATAAGTGCGGAGTGGGTATAATTTTCACCGGACTACCATTGTATGTGAGAAGCGTTACGTAGTAAAGTTACGATTTGGCGTGTAATTTGATCTGTATTTCGTGGCGTAAATTATAATTCAGTAGGCCTACGGGTGCTGTTTTATATTACAAAGATTTCGAAAGGATACAAGCAAATAATTGAACATTTGTCTATAGCAATTTTGCAGGCATTTAAAATAGCGCCGTACGAAATGTACGAAAACGTAACAATTTTGGGACGTTAATTCAATTTTGTGTAATTGTTAAAGGAATTATAGGACTTACGGGCGAAACTTATTGGGTGTAGAATTTGGGCGTAGCACTTCTCTACAATTTTTCAAATAAATATTTTTCATTCCGATAAATATACCTAGTTACTTTTTGAGATTTCGCGCAAGAACGCATGTAGATTTTAATGTAAAATTCTTAATTCTAGTTACTAATTTTCTCATCTTCAAGATGTCCACTCACCCACCCATTCCATCAGTTTGGGGATAAAACAGTAGAACGCGAAGCTTTCCACGCCGACCTACATCTAATATTATAACTACGTAAGAGTGGTGTTAAAATTCTACTCCCACATATGTTACCATGTAATCAGAGGGATAAATTCGATTACCAGTTACCGGCGGGAGACTTTGGGACGAATAAGAACGACAAATTGGTAAGGACGTAGAAGAAAATTGAACCGCGTCTTTGCTGAGTGTCTGCAAAATCCGATCTTTCTATAACCACGTATGTAGTTTCCAAACCCATGATTTTGGTGGAAGAATAGTGCAGCCTCTCAAGATATCGGAAAGGCAGGTAGTGACTGTGGCCAAAATCCGGTATTCCAATCTGCAGCCACTCATTTTACAAACACTCATTTACAAATGAGTGCGATTCCTTCCAGAGAAAAGAAATTTTGATTATGCGTGGTTTTCAGGGATTCGCTGCGGATGTATAAGAGATCTACATTTTTAGGGATATTAAGCAGCTTAGAGAGCTAATTCCTTACCAAAATTTCGGGGCAGCCTATCGGTCACAACTTCAAGGGTCAAGAATTCCAAGAATTCTCAAATTTTGATTAAAAGTCGCATACGTTATCCTACGTAGGATGGGAATATTTATAATTTTGATCACTCTATTTAATAATATTTTTCCTTCTGTACATGTTATGCACGGTCGATAACATATCTATATATATTATGAATTATAAATTCTGTGAAAGGAAACGCTTCGTATATTTTCCCAGCATGTCTCTGGCGAGACGCGAACATGGAAATAGGCGGCATCCTCATCGGGAACTTACTTTTGGAACTCCCGAAGGAGGAGGTGGAAGCTAACCACACGACTTTGACTTTGGTATTGTAATGATGATATTGGTACTGACGGTGGAGAGTTACGGTTCAAATCCCGTTTAGGATTCGAATGTTAATGTGCTACATATATCATCAACTTTACATAACACTAAGCGGTGTTTCCTGAGCAACACGACACGTGCACTAAATTACCGACTTTGTGATTCAGTTACAGTAGCTGCAACTGCTGCTGTCCCTGTCAGTACAGTGATATGCATAACACAAGCCAACATACAAATTTAATCTACAGACGCAGCTAAAAATATACCGTTCATGTAGATGCTCTCGAAACACTCGTGCTTTAAACAGAGAATGTAGTGATGTGTCTTGTACGATTCTCAGAACATAAGTGACTCTTTATCCCAAAAGTGCTAACCGATTGGTATTTTTCATGTAAAGCAGTCCCGTTACAGGCCTGGCGTGGCCCAGAGGGTTCCAGGAGGTGAAGGTTCCCAGATTTCGTGACAACGGCACAGGATAGTGGTACAGTTATCAGCCTTAAGCACCGGCTGCCTTTACCCACAGGAAATACTCCTGGTACTCATTTCTGTTAGAGGCTGAGTCGACCCCAGTGTCATAATGTGATCGGAAGGATTTTATGTCAATGAAAAGTTCCAATGACACCAGCTGGGATCGAACCAGCGACCTTCCGATTTGTAGCACACTACCTCAACCACCGTGTCACCGCCGTAGGGAATTAATTTTTTAACTGTTTTCAGATAAATTTCCATATACCAGAACATCGAAAACCTGAATAAGCTATTATTACAAGTTGTAAGGAATTGTCAATAAACGGTATGTTATGTTTTGTAACGGGATGAGCAGATAGCCGTAATTTTCTAAGAATCTGTGAAAGTTATATTCTAAACGTCGGGAAAATTCCGAGTTAAAACTGCCTCGGTAGTTTCACTTCTACAAAGAAATAGTCTTAAACCAGAATACATAAAAAAGTGAACAGAATTCATCCCATGTTGTCTTCAGAAAACATTCAAAACAATATTAACTAGTCAGTCTAGTATAACTGCATAAACACGTCTACACAAAACAAGTCCATGAATGTTTAAAATGCGCCAACTTTTCGTACAGGGACTGTCGATAAATTAGCGTTCATGAAGGCCACGCTGATAGCTATATGACTGTCAGTATGGGTGTGGAACTGCGATCGGCCAGCTCGTTCAAGGTTTTCCTTAGTTTTTCTCGGTCCGAGATTAAATGCCGAATTTCCAACCAGACTTTATGTTGCAGTGCTGCTACTTACGAAGCACTCCAAATATGAACACAAAATGGCTCCCCCCCCTTTCAGTGTAGAAAAATCCCGCCGCAAACTGGCCTTGCAATTTAAAATACCAAAATCCAGCCCGAACACAATAACTGCTCAGCTTTTTTCAACTCCTCATAATCAACGCAGTCACTTCCCAGTGATAAATCATTTAATCGAGCCGCTTTGTCAGAAGGGCGAGAGGCACTGTCTGGGGATCTTCAGAGCAGCTCATTATTCTGTTTTCTTGCAATAAATTGAGAGTCTGTCACTACAAAACTAATTAATTTTCCTGTCTTCCTTTTCTTTATTATTCATTCAGGTTTCTAGCGGTTATGCATGCTAAGTCCTTCTTAAGTGCACCTTCATAACTGTTACAGTAGCATCTGACTTTTGGAACTGAAGCTGCGATGTTTAGCTTATTAAAAACTGGGAAGTTCGAAATTGTACTCGTGAAATAAAGAACAGATTGCATACACTTTTCAGCCAGAAAGCCTGATGGAAAGAAGTAAGTGTAGGTGGGAAAATTACGTCACATAGGTTGCTAAAGAATAAAGTATGTGGATTTGGTCTGGAAACATCGATCTCAGGATGAGGATAAATAACAGGTTGTTGAACAATGTAGTGAACATTGGCCCTATTTATTTTTAAACGAACACAGTGCACAATATTGTGTAACAAGTGCCATACAGTTCGTGTTATATTTTAACTCCTATACGTTTCCATTCTTTTTTTTTACGTTTTGCTGACCGTCCGTCTCAGTATAATTGACCAACTTAATACACAAATTCTTGTTTCATAATAAGTTTCTCTCGTGTGTTTTGTAATATGTGTCCTGTATTTTGTTGCTAGTTTTAAGTTGTCTTTTGTGTAATTGTTGTTGGTTGACCTGTGTGTTGTTGTAGTTGTCTTGTGTGTGTTGTTATCTTATGTGTATTTGTTTTAGTGTGTGGGCATTGCTTTTTTTACTTTAGATGCCGGACTGCTGGCTAGAACTCAGTATTCGGAAGGTCCTGCGACCGGCCATCTCGACACAGGTTTTTCTTAGTTTTCCTGTGCCTAAAAGCAAATGCTGAGATGGTTCCCAAGATTCCAGGTTGCCACTACATGCTTCTTATATAGCCCTCCCGACTTAAATTTACTAGTAAACTTATTATAAAACAAGAATTTGTGCATTAAATTGGTCATTTAATAAGATTAAAATGTTTCCATTCCTTTAGAGTCATTGTCACGAAGTCAACCTGATCACAGAGAGTGGTCTACGTAAAATGTACATTCAGTCGTCTCAGGAACGTGCATATTACGTAGCAGCGTCATGAACTGTCGCGTTATCCACCCAGTGTTTGTTAATTTCGGAGGTTGTGTATGATATTTGGCTGGAGTACATTTTGTCATGCCAATCCCGGAGGCCGCGCGGCTCAAGGCGTGGGTCTTCCGCCGCTCGCTTGCTGGGATTGTGGGTTCGAATTGCACCGGGGGCAAGGATGTCTGTCTGTTGTGATTGCTGTGTGTTGTCAGGGAGGGGTCTTTGCGACGGGTCGATCACTTATCTTGAGGAGTGCTAGTGAGTGTGTGACGTGTCTCAGTGTGATCTCGAAGTTTCAACGAGGACGACTAGACCCACTAAGGCTGTTGAGCCATATATAAATTTATGTGCTTAATATATCCAAGCATAATTTTTATAACTCTGATTCATTCCTTCCTTTCTTCCTTCCTTCATTCATTCATTCATTCATTCATTCGCTATTTCTCTTATTTTCTTATGACAGCTCCATATCCTCTTCCAAACCGAGTTCTCTACACATTTCGATCTAGTGCTGCCTCTTCCAATTTACAGTATTCTCTCGTTTCCTTAAGGTCATTCAGTAGCTTCTTACGTCTTCTTCCTCGTCTTTCCGTCGCTTATGTCCTTCCCTCCATCTTTCCTTCAATAATGTGTTTTAGAATGCAGTTCGTACCCAGGATGTGACCAATCCAGTTAACCATCCTTCTCTTTATTGTTTGTAGGTTATTCCTCTCCTCCCTGCCTATTTGCAATACTTCATCTCTCACACGATCGGTGCAGCAGATATTCATCTTTCTGCAGCACCACATTTCAAACCTTTCCACACACATATATTTTATTTGTGGACCACTTTCCGAAGTGTCCAAGTTTCAGCACCATTCAAAGCTATGCTGCCAATATAGCGCTTTACTAGTTTCTTCATTACACTTAAGTCCATTTTGCTAGTGAAGAGGGCCTTCGCTTTGTTGAACGCTACTTGTGCTATGGAGATCCTGGATTTAATTTTCCGTGTACATCTTGCGTCATTTGTCATCATGCTGTTCAAATAGTGAAATATTCTACAGTCTCCGGCTGTTTTTGATCTATTATAATGTATTCTGGGAGCGGTTTCCTTGAGATTCTCATTACCTTAATTTTTCCCACATTCGTCTCCACTCTAAACCATTTTAAAATTTCATTTAGTCTTTTCATATTGTGTTAAAATCAAAAGTAATTAATATTGGAACTATTTAATTACATATGACGTGTGCGTTAAAATTTATTCATTATAATTTTTTTTTACAATCTTCTGTTATTGTTGTTAAAGTTTTTGTTAAAGTCGCAGTATGGATGTCCAATCCTGTAGAATGAAACGCTCTAAGAGTTAATGAAAGTTCGGTTTCCCTAGCAGGCAAGGCACTTCTTGAGCAGCTAAACGAATACTAGCTTCTCAACAAGAAATCTTCCCCCGTTATTTTAATTAAATTCAGGGCATGCTTGTTACAGATCTGTACAGAACATTTTGTCTTCCCTTGTCCTGTTCCAGAATATTTTAGTGATTACATTACACACAAGTGATAATTGAACTATTCGCCTATTTTCTTCTCCCATTAAACAGACAACATAATACTTCCTCTCAAGAGGGTGTGATTGTCATATTTGTTACAGGTTATAAATAAGAGTTAACACTGGTTTTGTAAATAAAGTGCCTCTGACTAGCCGCATATTTAATCCTTTCAGGTTGATTAGAGAGAGAGAGAGAGAGAGAGGGAGAGAGAGAGAGAGAGAGACGTCCGGTATAGCAGAAGAGTAGACGAAAGAAGAAAGGATAAAAGTGCGAGACATTACGTGTAGAGGTGGGAGAAAAACCATTTCCTCGTTACATATTTTCCAGGCTTCACCCTCTTATCATTACGATAGTTTTGGCAGGAAAATGAAAGGGTTAAATTTGAGAAATTTAGTGTTTTGTAATAAGAACCGCGGAATTTTGATTTAGATGCAAATAATTTGGTGTCCTTCAACGGGATTAATTTCGATCAGATTTTAAGCCGAGGGAGGTTGTGGAGGGGGAGGGGGGATGGGAAGCGTGTAGAAGCGACGTGGTATTTGCGGAACATCTAAAAATTTGCTTGAATATAATTTTAAAACTTTTACCTAACTTATGCGCTAGTGCTTTTTCAACAATTTGAAATGCATACTACATAACAAGCAATTCAAAATGTATTTTTCATACCCTGTCTTTATAAGAATTTTATTCCAGTCTTTATTCGTTGTCTTGGCAGTCTTCAGGGCACAAAAATGGCCTCTCGATTTAGTCCAGCGTGGGGCTTTTCTGTGCACTGGATCCTGATCTATTTTTTTAGTTTTTTTTTGTGTCTGAAGGACCCCTGACATTCGAATCATCGGTCTACAATAAAACTATCGTATTTTTTTGTATTATTTTTTAGTTTTTTTATTAACCTGACAGGGTATCTCGAGCGAACCTGCCAAGATGGGACGACTGCTTGTCTCGGTATTTCCGAATTCTGTGTTATTAATAAAGAGACTATGTAACATTTATGTAAGCGAGTTGAAATTTCCGCCTTCATAAATTTTGAAAAAAGCCCAGTTACGCATAATTTGCCGATCGCCCTTCCAGTGTTAAAAAAAAGGCGAATGTTGCTTGCTTAATGTTAAAAGCATGGGTGGAGCATATATTGAGAGTGATCTTTCTACACGCCCCACTGGGCCTCTCGAATTAGGTTTATTGCTTTAATCTAGAAAAACCTTTGAATATTATTTGTTTTAGATACTTATCGCAAGATTATAGTCAAGTATTGGACATGTGAGTTAGTACAATTTTCATCTCATACGGAACATGTCCCGTGTCAAGTACAGGACCAGCTCAATAATTCTGGTGGGGATCAGGCTGTGTGTGTTGCATTTTGTACGCTTATTACCCCGGATGCTAATTGACACGTGTGTTGTGCCTTATTGTATTTAGATCATTAGCTGCTTCTGCTGTCTCTCTTGCTGCTTCACGTTTCTTGCAGTCGTCTCTAAAAAGCACGGTTTACGGAAACAATGTATTGACATAAAATGCATGTTTTGTTTTTATCAATAACAATTTTTCTTCAGCTCTATGAAGTCTGGAATAATTCGGTTAAATATTATTTGTATTTTACGTAACCCTTTATACTGTACGATATGTCCTTCGTTTTTGTCTGTTTGAAACCCAAATTGAATTTGGTGGATCAATTTGAGTGAGAATTCCTACTATAGAATTTGGCGAAACTCTGTACAGTGGGTGTGGGGTTGTTTGATGCAGAACGGCGGACGGACATACGTGATGAAACTAATGTTCGTTTTTCACGAATTTTTAGGAACGCCCCTAAAAGCTCTTCAAAGGTCAAATTGGTTGCTTTTGGAAGCCGTTAAATGTTATTGCTTGAAATAGCTCCTTTGCAGAATCGTATTTTCGTGTTGCTGCCATATAAAATATTTCTTGCTGTTACAGAGGCAGATATGTGGATTATTCCCCACAAAAATGAAATAAATGAGATCGACGTTGATAGATCATTCCCTGCGAACTTAGAACTAAAAGTCTTTACTGATTCATGTGATTATATAGAACAGTACCAAGAATATAATTGGTATCGCGCACACGGAATGCACATTGGTGGGCTTCTTCAGCAACGAGTTGATGATTGAAAGAGGAGGAGGAAGAGGAACGGAAGAGGAGAAGTATAAGAATAAGATTAATATGACGATGACAATGATGGTGATGATGATTGGAGAAAACATAAAGCAAGTAGAACGATATATCAAGAAAGAGAAGACCAAAGGAAGCCAGAAGAATAAAAATAAAAAGAAGAAGAAAGACAACAGGAAGGACTGAGGAGAAATGAGAAGAAAAATTCAGTACGTAGAGCAGTACGATAAGAGAACGGTAGACAGTATGTATACCGCATGGCCATCGGATAGATATTAGCTATTCTGTGTGCCCTTTTATAGCAGTTACCATGCAGTTCGTGAGCGGAAGTTATTTCTGATTTCCTCTTTTCAACAGCTCATACAATCAGCTACAAAAATTCCCATTGCCTTCGGTAACCTTTCTAGTCTGAAACTTTAATTTTCCCCCTGATTTCCTAACACCCAACACGATTGGTCTCAGTTGTAGGCTGAAGTGGCTGCCGACCAATAAGAGACGCATGTTATTCGCTATTTCTGGTCAGGAAGATCCTTTCCAACATGCTGGACGGAAGTTCAGAGTGGAAGCAATAGGATAATACCTCTTGACATGTATTGACCAACCACTGGGCGAAACGTATCTCCGCAGGTACACCGACGCAGTCAGGTTAGTCCACTTTCCCCAAGCGATCACTTGTCATAGACGAGTTCCGCTCAGCATCAAGCTGACATAATTAACATGTCTGGAGTTTAATAAACGGACTACAGAAAAGTGTAAATTAACCCGTTAAGTGTGACTTTCATGCACGTAATATTTAAAAACCTGGTTCTTTCAACGTAGAAAACAAACCTATTAACACAATCTTGCATTGTGAACAGTGGAATGTGCAACATAAAATAAATGTGTTTGGT
>Ga0123357_10015288_pt1 | contig 10061 bp, 6 predicted proteins | sample TergutEmb28metaG_FD_89873 | JGI IMG/M metagenome (GOLD analysis project Ga0123357, IMG submission 89873) | Embiratermes neotenicus P4 segment gut microbial communities from Petit-Saut dam, French Guiana - Emb289 P4 | ecosystem: Host-associated > Arthropoda: Insects > Digestive system > Gut ... | reverse complement strand
TTTTGTTTATATTTATTAATAAAAAAAAAAAAAAATAAATTTAAAATGTAATTAGGGAAAAAAAAAAAATGAAAAACAAGAGGGGGGGGGGGGGGGGGGGGGGGCGTGGAGATGTAGCATGCATATTTAACTTCAGAACAAAATGGAGGAAGTTGCTTTGCTTAACCTTCTGGTCAATTGGTCAACCGATAAGGAGAAAACTTTAGACACTGAACAGGAGGCTGGTTGGGCCCCAGAGCCGGTTTGGGCGTTATGGTTATGAGATATATCTGATATCTGTGCCACTGCCGAGAAACGAATCCTGGTCCTCCGGAGATCCACCCGGTAGAATTATACTTCTTGATTTACACAGGTTTCAACGAAGTCTTGCACCTGCTTTGACACTCTGATACAAGTGACTAAATGAGAGAACCAGCAAACGGAGAGACAGAAGAACTCGTTAACAATATTCAGGAAAATAAGGTCCATAAGCTTGACGTTTACACGGCAGGTGGAGAGGTAAATTGTGAACATTTAATTAGAATCTGGTTTGCGACGGCTCCATATAGGCTTTCCATACGAAAAGAACGAGTGTGTCACGCAAATTTGTCAAAATTCCAGCGTGCTTGAGTGACTATTCAAATAGCGATATCAGTAAAGTTCCATGCAATAAACTCGGAGTAAATGAATACAAATTTGCCGCATAATGACCTGCTCAATATCCCACATTCCTCTCATGGATGCAGTAACAAGGCTTTTATCAAACCGTCATCCATCTCGCCTGTTATGCAATACTGAGCATCCCTAACTTGTTATAAACTATAATGACAAAATAAATCATACTCAATGCACATATCTAATGGGCTAGTTCCTGTGTAGATTCTTCCACATTGAATATTTAACACAAAACATTTTGCCTATAGTACATGTTTGCATGCGACCTTCAAATAACTTCGCCCCATCAGAAACATTCCTGCATTTTTATGTCAAAAACAACTTGCCTGGAAACAAGTTGTCAAAATTCAATGAACTTGATTTGAAGCATGGTGACACGTTGTCTCAATTGGCTCATCGTACAAATCAGGTCATTCTATAAACCACACGCTACGGCACAATACAACAGAGAGTATGTTACTCGTTCAACTTTGGCAAAGTTCGAGATCCAAAACCGACGTTAAATTGGAGTTTTCCTGGGCGAACAGTTTCATCATAACACGAGTAACACATAAATTTAACTATAAAAGTAAAATAACTTGAAGGTTCCTAAGGAATGACAGAAGAAGAGAACAAATAAAGCACAAAAATAAGAAAAAGTTAGAAAATTGCACAGCGAATGTAACAACTACAGAACGTATGCGCGTTTCATTTTCGCTATATCTCTCAGGTTACGAGAAGACATCGAAACATTCATAATACACTTGCACGTCTATTATGGGAAGACTGGTAGTCAGATAGCTCAAACATTGACAAGTAGAAAATGACATTACAGCACCACGACGCACGATCTTCCAGGGGAGCTGAAGGGATACTGATAACGATCCGGTGGTTGAAAAGTCATGGAGAAATAGCAAGTAAATGAGCAACACACGACAGATTCAATCTCAAGGATCTAAGCGAAGTATAAGTTAGAGAACAGTATCAAGTTAAAGGCCTCAAAGAGGTTTGCAGCTTTGGAGAACTGAGACGATGACAGGGACATGAATAGAGCCTGCGAAATTATTAGAAGGGAAAACAACACCTCAGTCGGTTAAGAAATAACAACACTGTAAAAAACATGGCTATATATTTCGGCTTGACATTATAACATCTTCAGGCTATAGTAAGGATTATATGCACAGAAACCCATAGAAACATATAATCTACATACTTGTTATAAAATGACCTCCCAGTTACTCATATTTTGTCTCAATTACTATCACTCAGTAAGTTTAAATACCGTTAAATTTTGGAAACGAAATGACACAATCATAAATACTTATAGCTGCGTGAAACACAATAATTTTATCTTATAGCATTGTGTATGCTCGTATATTTAAAATTCTATCTATTCTGGTTCGTATATTTAAAATTCTATCTATTTTAGCCGAAGGCTGAAGGTATATGTAGTTTAATTCACACAATAAACCCAACAAACTTACTAATGTTAAAATTATATTTTTACACACAATTTGTCATAACCGTGACATGTTTCGATCCAGCTTCATCACCTTCAGGCAGTTACTGAACATCAATAAAGCCTTCAGTGTCGTCTTGGTTACCAAAACTTAAACTTCCTATCCTTCTGATATGAGCCAATGTAAAAACTTTTAAATCTACAACCTCCGCATCTCATGGACCAGTTTTGTACTACTAATAACAAATTTTATAATACCTACATGCACAAATTTTAACGTACTTAATAATCCTTCGGTGTTTTTATATAGGCTTTATTGATGTTCATTAACTTCCTGAAGATAATCAAGATAGATCGAAGCATATCGGAGTTATGAAAAATTGTGTGTAGAAGATAACAAATTAACATTAGCGCAATTTTTGGTTTTATTGTGTGATTTCTTATCGACGCAGGGACATGAGTAACTTTAAGAATGCGTTTTAATACTGAAACGTGGCCAATATGAAATGGATAATTTACATCCTTTGTATCCACACTCGCTGTAAAATCAGGTTCTGTGTTCCACATGATTGTATTCATATCCCACGTGTGTTTCTCTCCGTGATATTTACGATTTGTGTGCCTATTTGAAAACCATTCCTTGTTAGCAGAAACATGTTGCAGTTTGGTATAATACAGACCATTAGAAAGTTTATCTATATGTTTTTATTTATTAAAGGTTGAAATAAGCGCTTTTAATTAAAAAACGAAGACCTTCCTCTTGTTTGTTATAATTTGAGCAGATAATTAGCGGTAGATACCAGTGATTATTCTGGTCAGCTTTTGCTACAGTAAAACATGGCTGCATCCGCATTTATGTTTACCAATAAACATAGGATTATGTCATTTAAAAATCTCCTTCTTTTATTAAGTTTTGTGTTCAACATTGTTATATCCAGGTATCGAAAGACTGCTTGCTACTTTTGCCTGAAGATATTTCAAACTCAAGCTGAAACACGTATAGACACATTTGTTAGTAGAAATTATCTTATTCGACAAAGTTAAGTATGCTGGAGAAAATTCTTAGCCCATTTTTCTACACATAACCAAACAGCATGTATGACTCACATTAGGATAACAAAATTTCAGCCACGAAGAGATTAAAAGTCGTTACCTACCCAAGCAGCTTAGAACAAACTGCGGTGAAAAATGTTCAAAATTTATAGAGCAAAAGAAGCAAGCTAAACTGCAGTGGTTGCAATATCCATGACAAATATTCCAGATAGTCTGAAATATTTTTATATTGTAGCAAAAAGTGGGAAAGTCCGAAAAATAAAATTAATGAGCGGGAAGCAAGCAGTGAGGACTAATGTGTTAGTAAATTCCATGGCGAAATAGTCAAAATTAGATTTAAGAACAAATACCAGCCTAAGAGCAACTGAGATAAAGAACGAGAACAAAATTGTTGCTCAAATTTCCAAGGTATTTTGAGTAGGTGGAAAAATAACGCTTATCACCTACTGAGTGCATATGGAGTGAATTATGTTAAGTGGACCTAAATGCATACAGCTGAGAATCTAGTATCCGAATCTAATATCTTTAAGACTGTTGAAAATTTGAAGAAGCAAGATCGCCTAACGCCGATCAGTTTCCAGCAAAATCGATGAATGTAGTAAGTAAAATATTTCATTCCGATATAAATTTATTCTTTCTCTTTTAAATAAGGGAAATTTGCCTTAACTTTGGGGAAAGTCTATTTTTCCCCTTATCAAAAGGACGATAAAACTGACTGCATTCATTTTCAAGGGGTATTGCCGAAATCAAATACCTAAAATGTTACCCAGATTTAACTAAGAATGTTACTGAGGATGCTGAATATGGATTTCGATTCAGTAGTTGCAACAATTGTCAGAGGTACAGTATTCTTGAGGCAACTCAGAAAAGTTTGAAACACAGTGTCGCATTACATCAACTGTCTATTGTGTTCGGTACAGCGATTGATTCCGTTAGGACAGAATTAGTAAAACATTATCAGAGAGTCTCGAATAACCATAAATCTCGTTTCAGTGATGAAAACCTGCTTTTGGCGCCGGAATTATTTTTTTAAATTTTAGCACACACTCTATACAAAATGTGAATAATACAGGAAACAAATACGTTAGATTTATGAAACAAACTGCGTTTTGAAGAGGAAAACACGGAGAGTATATACAATGTTTAAAATATTCAGTACCTATATTTGTTGAATAAATATATATAAAATGCAACGTTTAGAGGTTAGCGGTACGGTACGACCACTATAGTCGTCGTTAGGCGTCAAACGGTTAAAAGAAACTTTCAGTAATATCCGTCCTCACGAACATTTGCCACACAGAATGGTCTGAGACAAGCAGACGATTGATTCCTCGCCACTGTCTTTCATCTTTGTTTTCAAATACACTGTCAGGAGCATCCCAGCAAGCCAGAAAGGATCGAAATTGAATGGGACACATCAGCTTACGCTCTGCGCCAGTAAGGAGTATTGGATGAAAATATAGAGAGGGTATAGAAAAACATGGAAGTTTTGTTACCTGTTACGAAAGACGCTGCGATACACGGAGTATAATTTCAAATTTCATGAATAGAATGCAGGACACACAGTCAGTTAATTAGCCAGCTGTAAATGTGACATAGGTCAAGTGCGTGGGTGCGCGCGCGCGTGTGTTTGTGTGTATGTTCGTATTGTAACAACGTATTATGCCCCCTGCAGTTAGTTAATATACGTAAATTTAAACAACTGCATGGATCATAGACGACAATGAGACACTAAATATTTTACTAATCGGGAAATTCTCCAGTTTTTACACTTTACACTTTGTAGCTTGGGCGAAATACGGCCATTCGTCACACTCACAAAACCTTTCATATATGATTCCTTCGAACAATGTCGTCGCAAGCATCGTAACTTCCCAAGTAATCCAGACGAAACTCTTTGGGTATTTCTAATTTCTTCAGTCTGTGTTACATTTCCGATAAATCTCACCCTCCTTGATTTGATAACCAGAATATTGTTAAAGATAAAGGACTAGGAAGCTCCTCATTATGGAGTATAATTTATGACAGCCTGCTACTAGTTCTATGACTAAGAACAAACCGATATGTTATCGGGGTCAACACTAACAATGTCAGCTGCAGGGTGCTTGAGATTGCATTCAACAGTCTGATTGCTGGAGTATGGAGATTGCATTGTCAAATACTCCTTTCATTAGCAGAGTCACTGAGGTATAATGCTCAATCCTAATGCCAGGATAAGAAGATCATGTCTACATCGTATCCGTGCCTATTGTAACGTCAACAAATGTGGAAAACAATACGAATTTTCAATTCCAAATAACATTGGGGTAATGTTGTGTTCAGATTTATGAAAATACGTCTCTGAACTACGCACTTTGCATTAAATTTCTTTGCATTTCAGTCGCTCATTTATAGGTTAAAGTTTATTTAAATAATATTTTTAAATTTTAGTTCATACCTCACAGAGAACAGAATATGTATCCATTACACTGACTAATTTTATAATACTGTTTACGCCGAAAAATGTCTGCTTATTTTGACAAATAATATTAAATTGGGCATATAACACATGGACTAAAAATATGGTATTAATTTTATAATTATCTGAGGAATAGTTCATTGGCGAACACGTTACACTAAAAGAAGCCGTAAGCATCTCTCTATAAATTTATTTATTTTTTGGTCAATGGAGTAAAGACAAAATTTTCAGTAAGGCGTCTGTAGCAAGTACATATAAATGACCTGTACATGGGCTTACCATAAAACCGTAACGTTACTAAATATATATAAATGACATTAAAAATCCGTAAATCATATATATATGTGTGTGTGTGTGTTTGTGTGTTTGTGTGTGTGAGTGCTTGTGTTGAAATTAATAATAAAAAGCGGAACTTTAAGTTAATATATGGTGAAATGAAGGATGTCTTAGTAAAACACGCTGTCAGTTGCTAATACCGAGTGTTGATAAGTCCTTAGTCCGACCAGGAAGGAAACAATCTGCGTCTGTCAAAAGCGTGATGGGCAGAGGAGTGGATTGATTTGGCTAGGGTAGGGACAGGTGGTGGACTCTTGTGAATGTGGTAATGAATCTCCAAGTTCCATAAAAAGCGGGGAATGTAGCTTGTTTCCTTCCCGGTCGGGCTAAGGACTTATCAGCACCCTTGTTGTATAATATAGCGTCGATGGCATATCAAAGAAATATTAGTATGGAATACCGATGGAATGATACTGACACAGGAAAACCGAAGAACTCGGAATGGAACCTGTCCCACCGCCACTTTGTCCACAAAAATCGCAAATGGAATGGCCTTGGATGGTACAGGTATCTCCACGACTATAATGTACTGCAACATACCACTTTTATTGAGGATGTAAATACAAGAGATAAAATCAAAACACTCCCCTTTTTACTACTTATTTGTGGAATATACTTACGTGTAATAATACAAAACTAAGAACAAATAATTCACATATACAAAATTAGGTAGCTACTTGAACCATACTAAAATAAATAAATTATCAATGCACTCACGTTGGATCGATAGAGCTCAGCTTATTGAATGACATTTTGCATCGAAGCAGTTTATGAACGCTAAAGAGGCCTCCCTTGTAACGATGCTGTTGATGGGTCCAGTCCGACGTTTTCTGCATAACAGCCAATTGAGTGTGTTTCTGCATGAGATTCAGAGGTTGATTAAGGGATGTGGCGCCACAAGGGTTTCGTGGGGAGTAAGTAAAACTGACATTTCAGAGGCCTTTCAAGCCTTCATTTTCGCTAAATTCTCCTGCTCTGAAGTTTATTTCTTGTCTTCTTCCATGTTCAACTCCTTTGGCATTCCGCGCATGCAGCGAGCGATACCATTTCTCCGTATGATCAAGATCTATCTCAATTGTGGCGTCCATCAGATACCCTCCGCCAAGAAGATCGGAGCCCCTGCGCGTATGTTGACCATCTCCGGAGCTGAGCCTCACTCGTCTTCCCACAAGCCATTCACTGGCCCCTTCAGTTATGCAACGGGTCTTCAAGTACCAGGACTTCTACTTTCTCAGTGCTTTGAAAACACAATGGTGACCACTTGGTTGAGTGGCTACTCGTCCGAGCATTTGTGCAGATACTGTCCATTTGCTTTGACGGCTGGCTTTGATTCAAAAGTGGAAAATAATCATTTCTTCATCCGATCACTGCACTGGTCTATTTCATACTGCACATCAGGACATCAGCTGCTTTGATACCTCCTGCAGGTAAGGTAGCAGAATAGTATCAGAATTAATCACGCACATACACACGCACGCACGCACGCAACCACTGATAGCGCACTACAGTCCCAAATTTACTTGCTCGCTGATGGATCATTTTCACAGTTTACAAAGAATTGTATAATTTTAGCTCATTCAACACCACACATTAGTTGAATCCATAAATTAGGTTTGGTGTAACCTAAGATAATATGCGAAACAAACGCTATTTCTTTCGGTCGTATTTCAATTACTACATCCACTTTACCGTGCTTAAGAGTTTCACAGAAACATTACTAAGGTTTACAGTGGATTCCGTACTTCTAGGTCGTACAAAACATTCAGAAGACATGTTTGGATATATTCGGGGATCTTACAACATCGAGTTCTTCTGCAGGTGAAAGCAGACAGCAACACCAGTTTGGATAACCTGGTTATTCTACAGAAAAAACTGCGTAAATTTCACAGTACATATAAGGATGCGCGTTATTTTGTTCCAGAATGATTGTTACAGTGAAGACACACGGAAATATAGTGTCAAGAACTAATTAATTTTTTTTTTCTTAAGGAAGTGTTAAGTAAGACAAAAGCATAAACGACTCGGTCTGAAGCCAGTCAAGAAATAAACTGGCTATTGAAACTTTTCTCCAATTGCTGCTGAAGCTAGCAATCATTGAAGGCAAAGCACTTTTCCATTGGTGACGATAGAAATAGAAGTCACACGTCAGACCCCTATAACTAGCTAAAATACGGATCCTTACTAAACCACATATTATCCGCCTCTGCCATGAGAAATGCATACATAAGCTCATGTGTGTGCAACCAGGCACATAAGATACAACAAAGCTTAAACTTTATAATTTTTGTTTATACAGAAAGGCAAGTGGGTTATCCTGAACACCTTTATCATTCACTTACAAATAGCCTCTAACTTACTTACATGTAAATTTATATTGTTATGTTCTTGTACAGTAGGATATAGATCTAAATAAGGAGATGACTGGTATTGTTTGTTCCTGAACTCCCGTAGAAAACCTTACGATTTTTGCCTAAACCTAGGCTGATGGCGGCGGTTAGACTACCCTAAAATTATTTCTAGAATCCGAGGTCTTAGTACCTTAACCCCCACAGTGTTTACCTTGGCACAAGTTGGTGGAAGACAAGCCCCTTACCCCAATAGGCAGGACAAGCTTTCCCTCTCTCGTTAAGACAATCAACCACAAGCAAATCTTCATCGCTTCCACTTGCGTTTAACACGAATGATAATAAATGGATCCCTCCTAGTTGCACACCGATAATACACACTATACGGATTCAGTCATCCTTAGCTGGGGAGATAAATGTTTATCATAGCGGAGTTAACGAAGATTCCAGTATTCTGGTCTATGATCTACAGACTGGTGTACAGGTATCAGAGACCTGGAGGTGCCTGATGCTTCCATTATCCGTGTAATCTTGATCTTCTTGGACTAGAATAATCGTCAGTAGGAGCCAAACGGTAAATTACAAGCTCACAATAACCCATTAGTTATTAAGGTAGCTAACATTTATTGCGCTCAAGACGTACTGGCTGCCGTTTGGTCGCAAGAATTTCTAAGTATCAACCCCATATTCAGATTACGCCACACTTATTCAAAGAAAAAAATTACAAGTATGACAAATGCCCTTCACAACCTTAGTCAATGGATAATAACAATTTAACTCCATATAACGGAAAAAGGTGTAGATTAAAGTGTGACCTTCCGGGCTGAAAGAAATTGTAGATGAAATATAATGAAGTAACTATCTTAACAATGCGCGTAAGAATGTTGTTGGTAGATATTTTGATGGACAGATAATTAATCCCAGGCTTACGCTCAAAACTTTAAACTGCCTCTGGAATTGTTGAAGCAATAAGTACGTCTCGAAACCTGAATCAAACTCAGCTCGGAAGTAGGCAATATCTCATTACATGTACATACAGATGTATACATATGTGTATGTGCATATATACATATATATATACAGAATACACACATGCTGTAAAGATAAAAATACCAAATTAAAAGCCATTATGATAATTTTGGATTGGTCGCTTTCAATGGTCGAATTGTTGACTTTTTGTTGGAGTGATAACCTGTTAGTTGATCGTTGGGTTGAATGTTTGATAAACCGGTCGACAGTTAAATTGGATGGTGATTTTAATGGCTGCTTTCTCGTCTGCAGATTGCTAGGGTAGCTGGCCAGCTGGATGATCGTTCTTCGTCTGTTTTCTTTGTTTATTTTAGAGCTGATTGGTTGAATTACTTATAAGCTCGTTAAGTGGTTGATTGGTTTAGTTATTTCATCGCTTAACCAGTTCGTTTTCGTGCTTTATCGGTTGATTGCATTCTTTGCTGTTTAGATGGTTATTGTTCGGTTTTTTTGGTCGAAAGATCGAAAATTTAGCTGGTCAGCATTGCCTTTTTAAAGACTGTTGTTTTGTTGCACTGATAACTAATCATCAAGAAAAAAATCACCCTTACAGCCATGGATGTGGCAACCTCAAATCTTGCATTTTTGTATCTTATGTTTATGGGACCGTGCATCATCTTTATAATTGAGTAAAGAGAAACCAACTTGATGCCACTTATTTTATTATTTATTCAATACTCATTGAATGCTCAACATGTTTCGGCCGTTAATACGACCATCTTCAGGAGTCTGCGACTAGCTGGTTGTT
>Ga0123357_10015287_pt1 | contig 10061 bp, 10 predicted proteins | sample TergutEmb28metaG_FD_89873 | JGI IMG/M metagenome (GOLD analysis project Ga0123357, IMG submission 89873) | Embiratermes neotenicus P4 segment gut microbial communities from Petit-Saut dam, French Guiana - Emb289 P4 | ecosystem: Host-associated > Arthropoda: Insects > Digestive system > Gut ... | reverse complement strand
TTATTCAAGTAGCTCCTCAGTTTGACCTCACGAGGCTGAGTGGACCCCGTTCCAGACCCACTACTACTCAGAAAATCTGGTAGCGCCGGGGATCGAACCCGGGACCTTTGTTGGTGGCACACCTCTTATTTTATTGAGTGCATTTGTTGGTCAATATAGTGAATGTAGGAATGCAAGAGTAACGTAATACTATTACTCCACAGTTCTCAATAAAATAAAATCAGTATAGTAAACCATCTTCAGTGTTTCGTGCGACATACAGGGGTTAACTGAGCTCACTGCATAGCAAGCTGCACGTCATTTGTGTGTAATTTGTTCAGCATCTTATTACAGTTATTTTCTGGAACCCAGTGGCCTTCATGCCAATATTGTAGAAGATACTGCAACGTACCCATTTAATAGAAGGTTCATCAAAACTTGCAGAATAACCATATATACATAACATTTCATTTATATGGTACCTAGCCACACTGACCTAAGTTCCTACTGGTAATTTTTGTTACTGCTCTGTACAATTAATAAGAGAATTCCACTTGGATATCTTCTTCATCTGTTCGTTCAGGGTCATAAGGGTCATTGACTGTTTTCAAGAGTCTTAATAGCTGACGAAGTTGGAATCAAGGGTTCAGGAAATACCTTAACAGTAGATGTACAGACACATTTGGAGATCTGCCTGTTTTGCTGATGAAGTCTTTTTCTAGTAAAAAGCAAAAACTTCGTAACTTAGGACAACTCTCTTAAAGTGCCGGATTATCAGGATTTCCACATGACGGGAAGTCTGGTGAAAGGAATTTTGCTATATAGGTACACATACAAATGACCAGGCAAAGTTGTTGTAGGTCTAAATTTGGTATTCCAATCTATAAAGAAAAAAAATTATGATGCATTCTTTCAAACATATTTTCCAAGGCACTTGTCCAGTTATCATATGAAATGCATACGTTAATAGAAACAGACTAAGAGCAATAGGTTCTTACCACAATAATGAATGGCCCCTGCACAGTCATAAAGAAACCAGTGCCTAGTTAATTTTTACAAAGTAGGGTTGAAAATATGTGGCAATCAATAGCAGAGAAGAGTTCAAATTATTCTGCTTAAACCAAAATGTCTGTTAAAACAAATTCGGTTATCTCTTCACAGCTTGGATGGAGAATGGACCAGTTTGGCACTAAAACTTGCACCAATTCGTTCAACGCTGAATTCTTTTCATCAGAATATGACATGGGGAGCTTACAACAGAAGATTTATTTGTGTTTAATAAAGTGCTGGGGTCTGTAATTAACTTCAGTGTACTTCCCAGTAACCACACATGCGATGGGAAGTGGGTTAATTCAAATGGATTATTTAGGTGTGTTCGCACAACTGCACAAAAGAGACTATTCACTTTGTCATGTCTGGCTGTCTGTCTATCTGCATGGAACAACTTGTCTCCCTCTGGATGAATTTTCATGAAATTTGAGCGTTTTTCAAGAATCTGCTGAGAAAATTCAAGTTTCATTACAATCTGACAAATATAACAATTACTTTACATGAACACCAATATACATTTTTGATCACATCTCACCCATTTCTGCTTCTGCCTGGAATGAGTCACATTTCAGACAAAAGCTGTACAGAAAATCAGAACACACATGTTCTGTTCATTAACTTTTTTTTTTAAAAAAATCATGCCATTTATGAGTTAATGTGGAAAAACACTGTACAGCCGGACAGGCAACAGACGACAATACGGCACGTGTATTGCATGCTGGATCACTAAGCCTACACTCACTCACTCAGAACAGGATTGTAATATTTATTGCCTTTCCACTGCAAAAGTGGTTGCACGAACGCGCCTCAATGTTACACTTATCCACACATTGCCTGCATCATATATCTTCAGGGAAGTCTTAAATCTGTACCAGATGAAATATTGCAACAAGTAAGATCACATACTGCATAATTACACAGCACACAAAGTTTTCACATTCTTTTGATAACACGAACAATATAAGCTGATTTTGACTAAATCAGGTATCTGCTGATCACAAAAATAATATTCAAGTTCTACCTTGAACTCTTTGTTATCCTCAAGCATTTATTATTATTATACAAGAGATGTGGTGGCCCACTCCCCTCCCTCCCCCTCCCCCCCACACACAAACCAAACACAGTCTGGCAAATTCATGCAATTATGATGTTGCTGTTTTTCCATATCAATGGTGCAAAATAATTTTCTAAATAGATTTTAAACAAAGCATTAAACCAAACACCTACATCATATTCACGGGTTTTATGACTCATGCCTCATATGCATATTCCTTTTCTGCCGAATTTCACTAACCAATGCTAATGCTTTCAACTCATGTACACATATTAAATACGGTCATATTACTGTTCTTCAAAACTGCCACATGATGCAAATTTCTATGTCCAGATTTGCAATTAGCATATCAAAATTAATTTAAATAGTTCTCTTTTACGATACTGTAACCTTGCTGACCTTTTTTATTTTGTATTGTGTACTTGCCAAACAAAACATCTGACGGCAGTAAGGACAGCAGGTGTCGCTAAGTTAATCTTCTAGTTTATTGTTTCTGTGTGTTCCATCATTAAAACAGATACAGGAATTTCCAAATGCCGTTTATTACTTAATTAGCTTTCTGGCCTATACAATTAAAGAAATAATTTTGTTCGTTTTTTCCACATTCAAAAAACTTTGTTAAGCGCCCAGAATTATTACTTATATTCTTGTAGGACACAGAACTAATATGATGGACTATGGTATTATACACTAACAAAAATGTATACACGCGCGCACGCACACACAGACAGACCTGATAACAATTTGTAAATATGAGCGACATGTTCATAATGTAGCAGTAGTGTTTGAAAATGGGAATTAATGTAAAAATAAATCTTTTTTGAGAACTAATAACATGCACAAATAATGAAGTCTTGTACTGAAAGCTGCCACCTTCTGGGATGTGATGTGACTTAATATGGTTGATATATACCGCACTACAAGGTACCACATCCAAGAAAACTGCAGTCTTCACAACAACCACTGTGAGAACCTCACATCTCACAATTCTTGTACCACCATTTATTACAGTTCCGCAAAACAAAATAATCCACATCAATGTACATTTCAATACCAAAACCTGTAGTTATTGCTCATCCAAACCTACAAACCTCCAAGTTGTACTTTTCACAAATTCTTGTATCATCTTTCATATCACAATGTAAAGATTTTCATTTTCTCATATAACTTATTCCATGCATCCTTTCCTATCATCTGTACAGAACTAAGCACTTCAAGGTCACGAGATGTACAAGCATGCATGTAACATTCTGTTTATTAACTGCAGCATTACATGCTGCATGAACAGCTACATTCTCTGCCCATTTCCACCTGGTACACACTGGATTAGAGGCAGGGCAGGACCAACAATTGGCCTGAACGTGTTAAAGGAAAAACTCCTGTCACTGCCAAAAATAACATCTTGATCACTGGATCTGTAGCCAGTCATGCTAATGACAGGGCTATTCCAACTGAATAACATAACCTAAATTATTCTGTGGATCGTCATCATCATCTGTGAACATAATGCTTTTAAAGACAAACACACCTTTCTCAAGCAAAACCATTTTCAGTGCCTTACAGTATCTGGCTTAAAAGGTTCTGTCAAATCACTTACATGAATGTGGAAAGTGGAGAAAGGGACTTAACTTTATTTTGTCATAAAACTAATAGCAGTACACTTAAGATATGGGCGGATAACACAAAAGCTGAAACAGGTTGTGAGAAGAACTGTGTATAGCAGCACACTTTTGTACTGATATTAATTAAACCTTCATGTTCTGTTACCACCAGACAATTTGTTTAGCAATGACTTTAAGGTTAGTCATTCTACAAAGGACCATACAGCTCCAGTTGCATGGGCTCTGCTCAAGAGATACTGTACAGCTGAAGTGCTCTTAATTCAAATACATTATATGAGAAAACATCTTCAACTTTAAATCATTGGGACTGTAGCAAATCAGTTCCATATACTTAATACTAAGCATCATGTCTCAAAGTTTTTTTTTATTTCCAAAACCTCAAAAGCTGTATCATACAAATTAAAGCTTGTTAACATCAGAAGCCACAATGAACATGCATAACTGCACAGCAGCCACAAATGGAATAGTTCACTGAGCTCCAAAAATAAACACTTCAGCAACACGTTATTTGTTACAAAACACTTTTAATATGGTGACATGACAGAACAGTTGTATGCACTGTGTCATGGCTGCTGGTCACAGTTCTTTTGTTCACCATAACTACTCACACAGTGACAGAAACATTGCAAAAAGCAGTTATTTGAGGTTAATGGTATATACAGAACAGCGATAGCACTAGAGTAGGGTTGAAAATAAGTATTATTGGGCATCTGTGTGTGTGTGTGTGTGTGTGTGCGCGTGTGGCCAAATACAGTGCAGACAATACTCATACCACAGAAGGTACTTCAACTGATATCACAAGGGTTCACACATTACTACAAGTTACTGAGATACAGCATTCAGTCATTACAGTGAACTGTTGAGAGAGACTCTAGAAATCCAGAGTTTATATTTAACACCTGAATTGTTGTACAATGGACTATAAGGCACCATACGGAAGAAGTACCAAATATACACAATTAAACATAATAAATGTTCATCAGGGGAAACTCTGAAAACATAAAGTTTGATTGTCAAGACATTTGACTTTGACACATGAGTAACAAACTGGACAGCCAACAATACAGATATCATGATTCTGAAAGTTTAATGTACAGTAAACCTGTTTAAAACAGAACCTGAATTAAATGGAAAACTGCGTTTACTGGAAAACTACTCTGATTCTAGGCAGGATTCAATTCCTGCCCATGTTAAAAAGAGATGGAAGGGTGGGGGCAGGGGAAGGAGGAAAGACGCACATATTTATTTTCTGCTCACGTAATTTTGTTCCATGATGTGCTTCCTGGAATTTATTTGAGAAGCACTGCAGTAGGTGAGTTGCCAGGGAATGGCACATACACACTTCGCTACTATTACACTAAAAAAATTATTTTCAACCAAATACACGGTTTTATAGACAAATAGGAGGATACCTGCAGGAACACCAATATCCAACAACAAAGCTAAAACGGGCTTACAAAGTCCACAAAACAAAAGTGTTGCAATGAGGTCACATGCAACTTCTCTGGTAAGATATGCTGATGACATATACTTACTATATGAATGTGCAAGAAAACTCAACAGCAACACCAAGTACACCATGAAATGTATATTTTAAACAAGATGTAAGTCTGGAAATGAGATGTAATGCATCCTTTAGACCAAAATTAAAACTTCATTAGATTACACCACTACAGACATTCTGACATCAGAGGAAGACTCAGTCACACCTTATTAACTTCAGGATCTTATCCATGAGGTTATTCCCATAACAAATATCAAGATGGAGGAAGCAAGCTCCCCTGAAATGTCACTAACTAGATACCAACTGACATGACAACATATCCCAGATGACACCAATCTTCATTAACACAAATATGAGAACCTCAAATCCCATGAACATGTACTTCCTTTACATGGGTTTTGTGACATCCAAAATGTGACATGGCAGTGCATCTCCTGTGAGATTTCAGGCTTCCAGCAGGATGTAGGTGAGCTCTCAATGTATTTGTTTTCATTTTCTGATGGTACATCAGATCCTACATGTGTCTCCACAGATAAATATCTAGGGGTTTGAGCAATGTGTGGCCAGTGCTGGGGCGCAGAATGAACAGTCCATTGACTAGGAAAGCAATGTCTGAGATTATACTCTTCAGTGCATGGCTAAAATGAGGAGTGCTCTACACTGCTGCAAGGACAAAATGAGGCCATGTTTCCAAATGGAGAACGTATCTTCTAACAGGCACAGAAATTTGTCCTGCAGATTTCTTACTCTAAATGACCTCAGGCTCCCAAGTTAAGTTAAGTTGTCAATCACCACACACAGCTGCGGTAGTAGAAGACTACCAATAGAATTGGAATAATAATTTAGAGAAAACTGGAAGAGACTGGTTGCCGCAGTTGGTATTCCATTGCTAACTGAGGCAATGATGAGATTGTTGATGAAGTGATAAAGGCAATTTTGGGAAACACAGGCATATATATCAGTGATTTCATTCTGCAAAATTCATGATGATGATGATGATGATGATGTTCTGTACAAAAATATCTCCAGAAGAAATTACTAGTGAACTTACTAGCACACATTGGGCAATATATTTCACATTTGAAGAGGGAAAAATAATACACTAGCCTTAACTGCATAGTAAACAGATATTAAAACTGAGTTTACAGTGAACTTCCTTTATATGTGGACATAATTATCAATAAAGAATCTTGTTACCCATACAATACATGATAAACAGAACAGCTAAGGTACCAGGAGGCAAAACAGAAAAAGGGGCTGAGTTAGATATCATAGAAGTACAGAAAAACAGAATAATTCCGAACAAAACACATTAACCACACACAGCACAGAACAGGAAAATATAAAAACAAAATTATAAAAGATGAGAAAATTGAAATTTACCTTACCTGGGAAACAAATTACGATAATTTAACTGAAATACTTAAAAAGAGTGCAAATATAAAATCAGTTTTAACAATGAAGCATGGTATATGCAATCAGTCACAATGGATAGAAAACATGTACCTACAAACAAAGTGGCACACATAAACTCAAACAAAAATAATGTATAAAATTATAATAAACTGGTCAAATAGGTGGAAATTCTAGAACTGAATATAGAGAACCTTTGCACGACAAAACATGCAACAACAAGAACAACAACAACAAGAACAACAACAACAAATTCTGTAATACAAAAAGACAATCTGAACACACAGCATAAATATGGTAAACTGCATCTATGGAAATACTGCAAATTATGCCTAAAAGGACATCTACTGGACACATATGAGCAGTAATGTTTCCAAATACAATCAGTAGAAACTGGCACCAAACAAACATTACATCCACAAAATTAATGAGTGTCTGAACTAGTATTATGTACTGTACAGCATTCAGTAGCTGACAACAACAGCATAACTGCAACTTGCAGATAGTACATATAACCCAGCATTACTGGGGACTGCTTGTGTGGAGTAATAATCAAACTTATCAAACAAATGGTGTATGTACTGTGTGGCATTTTTGGTTTGGAAATGTGCCAGGCACTTGTCTGAAACAGAAATATGTTGATAGTTACTTTTGATTCTGTTATAACCAGGTTCTACTGTATTAAGAAACCTCTTGTGATCCATTCTGTACTTGACGGGAAATGAACATGGGAAAGAGGAGGAAGAGAGGAAAGAGGAAACACATGGTCGTGGAAATAGGGAAGAACTATGAGTTTATATATATGTACATATATTATAAATCATCTGGCATTCACACAAACTTACAAAAGATTATGTCTACATTTGTGAATGCTGGTAGATTTCAGACTAAAGCTAAGATATGAGTCTTCAGAGCAAAATCAGAAAACGTGAATATGAAAGGAATGATTAAATTAAGTACAGTACTATATGCATTCAAAGACGGTCTTCAGTAGCAACTGCCAAACCTGAGCAAATTCATTTTCAACTTGTCCTTTCATTCATCATGTCACTTCATACTGCACTCTTGCATGAACTGTGAATGGTGGATTTTTGTGCTGGATTTGAGTACCATGTGTCTAAAATACAGCACTTTCCTGCCAAAATGAGGATGAAAAACCTATGAAGGGGATGAAGGTAACTAACCTGTTAGCGTTTGGAAAATATGGCAGCTGTAGTGTCAATGAAGCAAACACTTATGAGCTTTATTTTTTTTATACAGGTATGAAAACAATTTCCAGTTCCTTAAAACATCCTTCTCTACTCCAAAATATATTTCAGGAACCTGATAAACCATTAACATATTCAGCTAGCTGAAATCACAGTCGTCCATTATGGTGGTAATGGGCCTACATATGAACTTCCTAATCAATGTAATATGCCAGTTACAGCTTACATATTTCACTACATACTACATTATATAATTTACAATAATTACAAGACAATAACTAATTTATAAAGTACAGCAATACAAATCTAGAGAAGGAAAAATACTGCAAGTGTAGGCAACCATTCAAATTACCACTGATATTTTCAAGTTGTATGAGCAAGGCTGCAATTGTGTTAGAAACACAATCACTGCGTATAAAGTATAAACATCTGTTACCAAATCTTTTGTGCACTCAGTGACAGTTGAAACAAATACAATAAAATTTCCAAAACAGAGTTTGAATCCTGCTTCCCTTTTGTGAAGACATAAAACTGCAACTTTAAACTTTACGTTTACCATCCCAAAGTGTTTGAAGTATAGAAATAAAGGAAAGGATCACAAGAGTCAATCACAAAGCTCTTAAAATACATTAATAACAATACTGCATTGTGGGATCCCACAATGCAGTAAACATTTGTATGTCTGGATCTATATCTTGAGGGCCTGAAGATGACTCGATGTGAGTTGGAACATGTAGCCCATATTGTTATTAACCTTTTGACACCTAACGACCCCTATAGTGGTCGTACCACACCGCTAACCTCTAAACGTTACATTTTATATATTTATTCAACAAATATAGGTACTGAATATTTTAAATACAGTATATACTCTCCGTTTCTTTCTCTTCAAAATGCAGTTTGTTTCATAATTCTAACATACTTGCTTCCTGTTTTATTCACATTTTATATACAGCATGTGCTGAAATAAAAAAAAAATAATTCTGGCGCCAAACGGTTAATATATTTTAAGAGCTTTATAAAATACTGTTGTGATCCTTTCTTTTATTTCTAAACTGCAACTGTTACTAAACACACACCACTTATTCGGTCTCACACAACCTGTTTTGTGTTAAACTGAATAAGTGTGGTTTGTTTAGTAATAAACACAACGGGATGGCTTCCATAAAGATTGCTACAACTGTTACGTCTGTCAGTTCAGTTCAGTTCACATCACAACACATGCGTAAGTTATACAGTGGCCATTATAAATGACAATTTGGAAAGGGTGTGGCAGGGTTATAACCAATTATATGGCATTGTTCTCGTGACTGTCTGAAAAGAGTGAAGCCTAAACTGAGGAACCGTGTTTAGGTATCCAGTCACAGAGCTGAAATCTGAACTGGTTATGTGGAACGCAGCCAGCTACCATAGAATGATGCCCTCCAATTGTGACAGTAAAATCTGTAATATGGCAGGACTTAGCCCTCAGTCCAGTTATAGAGCATACAACTACAACAACATTTGTATGATCATAAAATTATGCATTATAACAAATAATGTACACTCATTTTGGTACACAGTGCATATTCAATGTCAAAGCAGTCTCAGAGAAGTTTCTCATGCAAATTCAACCATGACATAAAACACATAACAACAATATTGCTCAAAATAATGCAAACAGACAAAGTGATTTAAAAATAAAATGGAATAAGAAGTTTCTGAAGATGGTTTGACCACAAAACCATAATCATAATTCATTTTTCCTTGATTAAGATGATGATGTGGAGGACACTGACACTGAATCACCACATACTGTAGACCTCCTTATTAGTCATTCTGGTGTGCTCTGTGCAACTCTCTCCTCATATAAGAGGCCAAGACAAGTCACAGTTACTGTTGTCTCCTGGTACAACAGGACAACAGTCACAGTAACTGCTGTCTCCTGGTACAAGAGTCCAGGACAAGTCACAGTAACTGCTGGCTCTTGGTACAAGAGGACAACAGTCACAGTACCTGTCAAAGTAACAGCAGTCTCTTGGTACAAGAAGAAAACAGTCACAGTATCTACTGTCTCCTGGCACAAGAGTCCAGGACAAGTCACAGTAACTGCTGGCTCTTGGTACAAGAGGACAACAGTCACAGTACCTGTCAAAGTAACAGCAGTCTCTTGGTACAAGAAGAAAACAGTCACAGTAACTACTGTCTCCTGGCACAAGAGTCCAGGACAAGTCACAGTAACTGCTGGCTCT
>Ga0123357_10015286_pt1 | contig 10061 bp, 4 predicted proteins | sample TergutEmb28metaG_FD_89873 | JGI IMG/M metagenome (GOLD analysis project Ga0123357, IMG submission 89873) | Embiratermes neotenicus P4 segment gut microbial communities from Petit-Saut dam, French Guiana - Emb289 P4 | ecosystem: Host-associated > Arthropoda: Insects > Digestive system > Gut ... | reverse complement strand
TGAAATTAGGACAAGTGTACGTAAACCGCGAAACACCTCGCCTTCCGAAATACACCGTCCCGAACAGCCTGTCTTCAAGCATCATTAGCTTAGAAATATTCTGGTACCCGCAATGAAGATTATATTTTAGAATAAATATAAAGGACATGGTGCTGGCTATCTATCACACCGACTCACACAATCTTCGTTGGTCCATCCGCTTTCTCCATCCATCTTAATGCTGTGACGGCAGACAGAGATATCCTGCGTTATAATCCCTCACTACAAAAACCGAAATTGTGTATGCGGGTCGTCCGAGGGGTCGGGTCGTGGGTCTGCCACATTCCATCCATCATATCGTGAGCAGCTCGATGAGACATACCGTGAGCGATGGACAGGACATTGATGGACCCATCGTCCAATCGCTCCACAAAGTTGGCTGAAAAGACAAACTCGTGCCGTACATTAACCATTCAAGATCTGATCACACATTCTTGCAACAGACCAACTGTCTGCAAGGGCTGTTGTTCAGCCAATTCGGCACGGTTCCAGAGATTCTGTTGTTGACGACGCCTGTCAGTTACCTGATCTGCTTCTCACAGATGTACACACACAAAGTTTTCTGATAATTATCACGCAGCCAGGACTGGCAAAAGGCCATCGTGACCTGTTCCAAGGTCATCTCCCCAGCATATACTTGGAATCACTTGGGCAAGTGGGGCGTATGGCAGTGACAAATTTCAGTAAGATAATATGATGCTGTATAGACCTGTCACAGTTTGGCGAACTATACTTCAGACCTTGTAAGGAAAGCCCCAAAGTAAGGGATCGTACTGAAGTGCCCTGATCTGAGAAAGAACAGAAATTTAAACGGACGGTGAGGGAACGCTTCTGAACATCCAAGCACATGCTGTCCATTTTAACTCTGGGTAAAATTCTGGTAGATTACGTAGTTGATTAATTTATTTGCCTGTGGTTTATTAAAGAAGCACTCTGTGAGCTATCTCGGAATAGACAGAGCTGAACGATAATAGGAAGATGACAATTTTCCGTTGCAAATAATGTGGAAAGACACGGTAACTAAATATTTGCTTGAAACAACAGAAGAAAACCAAGTAAAGGCTGTCTCGAATGTTCCTGTTCCGGCGGAAGCTTTCAGCCATTCGTTCCTTCCGAATGAGGGTTTTTACTTTAGATGCCGGACTGCTGGCTAGAAGTCAGTATTCGGAAGGTCCTGCGACCGGCCACCTCGACACAGGGTTTTCTTGTCTTCCCTGTTCCTAAATGCAAATGCTGAGATGGTTCCAAAGATTCCAAGCTGCCACTACATGCTTCTCATGTAGCCCTCCGAAATTAAATTTATTAGTAACCAATTTCATATTTTGTATACATGTAGAATAACCACTGCCACCGGGTGACAACCCAATTGCAGTTAATAAATATCATTATTATTATTATAATTATTGTAGCTTCAGTCACATCGCTGGGGTCATTAGTTTCATGTAAAGTGTATACTTACTTGAAAGGTTCACATCTACTCAGCTGAACAAGAGGTGACCTGACTTTTGTGCAGCGTGGACGTTCATATATCGTGTTCGCTGCTTGCTTTACCGTGACCTATCCTGAACTTGATCAATCCAGCCCAGAATATTACGTCATTAATAGGCCTACTATCCCACCTAAGACTGAATTTTCCAGCTTGTTCCTAAAAAGCTGCATGTCCTTCATCATTTGGTCATTCAATAGTATACGATAATAGAAATTTTGAGGTTCCTCACTATGTTATTACCTGCTTCCTTACCACCTGTAAGCGGTACTTGAAATCAAAGAGTAATGTGTGCAAGAGAATGCGGTTACCTGTTCAGGCGTCTTGACAGCCTGCAGGTAGCGTGACATATCGTCGTCAAATTACAAAAGAAAGGAACATCGTCGCGAATTTCAGAGAAGCAGATCTAATGCTAAGAAAACCACACGAAGTTTACCACTTCTTCTCATAACACAGAGCTTCATTTGAAACACAGCCATCACCCTGGAGTGGATGAAAATCATATAAGAAGTTTGATTCTCTTTATGACCATTTAGAGCGAACTCTTCGTGTGTCACGAACACAGATTTCAGTTTCCTTTCTCTGTCTCCTCCCCAGATCCCAGCCTATGGTATTTTATAATGAAGAACTACATAACAACGGAGTATCTGCTACACATTCTCGTCCCATTTTATTATATTCAGACCTAACACTCATTTACAATAGTTTCAGTAAAAATTTTAGTAATATTTATGTTGTAAAATTAAACACGTATAACACACGGCAATAAATAATGTACATCAATCAAATTACAATACATGCATGACGTAAATAAAGAAGCGGTAACAGTCAGCATGTTCCTGTGTTTGAGTATCATATTACTAAGACATACGGTGGAATGGAGATATACTTCCATGCATTCTTAACCTCGACACTAGAAGGAGGCCAGTGTTTTATTTCAGGGCTTGGCGGCTGTTTCCGCAGGTAAACCTCCCCACCCCCCTCGAAGATACCAATTCTATAGACTGGGTAAGCTCCAGGGCCAATCTGGTCGCTCTGAACCTGACACAAATATCCTACCCCTTTTCTTTCAAACTGTAGCTCACATTTTACGTACAATGACTCAAGTATGTGAAAGAGCAAATGCAGGTATGACATCTTACCTGTTAATTTACTGATCCTTGCGTATGTGAGTAATTAATACTAGATATGAAAGGTACAAGATTTGTGCCAACTGTGAGTGACACCGTAACGCGAAAACATCGTTCTTATTATTTTCTCAGCCTCTATCTATTATAGCATTCAATCCCAGATTTCTGGGTTTAGTCACGTAGATTTTTGCAGTTCTTCGAACATATCGAAAATATAGGCTTCAGGACCAAAGAAATATGGCAGTGTAACAATCGAAGTAGAATCTATATGAAAAAATCACACTTTAATTTCCATATCAAGCTGGCCACTGAAACAGGCACGCACTCCCACGAGAGACAGATAGGATAAAAACTGAGTTGAGTGACATGACGTCACTTTTCCTGTCAATTTCTTCTCTATCACACGGTCCATTTCTATCCGACGTCGCAAAGCTACACGCTCGTACTGTCATAATAATGCGAGATCCAATTATCAGCTTCTATCTTTCTTCTGTTTCATTCAGACTGAAGGTAGCGACGTCAAAACGTTGGGGAAAACTCAAAAAACGACGCGGCTACAAGCCGGTAGGCTAAAAGGCCAAAATGGTAAATTCCCATAAAGTTAAAACTCTCGTCTTTTAAGTACTGCGTGTGTGGTTTCTGCAGTACGGAGTTGTACCTGTTCGATATCTTTGCATGGCGCTGTAGAGCCCCCACAGGAGCCATGACGATCTGAGATACGCCTTCACTCTCAGCATGTCATCGCTGCGTCTCTCCAGGGAACTGAAGGCAGTCCGACCAAGACAAGGGTCCTTGCTGCTCGGCATCCGGTGTAACACAAGCTCCAAGATAATTAAAATGAAATTTCACGGGGCTTGACACGAGATGCGCCCAGGTAACAAGCTGTAACTTGCACTGTTCGGCAAAACGAGACACAAAGGTGAACAGCGATATTTTTTTGAAAAGCTTCGGTTAAACGAACATGCACTGTTCTTCGAGATGTCCTGGGTTTGATTACGGTTACAGACAGCTATTGTGAAATGTGGTGCAGGAGAAGGATGAAGATGATGATTTGGATAGATCGTATGAAAAACGAAGGAGCGATAAAAAGGGTCAGAGAGGAAAATAAATTCCTACTTAAAATAGAAAGAAGGATGGATAACTGGATTGGTCACAGCCTGCGTCGGAACGGCCTTCTAAAACACGATACTGATTAAAAGATAGAAGAGACGGGAAGACGAGGGAGAAAACGTAAGCAGCTAGTGGATGACCTTAAGGCAATGAAAAGTTACTGGAAAGTGAAAAAGTCGCTCTGTCTGGTGAATTAAATTTGGAAGAGCCTATGCAGCCGTCGTGACGTAGACGCGATTATTATTCGGTGTGTGTTTCCTCTGTATTTTCAAACAACTTTTCCTATCATGACTTGAAATAAGTAAAGAACGCCTGTTTCAAAACACATTCCTATTATTACACATAAATTACGCACGTCAAATATCGACTTAAAATGACTTAAATTATATTGGATCTCTCATTATCCACCAAAAGGACAGACTGGCAGCCCACTTTCCTATCGTAAATACGTAGGCTGTTAACCCCATATCTGCGTCTGTGTTCATATCAACCTTATGCAGCGTCGTAGAATTTCGGGGTGGTTAACAGCTAATGAATTGGAAGGGGTTATGAATGAAGCGCTCGTGGCCTGTTTTATGATGGTAATGAGGTTATGTCTGGGCAGACTGAGTGAAATTACTAGAAACCTGTCAGGGTAAGTGGTGTACCGGGCGAATTTTAATGTTCACAAATAGAACACAACGCGGAAGCTTTATCGATGAGACCAACTTGATGATCTTTTATCAGCTTCACATAATGAGCTTGGTTTGTGTAGGGAGCTTGAGTGAAATGAGGTGATTAGATGAGGACAGTCACGCCAGCTGGCAGGACTGCGGCAGATGGAGTTATGGTTCGTGAATTGTAATATCAAGATTCCTTTTAATTGGATCTTTGTTGTTGAATATTATAATTGTTCGTAATATCAGATGACTGAACATTTACGAAACGTGTCCTAACGAAGGCTTTATTGATTTATAAAGTTGAACATGATTGAATTCTTACACGTGGCGTTTTTATTGATGATCTATTACCGTCCACGAGAGAAAACATCTCTAATTTCGTTGTATGAAAGCTGAAAATCGGGTTTTCACTTTACTTTGTAAAAATGACAATCCGACATTTCTTTACAGTGTTTTCCTAATTACTTTTCAGAACTTTGCCAGCATCAAATTTATACTGCGCTAACATGACGGAGGGAATCCAAAAATGTTGAGGTTATGTTTTATGTCATGAGATGTGTTTCAATTCTCCCCCCCCCCCCATTCAAAATCGACGGGTTTCAGCTGTGTTTAAAGCAATATAAAACATTAATAACCGGTTTGTAACGACTCCATATATAGTCATTAATAAAGAAACTCCCAACGGAAGATGAGGCAGAGCTGCGTGTGTATTGTTGACCCTGTCACATGACGGGGACACTTTCATTAGTTTTATATTATTATAATTAGTGCTTGAATTTACACTGTTCTCCTCTGAACTGTACAGTAATACGACTAACGCTACGGTCGGGTCACTACTTAAGAACCCTCCCTAATTAGAACCGTTCTAATTATTCACGTCTCTACCTAGAACGTGAGAGGAAATTGCAACTAAATTTTGTTCTGGTTCCAATACGTCCTCTCTTTACGAGGTACCAGGCTCAGGAACCGAAAGGAATCTAATTTTCCGCTTCATTGCATTAATCCAACGTAATTAGTTTGACGATTCTGCCCACAGTTCGAGGCTACTGTCACATGACAAGGAGGCTTTCCGATCGACACTAGAAAACAGCCACGCTCTAGATCCCCTCGATCCGCAAAATCAATACCCCGTACCGGAAAAACAGAAGAATTCAACTGCAACCATAATAGTACTTTGAATTATGAGTGCAGTGTGAAGAGAAGAACATAATAATATACGAAAAGGAAAGTACGGACGAAGCGTGAAGGTGACCACTCACTTTCATCTAGTGACGAGGTGAAGAATTAGTGGATTTAAACATCTCTCCCCCTATTTGCCCTCATGGTATGGACACGGAAAATTTTAGATTTATTCCATGGCCTGTCTAATGCCAGGATCATAGTCTTTTCCAAAGCGAGTTCTCTACAGGGTACGATCTAGTATTTCCACAGTAAGAGTCACCCTGTAGATGGAACTCATTACACATCGCACAGGGGAAAGACTCGCAATGGATCGAAGGCACATTAGATTTGTACACAAACAAATACTGCAATACAGCAATATGCCACTTTTTAACCATGTGTGGCATTTAATGAAAACGCCGCAATAAACATTACTCTTTTATTGTTCCATTATATTATACTTCTATAAACATTATTTTAATCCAAATCTGTGAAACCTACATGTTTTGCCCTATGCACAAGAATACTGTCATATAATAAGAATGAATCTTCTAACCTGTTTAGTAAGTTTTAAATCGTGGTGTAGAGCTCCCTAAGGATGGCGTGACGCCCAAACATGCAGTAACTATACAAATAAGACTGTATTTGTATATATCAAAGTTGCATTAATTTGGTGTCATTAATGATAATTTGATTCAATCAAAATTCACGGAATAAATAATGTCAAAATACATCATGAAATATTCTATAATTTTTAATCTTCGGCAAATATTATTAGGATCACCAAACAGAATAAGATAAAACTGGCAGGGATATTTAAAATTTTAAATAAGGAAACTTGAAGAGAAATAATTACTGGAGGGAAGCGGGCATAAATGTGTGGAAATTACAAAATGTAGGTTGGAGAACAGTGTGTGTGTTTGTAGAATTGAAGTGTGTCAAGTAGGGATCAAATGGAGTAAGCTTGTATTAAAATTTCATGTCTAATTATGGCGTGACACTGTTACTTTAAGCATGTTTAATAATGTTGCTTATGTTTATAATTAAATTGTCAATAATAATAATAATAATAATAATAATAATAATAATGACAGGGGTACACAAGACCCTGGCAACTAAATTCTGTGCGGTAGTGCCTAATAGTCTGGTTCCTCAGTATGAAACTGACTCCATGTAACCTTTTTGTGGCATTTGATCATAATCACAGTCAGCATCTGTTTAAGGCTCACAGGGACTTGGGCAGCGGTTTCATATCCAATTGTCAATTTATTTCTTTGCTATCCTTTGGAGGAAGATAAAATGTTTAATTCCATTACATGGACAAGAATTTCTACTAAATACAGACATTTCGCAGGCCAGAAGCTGAATACTTTAGAATTTTTCGAATATCTCTAGCGTTTATTGACCCTGTGATCAGCATAATTCTTAGCATGCAGAATGAAGATATTTTTATTGTTAAATTGTTGAGTTATAACACGTTTGCACCTCCAAAACAAAGACACAAAGAAAAACATATTTGGAGAACGCGTACAACATTACTGGAGAAAATTACCATGTTTATTCCCTTCCACTCTTACTTTCGAATTATCACTCACAATACAAATTTATTTTCTAAAATTTCCTAAGCATTATTAATTTAATAAGCAGTGTGTTTTGCGAGAGGTCCATAGTCGCTGCAAAAGAGACTTCTCCACAGAATGCGATCTAGTACTTCGTCTTTCAACTTCCAGTTCTTTCTTTTTCCTTAAGGTCATCCAATAGCTGCTTATGTTTTCTTCCTCCTCTTCTCGTCTCTTATATCTTTCCTAAAACAACGTGTTTCATAAGGCAGTTCCTACGCAATATGTAACCAATCCAGTTGGGCTTCCGTCGTCTCGTTGTGTGTAGGACGTTCCTCTCATTCTTGGTTCTAAGTAAAATCCCATATTTCAAACGATTGATGCAATTGGTCTCCATCCTTTCCCAGCACCACACTTCGAACTTTCCTGGTATTTCTGATATACTTTCAGAAGTATCCAATATCCAGCACTATAAAAAGCTATGCTACAAATGTGACACTTTATTAGCTTCTTCCTTAAATTTCAATCAAATTTGCTGATGAAGAAAGTCTTATGGTTGCTGAATGTCAGTTCGCCATGACAATTCAGGATTCGATTTAATGTGTACATGTTTCATCACATGTTAAGCACTATGCATATTCAATTACAGTGCAAACGCTTAACTGCTAGAACCTGACGACTTTTCCTAAAGTTGGAAGCAACACTTATCTCTGAAAATTTGGTATTTACATAAAAGATTACAAGTCATCACAACTCGGAAGACTATAAGATAAAACCTCACGGCCATAAAAACTCCATATAATTATTCAAGATGCAACGTAGTGTTTCAGGATGTTTGTGCTTCGCTATCTGTCCTTCGTTGCCAAGGAAATCAAAACTTTTTACAACAGAATCTCTGTTCGTGCTTCCGCTGCGGTATAACTGAGGTCTGAGCTTTATTGTGATATTACTATAATTATAATAATTATATTATTTATATTTTAGGTGCTTTCGCAAAATTGCGAAAAGCGACTAGTAGCTTCGCCCTGTCTGTCCGTAGGTCTGTCCGCATGCAACAACTTGGCTCCCACTGGACGGATTTTCATGGAATTTTATATTTCATTATTTTTCAAAGATCTGTTAAGAAAATTGAAGTTTCATTAGAATCTGACAAGAATAAAGGGTACTTTCCGTGTGTACCAACATACATTTTAGATCATATCTCGCTCAGCTCTTCTTAAAATGAAAAATGTTTCAGACAAAAACTGTAGAGAAACTCGAAACACACATTTTATATTCCGTAACTTTTTTTTCGAAAATCATGCTGTTTATGAGATAATATGGAAAAATATCGAAGAACGGAGCAGGTCACAGACGACAATATGGAGCATGCGCATTGCATGCTGGGTACTTGAGGCTACAAACACACACTCTCACGATTTGTAACACTTATCGCTCTTCACTACAGCAATGGTTGCACGAACGCACCTCAATGTTACGTTATACTTACATTGCCTGTCTTGTGTCTTGTCTTGTTATTTGTTTCTTTGACCTGCAGCCTGTGCCTATATATTATACTGGTGCATCAGTGTTGATTTTGCAGTTAACCACTCAGCTGTTTAATGAGCACGTGAAGAATAAAATAACTGAATTAATATGTTATGGTCCATCAAACCGTCTTCCGAAAGCTTTTCCGTACCACAGTCTGTACCTTCAGTGACAACGTCCCTCTAGGGCTGTACTGTATAAGAGTGTATTTATCAAATGGCCGTCTGTGAATGCCAAAGTAACAGATGGGATTGGTCAGATTTTTCTCCGACAAATTTCCAATGGGTTACTTTAAATTTTACAGAAAAATGAACTATTTTCTTAGAAGTGCCATCGCATTTGATTTGCCACCTCTTACACTAAATTGCTCCAAGCTGGTCACTTTCGAATTTGACTAATGAACTGTCTCATCGCATTTAACACATAAGAGATACTTTTGGTGTTGACCCATTGTTTTCAGGACGAATTGTGCAAACCGCTATCCAATTTCGTTAATGACGTAGTTTAGACAGAATATGCCTCACACTTAGCAAGCGGACATCTAGCGCAACAATACAAATATAATAACAAAGTTCAGAAAGCCAGTCCTTTATCACAGTTCCTAACACAAAACATTAATTCCAGACGGAAGCATTATCTAATGTATTCCTTGTTATGTGACGGTGGAATTGCAGTTGGAATCACAGCGCACCTAAAGAGCAGATTACAGGGTTTGTCAGTGATATATTTACACAAACATACTATTTCTCACTAGATTTTCTTTAGGGATATTGAACAGCCATTTTTTAAATGTCGGTGTATCAGTTGAAAATACAAACTCGTTGAATCACTACAGTCAGTATCTCAAACTGATACACATAAACACAAATTTGATTCAAAATACCACATTACTTCGAATTTAAGACGCATTTTTTTTTTAGCATTTTTCCGAAGTGAAAATTATTGTGCCATAAAATTTGTGGTTTAATTTTTCATTCTTCGAAAGGCCTGAAAACATAATTTTCCAATAAGAAAAAGCAGTCTGGTTAAAAGCAAAGTAAACATTACGTGCAGTGCAATGTATTTTCTTTTTTTTTTTCCTGAAAAAACTCTTTTTAAAAGTGAGATGTTTCTTGTGTTAGAAGGCGTCTCACTGTAGTGACAATGCAGGTGACTGTATTGTGCAACAGGCACTACCGACGTTTCGGAGCAATCTGCTGCCTCCACTGTCAGGGCAGGATAACTAAGGCCTAGGTGCATCGGGACCATGAGGTCCCAAACCCACATGCAATCAGAGCAGGACAGTGTACCCTGAAGATAAAGGCAGCAAATTCTTCCGGAATGTTTGAACATATCCACCAGACTGCACGACGTCAAATCCCAAAATATCATCTCAAATTGTGATTTGAAT
>Ga0123357_10015285_pt1 | contig 10061 bp, 8 predicted proteins | sample TergutEmb28metaG_FD_89873 | JGI IMG/M metagenome (GOLD analysis project Ga0123357, IMG submission 89873) | Embiratermes neotenicus P4 segment gut microbial communities from Petit-Saut dam, French Guiana - Emb289 P4 | ecosystem: Host-associated > Arthropoda: Insects > Digestive system > Gut ... | reverse complement strand
TAATAAGGGGGGAATTTGTTTCCCTTTTTTTTTCATATAAAAAACGGCCAACAAAAAAAAAAAAAATAAGGTCCCCCCCCCCCCCCCCCCCCCCCCAAAAAAAAACAAAAAAGTCAAAACCCTACTGTGTGTAGCTGTAGGAACAGCAAGTTATTAGAATGGATTAGAAGCATGTACTGTGTATGGGTGATCTGTACTATGCTGCAAAATGACAAAGTGGTGTACCAAAACTAATGTTAAACTAGCTTCCTAAAATTTCTAAAGTTTCCATTTGACTCAGCTACATACTCCCTCCATCACCAAGGGTTGAGACTACTCAGCCCTTGGTGATGAAGGCACTGTGTTCTTCTGACACACCAGACATCAGTAACTCCACTACTTACTCAGTGTAACAACACAGCAGACACGAATACTTACAATATAACTAAATATCAAGTCATTCTTGATGCTTCTTCTGATAATACACTGAGCAATGTGTGCTGTGCTTGTGGGTTACCAGTGTCTGCTGTTTAGCAAACATCCCTTTGTCATTTGCTCATCTTCTCTGCTGTTTACTCCTATCATTATTTCCTTATGTCTGTGGTATGGTCTGGCACGCTCCACAGACTATTGTCATTACAGATCCCAAATGTAAAACACACACATTCTGTTTGGCACTTCTGTATACAATATATTTGGCTACTGATGGTTGCTTCATGCACAACTACAGTGAAACCAAACACCACCTGTAATGGGCAAGTATTCTGGATTTGTTTTATGTACACTCAGGAATGGTTCTCCTCTCTGCAGTGTGGGTAACACCTGGCCTATAGGTCAGAGGTCTCACACAGAGTTTGATGTTCACTTTACTTTTGAAAATATATTAATTGTTATATCCTCTAGTTCTGTGACAATAATGTACGTAATATTGTTTAATAAACTATTACTTTATTTTTGTGGTTTTGAAAATGTAACTCTTCTGCAATGCAAATACTGTGCCACCGGGTATGTAGATTGAAGGGTAATAAACAGTACATTAATCTTGAGGGTCATGCAGTCCAAGAGGACCCCAAAGTGACAACAGTTCAGTCACTTGAAAAATCAGGAACCAAACATCCAACAACAGCAGCAGCACATCCCAGAATACCCAAATCTCCAACAGCAATGCTGTGAGAAGATCCAATCCCACATTATCAGAAGCTGCCACACATTTCAAATTCTCCACTCTACAAGGTACTCTGATTCTTCTAATGTGCTGCCCAATACAATGTCACAGTTACCTTGAACTTTCATGGAAGCTGTTGTAACAGCCTGTCCATAGTCATTGAAAGCTCTGCATGAATACTCCCCTGAATCTTCAGGGTACACTGGAGAGATCTCAAGGATGACAAAGCCGAAGTCACAGAAGGTGCGAAAACGGGAACCAGTTTTCAGTGGTTTTCCATTCCAGAACCACTCCACCTAAATAATATACCATGTATTTACTTACATACACAAAAAGGACATTATGTATGAAAATAAATGTAAGCAACACACACATATCAGAGAAAACAGCATTAGATACAAAACACAGGTAACAATGTGTGGTCTACTGAACCCTGTGAGTAGGACAACAGCAGGAAAGGGCAGAATTACAAAGAAGTAAACATTACAATATAACTGTCAAAAAGTCATACATGACCACACCAGGGCTCTCAATACGTGGTCCACAAGTCACATGCCGCATGTCAGGGCATATTGCGTATTGTGGGGCCACCTCATTTCTTTTTTTTAATTTAAAGGAATAAAAAACAATGCTTATCGTGGGCCCAACACATTCACAAATATCTGCTATTCCTGATGGCAATGTACAGCACACATCACTCAGACTGGCTTTGGGCCCACAAAGCCCTCCACTCAATGGACACATGGTTGAAGTGTGAAACTGACCACTCAACCCCACCTAGTGTCAAGCTGACAAATACAGCAGAGCTATACTCTTGCTCCCCCATATGCCCTAATGGTGTGCACTTGAACCACCCCACCTTACTCTACTTTATACTTTATTTTCAGTACTTTACACTATGCTGAACAAGGCAGGACTTCCCAAACCATTTAACTACCATCACTGTGCAGTACAACCACCTCCCTGCAACTGACCTTCAGTTTTGGATCATCTGTTGGTGTAAGCCTGGCTTCAAAGTGGGCATTCTCTCCTTCTCGTAAGCTGTCAATGTTAGACAAGGGAACTGTGAAAACAGGAGCTTGACCTCTGCTTTCTGTGGACCTCTCATCTCGAGAACGGAACATCGAATCTTCCAGGGTCTGAATCTTTTCAAGACCTCCTTCCATGCCCTGCATTAAGGGGGAAGAAAAATCCAAAAATGTATTGCAGATGCTTCATGTTACATGTAAATGGCTGCAAGTCTGTGTCTATGTACATTTATGTAGTTGAGATCATTTTGCTTCTCTTGCAATGTGTTAAATGATAATCTGCCTCATTGTACATGCTTCAAGATGAAATGCTACCCTACAGACACACTGTAATTTGTATTTTCATTTTATAAACATTCCATTAAATGTAAACAAACACATTAATGCACTGCAAAAATAATATCTCTTTTTCAGTACATGGTGTCCTCGTTTAACATTGCACTGAACATTGTGTAATTTTGAAGTTTAGAAATTTCAGTGGCCAGAGTTTTCATGAATGTTAGACTTGGAATAGCATCATATCTACTGGCAGATGGCAGATCTGCAACAGCCCGACTCTTAGGCACTTTAATTCTTCAGGGAGAATAAATGACTGTTGCAATCTTAAAGTTAATTGAGAACTTAATGTATGTGTCAACTGTGTTATGATGTAAATATTTCACGGTAAACCATCAGCCAAAAAATTCTACGTGATGATTTCAAACAACTAACTTCCTTTTGTCGAGAGTTATCAGATTTCCCCTATTTCCAACTTCATCCCAGAAATAAATAATAACCTTACCCTTGGCAACTGAGAGTCCAAGATAAGATTTGCTTTCGAGACACATCTTAGTGTTGCTTTAGTCGAGTCCTGACCAAGTTTATTTACAGCACGGCACTCGTACTCGCCAGAGTTCTCCTCGTAGCAATAAAGAATATCCAAAATCACAATGCCAAAATCATGGAATGTTCGGTAACGATGCCCATGAGGAAGTTTCTTCCCATTGTAGTACCACTCAACCTAAAATTCAAAGGTACAGGTCCATCAGAATTCAGTAAACAATGTGGCAGTGTTCAGGACTGCAACTGAAATCTCATGATCATCCGATACCAAACCCCTGTGCAGGGACATGTTTTCACTCATTCACAATTCCAATAAACTGTGTGCATAAGAAATACAGCATACCAGCAAGACTTGAGGTTCTCACAGAGGTTGTGGCAAAGATTCATGCCTTCTGGTACATGACACTGCATCATTCGAGGTGTTTCAAAGGAGTGGGGAGTGCATTCAAAACTTAGCTGACTACTTAAAGAATGATGCAGATAACTTGAATCTTCTACAACAGACATCCCTAGTTCATGGGTTGAACATAATGGTTTTGCTTATTCACATTAAAAAGACTGTGGTAACATCTATGCTTCAAAGTGCACATCTTGCTCTTTCACATTCACTCCCGTGCAGCAACGTGGAGCAATACACAACAGCCCGTATCTGCCCACCCATCAGGCTGCTACCAAGATAACTCACCAAACAAGTTTACTCTTGCAATTTTTTCAAGTAACTGTTGGCATCATGTCTTAATTAACTTCATTAAAGACAAGGATCTGTCAGAGGTATTAATGTCTTCTGCATCACCAAGTCACCCTCACAACTTTCAGCTAGAAATGCCAACATCATTCTAATAAACACCAATAAAAAGGTTTTCATGCTCATTAATCATAAATTAAGTATATTAAATTACACCTTTCTTGTGTCACTGGTTCTTCTAACCCCATTATTTCCAGAAGATCCTAGCAGTTTTACCATTTGACAGTGACTTCCAAGAACAAAACTCCCACAAATGGCAAGGGTGTGTTGTATAGTGCTGTAAATTTTAATCTTTCCTGTAATTTCTCTTCTCGGAAAGTAAAGTTTCCCGGAACTTCATCATGAAATTCACCTGAAGGCTGCCACAATGATATGTCATACACAGTACTTTCAACAAAACAGAAGTAATGGGGTAAAGATGAAACAAGAACTACTACTACCAACCGTTAAATTAGGGTCATTGACTGGAGTCAGTCTGGCCTCAAAATGCGCACTCTGCCCTTCCACCAACTGAGTGATATTTGAGATGTGGGTGATGAATTTGGGTGGTTCCAAAACTGCTGTCGTCGGTGCCTGGGGTTGTACTCCTTGACCCACCTCCAGTTCTCGGATTCTAGCCAGAGAATCGGGCTGAAGAGTGTCCAGATACACTCCTCCCTTACCAGCACACTTAATAGTTGCTCGGGTGAAGTCCTCACCATATCTGTAATTTGTTCATAGAACAAGGAAATTTTAAAAGGAAAGCCAATATAAAATTACAGCAAGAATGGCTCTCAAAATTAATCAAATTTGTGAACACACAGAAAGAATGAGATCCTGTTACAGGCCTGGTGTGGCCCAGGGTTGAGGTATAGCTCTACTCTTCCATGACCGTGGCACTAGAAGGGGGTAAGTGGTCAGCAACACACCCCAGCTGCACTTTACCCCCGGGAAAGACCCGGTACTCATTTTACAGGAGGCTGGGTGGGCCCCAGGGCCGGTCTGGACGGGCGGAAAATCACGTCCCCATCGGGACTCAATCCCAGACCGTCCAGCCTGTAGTCAGTCATTATACCGACTGATCTACCCGGCCTACACACAGAAACAAAGAATTTCATAATATCTTATGCTACACAGGATTCTAAATTCTGGTGAGTCCCTAAGATTCAGATCTCCAGGGATGTAAAATTTGTTACTGTGTGTGTAGTTCTTGATGTTTCAAAGGATGGTACAACCTTCATCTTTAAGGTCAAGCAGTCTACTGTCTTCTTTGACTGCTTAACCCTGTAAATTAGAGCAACATGACACAACAAAAAATCGGCACCTACTAACACAACACAGAAGACTTTACTTTCTACTGCTGTTCCTGATACAGAATTGAGCAGTTTGTTCAGCAAGGACTGCGTAGTCTCTCACTGTCTGAACAGCCATTTCTAGAAACATCTCCAATATAAATCACAGACATCTTGTACAGAGACATTAATTTATTCCACAAATGTCATTAGTTACTTCCTGTTCTGTTGGCTCACTCAACTTGTGACTCATATATGAAATAAACAACATGTCTATTAGATGAAAAATGTCTGCAAGCCAAAGGAATATACTCCCAGTGCCCTTATCAAACATGGCACATAACAGTCTAACATTAACTGCAATACAATAAATTGAGTGGACCCTGACTTGCAGCAGCTTAATATGGCAGCAAGCACTGTGCTGCATGTCATCACAAGAAATTGCCCAAGTGAAACAGCAATGTGAGCTGTCATATTAAAAAATGTCCCTGTATAGCAGACATATTGTTATAAACATATTCCCTTACTGTTCTCAGCTAGAATTTTTCACTCTGAAAAGATAAACAGTCAGTCAGTCAGTTGGTCAGTCAACACCTGTTACTGGCTCTATGTATATATTCTCCAGTATCATGCCTGTGAAGACATGATATATCCATTACCACAAAGACAGGCCACCCATCAGGCAGATACAATACCTGTTACTGGCTCTGCATACATATTCCCCGGAGTCATGGCTTTGAAGATACGATATATCCATCACCACAAAGCCAAAGTCAGACACAGATTTCATACGTGATGAGTGTCTTATGGGTTGACCATTATGGAACCACTCCACTTTGAGGTTTGGATCTCCTACAGGGATCAGTGTACACTCAAAGTGGGCTGAGTCTCCATCTTTCAGACCCTCTAAACTCTGTAAACAGAAGAACAAGAAATCATTCACTCTGCACACAAAAACACAGTAATTATCATGCCTTTTCTGAGGTACTGTTTGTTCGTCCTTGTAACAAAGCTCATACCTGGATATGTGACGTAAACTGTGGTTTTTGTCCCTTTGTCTTTTCAACACACTCCAGTTCAACACTAATTTCAGCCCTGCCCCACTTGTTGGTGGCTCTGCAAGTGTAACTTCCAGAGTCTTCTATTTTGGTGCCCAGGATCTCCAACACAACCATTCCAAAAGCATGAACAGTTCTGGTACGATGGCCTATGAGAAAAAAGATATTTTATGTCTAGTTACTGTTCACTTAATACTTGGCGGCCCTTCCTTAAATTAAACCACAGTTCTGAATCATTTAGTCATCGAGTACACAAAACTTCAACCCATGTTCCTCCCCTGAACTAATGTGCTTCTTTTCAAACACACATGTCAACTTTTGACAACAGCTGACTTTTATTACACAACACTGAGGGATAAACAGATGTGTGAAAGGAATAAGAAGTTATCTATCCATCAGTGTCAGGACTAACAAAAAATATGCTCACAAAACATGTGCACAGTACTAGGGGTCAGTATCATGCACATTTTTCCCCAGAGGTTTGCCAGAATGAGTATTAAGCATTTTTGAAAATAAGCTCCAAAATTTCAGATTAATGAGAATTTACTTTACGATTCCATGCACAATTACACTGTCCCAGCACTTAAAAACACACGACATGTCAAAGTTTCAACACAGTACTTGTGAAGTAAAGTGACAAAGGAGGTACTGTTAACACCTGAGGAAAGTAATGAAATGGAATAAAGTTCTCTGTGCTCAGATGTCTGATGTGCAAGTACACACAAATTTACATTACACAGCCATAAGCTTTCAAGTTGTCCAAAAAACAATTCTCATCACTTTTTAAAGTTGCCTGCCTCCACAGAAAAGTGACACTGCAACTCAACACTCAAATCATCCACATACTTGCACGGTCCGGCAGTCCTACTGTCCGCACATAACAATACCCGACAGTTCACATGCCGGTAATTCTTGCAACTGTATGCATGCTGAATGAATAAACATTCCCTTTATACCATAATACATGTAACCAGGGCCCTGCAGCACTTTCACAGTTTTTGTAACACATAATTCTACCCAGCTGTAATAACATCAAATACCTGCAATTACTGACAACTTCATTTCAGGAAATGCATGATGGGTTGATGAGTGCATAATTCTGAATGCCTTTACCCAGTACATATCAACTTCCAGATACTGCAATGTGCACCTTGCACCACAAGTATCACCAAAGTGTTCAGAAGATATACATTTTATACACAAAAATCATTAAAAGTTAAAGATAACATAACCTTGTCCCTTTACCTGCCATGAAGGTGCACACAGCAGTGTATCGTTAACCTCAGTACTAGATGCAGGTCACTGGTAATCCCCACACCCCAGCTGCTTTATCTCATGCTGCAAGGGACCCCTAGTTCCAATTATCAGGGGATTGGGTAGATCATACAGCCAGTATGATTATTTTGCAGAAGAGAAAGATCTTTGCCCCTGCCAGGGCTAAAAACCCCAAATTACCCAGCAGGCAACCTACTCACTTATCACTGAGCTATGCTGAACATACAATGCATAAAAACATAGTTCCATATTTTCTAACATTTGCAGAGCTACTTACTGGCTTTGAGCACCTCTCCTTTGTAAAACCATTCTACAACCATGGTCTGGTCACCAACAGGTGTCAATGATGCCTCAAAGTGAGCAATGTCACCTTCACTCAAGTTCTTCAGATTCTCAAACTGCAACACACATCAGAAACGATCATAAGCACCACGTAACAATCTACAGCAAAGGATGAAAGTGGCATGACACTGCAACATGAAGTTTCATAAATTTGCTGAACTAAGGATTATACACATTGCACTTGTGCAAAACTTGATGTCCTCACACTGCTGCTGGGATGTGACTTTGCAGGTTGAGCAAGCAGTTCCTGCCCCTAGCATCAAGGATCAAGCCATCCAACAGCAATTCTCCCATGTCCCAACAACACAGTGCCACATCATCCTAAGATATGAGGGTGCCTGAGAACAGGGAACTGTGAACTGGATCTACAAGGTAGGAAGTAAACACAGGCCCAAGAAAACTGCATGATGCTGAGTTCCATAATATGTATGTTTCACTGACAACTGAATCTTCATGGATCCTGAACATCTGAAGATAAGGGAGAGGTATTGCCTCAAAGCAATGGCAGCTGCTTGTGTGGTGATGCAGTACCAGTTTCCAATCCTCCGGTATTGTTCATTTCATTAAATCAAAGACTAGGAGCTAGATCAGGTATGATGAATGCATGGAGGCAATCACAAACTAATCCAATATTTTATTCAGAAAACATGAAAATGGGAGTCCAATTACAAGACCTAGGTGTGGAAGGGAGGATAATATTTAAATGGCTTAATAGGATATGAAGATATGGACTGGATGCTTCTGGCAGAGTCTTGTGAACATGGTAGTTGACTTGAGGCTCCATAAAAAGTGGGGAGTATCCTAAGTAGCCGAACAACTGTAGGTGTCTCAAGAATGCACTGCCGCATACCTGAGATGTGAACACTGGAGGATGACCCTCCTCTCCTTCAGGCAAGGCTCCTTCTTGTCTTCGGAGACTCTCTTCCAGATCCTGAATCTTCTCCAAACCCTCTGCCCCCTTAGGATGCTGCGTTTGCCAAATAAGACCTTCTTTACCTACACATCAAACAATCAATTTCAATCACAGTAATTACTTTTTAAAGCATATTGTGTGTGAAAAAGACATGAATTACCTTCACTCATCCCACTTAAGTTTTGGACTACCTATATTTAAAAAAATGTACACTTATTTTAATTGGCATATAACCATTGTATCTTAGTATTAATGTAGACACAATAAACTGCACATTCATCTTTATTTTGATCCATGGTCTAACACAACATATTTGCTCCATTTACATGAATGGCCAAGATGTGCATGTGCACGCACACACACACGCACACGCACACACAGGAACCATCTACTGCTGTTCCAACACCACAAATACGCAAGTGCAGAAAATAACATGGCACAAGACACAAGAGGAACTTCAGCTGGTGATCCTTATGGAAACTTTGTGTAACGGAATGCACAGACAGGTATCATGAGAGTACTACATGAGTGCAGGGACAGAAAGGAGGCATTAGTGAGGTCTACAGTGATGTACTGGAATAATGTAATGATATCCAGTTGGCAGATGGATAGAGCAAAGCAGGTACACACAAGGCACATATGTGCAAACTCAATTTTAACCTTAAGAGATGTTATATACAGCTGTGATCTTCACATTGAAGTTATGTTAGGCTCCAGAAACAGCCTGGGATCCCATTGTTTATTTTATATAACATAATGGCATTGCATTTTCATTTATTCTCTTTTGAAATTTTGTAACAACAGGCTGGATATGGCCAAAACATGTCACAATATGGCATATATATATATATATATATATATAAAAAGGAAGGCTGTTATGTAGTCGTAATTATTGTATCTAAAATATATACTTATGTTGTCATATAAGTGGAATGCTATATTAATGAAATGTGTACCTGTGCAATAGATAGTGGTGGAAGTGAAAGCCTCTCCAGCGAGATTGTGAGCCTTGCATGTGTAGATTCCTTGATCACGTTCATACACATCGCTCAAATGAAGTGTGACATAACCAAAGTCACAGGTCATCTTGAAACGAGAACCTGCAAGAACAAAAGTTAAAGATGTAATTTATTAACAACAATAAAAGACTGCCGAGTTACAACAAATTCTAATGACGTACAGCAGAATTTTGACAATCCACATTACAAGAAAGCAGCTCTAAAATTGCTAATTTCTTTTTTCCCGTCAGTATGACACACTACTGTTAGCACCTTCACTCACCTCTGACACCACCACAACAGGAAGGTACATATATTTCAAATGCATGTCACAAACAGTTCAGAAAATACAAGAACTTCTAAATATAACACAGCACGCTCACTTGGTTCTGCTCAGTTTTGTTTGGTTCAGCTGATGCCGTTACAGCACCTTAACAACCCCCCCCCCCAAAAAAAAAAAAAAAC
>Ga0123357_10015284_pt1 | contig 10062 bp, 5 predicted proteins | sample TergutEmb28metaG_FD_89873 | JGI IMG/M metagenome (GOLD analysis project Ga0123357, IMG submission 89873) | Embiratermes neotenicus P4 segment gut microbial communities from Petit-Saut dam, French Guiana - Emb289 P4 | ecosystem: Host-associated > Arthropoda: Insects > Digestive system > Gut ... | reverse complement strand
TTATCTCAGTAATTAACCAACTTGATGCATAAATTTTTTTTTTACAATAAGTTTATTTCATGCCTCTACATGTTTCGAGCACATATGCTCATCATCGGGAGGTCAAAATTGCATTACACAGCCTCTGGTATCATTACACCTATATGTGGCCGTCTCGCGCACAGGTTGAAAGAGGAAATAAACTTATTGTAAAACAAAAATTTTGTGCATCAATTTTGTTAATTACTGAGATAAATATTATCCTAGTTACCGTTTGTCTTTAAAGGGTTAATTAAATTCAGAAAAACATTCACTGTGTATTATTTTTGGTTAGGTAATCAACTAAACAAGAATTAACTGAAGAATAAAAAAACCAACTAGATGCCACTTATTATTTTATTGTACTTCTTATAGTCGTGAGCTCCTGATGATGGGCATAGTAGTGCCCGAAACATGTTGAACCTATAAAAAGTACAATAAAATAATAAGTGGTGTCTAGTTGGTTTTTTATTATTCAGTTATCACAGTGATGCACGGTCCGATAAACATCAGATAAACAGGATTTACTTTGGTCAGATAACTGATTTTGATGGTTCATTTGTTGATTGAAATTTCCATTCCATAAATCTGACGGGCAAACACAGAATGACATGCATTGTTATGCACTGAGGGTGAATAACTTGTCCGAATTAATGTATTTCCCTTCAAGCGGAGTATTTTAGTAGTTTAATGTTGTTTTTTTTTAGAAATGGTCTATTCATGCCGCAAAGTGCACCGACTTATGCATTTCTGGTATTTGAATTACTGCTAAAGTAACACTCGTCTTCAGATTTTACACTGAGAACCCCAACTGCGACATTCCCAAAACCAGAGCTCATCTCATGCGGGTTCCCACAATATACATGTTTTGGTTTGTTATAGTTCGGTTAGGCTTCTTTAACGAAGTTTTAAACAGCGTATTTATGTTTCCGCAGCGTCGAATGTTAGGTTGGTTGATTATATAAAGTATGAAAATGAGGAAGAAGAAGGAGGCAGTTGTTAGTTGTGCAGTCCTTTGACAGCACCGTCTTGAAGAACCGATCAGCATCAGGAGGATTGTCAGTAAGAACAACCAATAACTGGGCTGAAATTCAAACCCTTCACCCCCTCAAGTTTAAAATAGGATTTTTACCACCTAAAATATATTTATTTTCGCTGCAAAATTCAATAAAAAGCGGCATTATTTTGACGATTTTCGTCCAGATTTTAAATGTATTAATGAATTATGAAGCAAGTGGCTGGGCTGTTTCACTCGTCGGAGACATGAAGAATGTATACAGAATTTTAGCCGGAAAAGCCTGTATGAAACAAACCAATCTGGAGAAATTGTGTTTCGTTAGAATAATGTTATCGTAAAGAAGTAGATATAAATAAAACGTGTCAGTCAATAACACAACACTTTATTTTATATACAATAAAAGTAGTATATTGTCAGGGTGACATGTTTCGACCTTTATTAGGTCATCTTCAGACCCCCTGGGAAAACAGATCTAAGAGTTATTTATATTTATAGTATATATATATATATAGATAGATAGATAGATAGATAGATAGATAGATAGCTTTTGGATCTGTTTTCCTAGGAGGGCATGAAGATGACCTAATAAAGGTCGAAACATGTTGCCCTGACAATATACTATTTTTATTGCATATACACGTAAAATAACGTGTTGTATTATTGACGGACACGTTGTATTAATATGTTATAACATTTCGGGTTGGAAAATATTTAAAAAATTAAAGAAGTAGGATATGAAGCTGTGCATGAATTCGTCTGGCTTTTGACAGGGAATGGTGTGGGGCTTTGGTAAAGAACCTTCGAGTTCTGTAGGAGTCAGCATATGTCTTGAACAGCAGAGCACTGTTCCTCAACAACGTCTTTCACTGATTTAGTTAGCGCCTGACGTACGGGTGTGCAAGGCAGTTGAAACATGGCAAGACAAACGAAGAAGACTCTATCCAATTATTTACAGACAGGAGAAACACTTATCCTCTTTTCACAGGCCAAAGGGCTGACAGACAAGCAAACTGTCCGACCTGCCCTACGAAAAAATTGCACAGCTCGACAAATCGACAAGACTGAACGAAAACGACGAGCAAAGCACGAAACAGCTATGAAATCAGTGGGGTATATCTTCAGACACTGCAAAAAATGACTGTGCTGCAATATTGCTTGTCTGTGGTTGCCATGGATACTTATACGGTGTCTCGTTTTGGTAGCTGGTTTTTGGACAAGAAGCGTTCATTAGACATGTAATGACTTCTGCGCATTAAACTGTACTGTTACTCATGTATCAGTACATAGCACAGTGTTTCGTTTGCAAATTAACTTATGCTCTCCTTAGAAGAAAATAAAGAAATAATATTTAATTTGAACAGAAGGGAGGCTGTAAGTAGCCAAATATGGATCAAAAGGTGAGGTGATGCAGCTAATTCTTCACAAATCAAAACAAAATAAATGTAAACTGAAACATAAAGTATAATCTGACGTGGCAGAAGATATGGCGAGAGAGTGTGTCGGCACACCACAATGACATTTCCGTTCCGTGAATTCCTGACATAGAAAGTGTCTTGTCTGTCTCTCTACACACTCCCACACAGTTCGAATATTCCAAGCGATTTGCAAACTTAGAGAATCCAGTAATACTAAAAACGGTTTCGCTGTTTCTGTTCCTCCAGTTTTTTTTTACAGTGATGTAAATCTTCGTTGTTTTATCCCCATTAACATATGTACCTTACATTAACCCTTAAGGCAGTCTTGTAGACAGGCCGCAAGTAGGATTCCAACCAAAGAGAGTCAATTTATATCTGTAAGCAACGAGAATATGCACTGCACTTGTAAGTAATGCTGCACATTTACTGTTATGTTTCCCAAGAGTGCCATATATTTCATAACTGTATATTTTTATTTAAATAATATTTATGTTTTACATAAAGGGTGGATTTCAAGCAAGAGACGCAAGAAGAATAACAGCAGTAGATATGAAATATGTGAGGAAAACAACAGGGTCCTCTGGGACAGATTATAAAACAATCACAGATATTGCAAAGGAACTAAATATAACCCAGGTTTTGTAAATAATACAGGAATACAGAAGAAATTGGTTGCAACGTATAAATAGAATGTCTCATGATAGATAACCGAGGATAATAAAAACTACAGACCAAAAGGCAGAAAGAACAAGCGGAGAATATTAAAAGATACTGCTAGATGTGTGAGACCGGTACGGGTCAACCAGTATTCAAACTGCTTCTTAGCTAGGTGATGGTGATGATGATGATGATGATGATGATGATGATGATGATGATGACAAAGGTTTGGTTAATATTTAAACGTCCAAAGCTGCCGATAACTGTCAGCAGCTTTAGCGCTATCCGTCGTTTCGTCAGAATGACAACGGTTTGTTTAATTTTCTTTAAACAGCTACTCCTTTGAATCTTCCCCTGTGTCCGAAATTTCGTAGGAAATTGGATATAGCGTTGATTCAAGTGTGTCCTGGCCTAGACCCCCATCAGAATTGTTACCATTTCAGTTACAGTGGAAGAATTAAATTTCCTTCAGGTGTATAAAGAATTTGTATCGGTTTCAAAGTATGCGTCATATATCTGGGTGAATAAACGTCTCCGAAACAAAAATAGCCCAGTAGTCCTTGTTGAACTCATAGCACATCACACACTGTCCGCGTCTCGTGAATTATCATGGGAAAGCTATTTTTTTTTAAGATTTGACGTATTTTCTGAGAAAGAATCGAGCCTCGCCACTTGACAGAATTATCTTGAACCCCACGAAGTTACCATTTCAAAATGTTCAGTCTTGCTCTACGTTCTGTATCGTAGATTTCGTGAACCACAGTTGTCGTATGTGGCTGTACCTAGATGCAGAACATTTTTGTGTTATGCATTTTCCGTGGAACTCTATTACATTCACAAAGAATCAGAACCAATTTGCTGCACAAGACTCTTTTCTGTTCGTACTTAGATCTCCAACATGTATCGGCCAGATTTATTGGCCATCTGTAGAGAATCTTATGCAGGAATGTTTAAACTTAGAATTACCTCGTGTGATTACAATTGTTGTTGTGTTTAAATTCTTAAAATTATTAAAATCGGGTTGTAATTGCGATACAGTTGGAATGTAATTAAAATGTAATTGCGTACAGTGTAAAATTAAATACAGTATAAAATTATATTTTGTGTCCTAAGGTCTATGTTTTCGGTTCTTTCTTCCTATACAGTAAGTTTCTGGAAGAGATGTTTGGTGTGTGGTCTCAACATTATGAATCAGTTGTAACCACATAAGTCTAAGTTGAAATATCACTGCTTATGACTCCCCGAAAATGTCCAATAAATCTGGTCGAAACATGCTGGAAATCGAACTACAGATAAAAAGGAGTATTGTGCAAAAAGTTGGTTTTGATTCTTTGTGAATCATAGATGCAGCAGTTTTGTCGCAGTATTGTGCAAAAATATGGCTTTGGTTCTCTGTGAATCCTAGATGCAGCACTTTTGTCGCAGTATTGTGCAAAAAGTTGGTTTCGATTCTTTGTGAATCATAGATGCAGCAGTTTTGTCGCAGTATTGTGTAAAAATTTGGTTTGATTCTTTCTGAATGCTACTTGCAGCAGTTTTGTCGCAGTTCGCGGAGCTGTGCACGTCGAAGTAAAGATGTTCTTCTAAACCTCCCCAGCCTAGTATTATGTCCAGTCTCTCTTCACTTAGCACATATCTTCTTCGTCTTGTCTCACCGCATAAATTCGAACCTCTTGCTGCAAACTTAACAAATATCTATCAAATGTTCTCACCCTTAGAAAATGCTCTTCAGAAACACATCTTCAGTACTTACGCCGACACTTCGTGTATGATCAGCATTTAGCTAGTGTATCGTACAGGTCGCAGTTGTATTCAATTCCGACTGCAGGCGGACTGTCGACGACGACCATAGATAACAAACCCTTCAGACTAAGCTTATGCTGGCGGCTCGGCAAATAAGCCACTTTCGATGCGATAAGGAAGCCATCAAGACACGGCCTGCGATTTGGACCAAACAAAGTAACGACCCTGTAGCAGGCCATACGACTATATTTTTCGACACGTTGCTTCATCACCCGAGTTTATAGAATGTGTAACATTGGAAGTGTTTTGAAAGTAATTTTTAAGTTGTCAATAAGTGGTCCTAAGAGCCTAAGTTTGTCAATGACCTGTTCAATAACATACGGACTCCAAAAAAGTGAACCGAAACATAATCTCCTACTAACGGTAAACCTGTGAACGCTACTTCGAGTTGCCTGCACGAAATTTTATGAACTAAACAAAGAAGGTATCATTTCGAAAGTGTAAGACTTTTTTTTTGTGTTTTAACGCGCATTTCAAGAATGGGTTGAGCTACTTTATTTATCTGCTGTGTTGAACGCATTTCACCCTAAATGAAGAGAAAAATATACTTTTTCGTGATGTGCTGACGTTACATAACTTTGCGTAAAAAAGTGTATTTTAAGTTGCTGTTGTTTTGGTAGTGTGCGATAAGATACAAGAGACTTGATCTGATTTATACACAACGCTGGCGAGGAATGAAGTTACAACCTCGGAACTGCACGAACTGCACCAGGCATCTGCCGGGTTGTAATAGCTAACTTGTAAGTAACATGTTCAAGTATTTGCGATGTTATGGATGACTGGAGGAGTAGCAGGAAGAGATATAAACCGATAGAAACTCTTTCACTGACAAAAGGCCTGACAGACATTAACCGGGAAAATGCGTGCTCCACGTTCCTTCGCCTTGCCCTATCTCTTCCGAGGACTCCTCTCCACCTTATCTCTGTCATTCAGGGTTTTAGTGCAGGTCTGCACAATTCTGTAGGTCCCTGAAAGGATGTACGTTGCTAGCAGAAACCCAAATAGCTTTACAACTTCTACACACCTATAGTAAGCTATAAAATATTCCTGTACAGCCATGAACATTTCGCAAATTTTTTTTCTCAGGTTGCGACCGAATTTTCCGATATCGTACTGGTTTATTAGCCTGTCAAAACTTTTCTCTGATACAACTGTATTTTCTTTATTCTTGAGGTACGCAAATAAGGACGCAAAATGCTAATATTAACAAGATAGAAGCGTATTTTAAAAGTTAATTATTGAAATACTTTAAAAAATTGCACGTCGGTTGTCTTGTTCCGAATTAACGACGCTACTAATAAATATGGAAATTGCTGAACGGTATATTGATTAATGAATGATGACTTGGAAGACTGGAAAATAACAGTCGTGGTCTAATTTGAAATACTAACTAGCCATTTGTGTGAAGGGTCTGAGGAAAACTACGAAAACGTCAGTCAGTATTGATGGTCAATACGCCAAGATTCAAACCATGGAGCTCCCAAACACGTAGCACGGATCATGCTTACTCGACAGCTTTCTTTGTTTACGTCTGGTAACATATTTATACAAAACGCAATAGTTTAGAGGCAATCACTAATGTAAAGAAAATACTCGAAATTGCTCACTTTCTCATTCTTTTATTCTTCAGGCACGCGTAATTTATTTTTTTTCCCCCTCGGAGACACACATTTCAAAACCACAAAAATAAGAGATGAAATTACTATAAAATGGAGACCAGATATGCATCTAACATTGTGGAGCAGAATATTTCTCGAGACGCTCAACCTATGCTCCTTGTACTTAGTGGAACTTGAAGATCGTGTTCACCAAATCCTGCCTTTTGACCCTATCATGAACCGAACGAATCCAGTCCACATTCTTATATCCTATTCATTTGAGATTAATTTTAATATTATCCTCCCATCAGCGCCTTGGCCTTCCAAACGCATTCGTTCCGTCAGGTTCTCCTACCATATAGATAAAACTGAAAATAAATAATCGTTCAGTATTACGCGGCATTTTGTTTACATGCTAAGTAAAATTTCCCTTACATTCAGGCATTATATAGGAAATGCAGACACTTATTTATTTTACAACAACTTAGGAACCGTTCACAACAAACGGAATTAACGAGAACTTTGAGAGTCTATCCAAGTTCTACAGGAAAACGTTACGTTTATTTTGTATAGAGGATGTAAAATTTGTCATGTATGATAGTATGATTAGGCTACCACTGTAGTATGATTAGGCTACCACTTTGACCTTCCGTCGTCATATGATATCCCCACAAAACCCGTACAAGCTGGGGAATTTTGGAAAGCGTCCTGCAGCCGTTTCAAATTAAGAGCATAATATTGAAATGCCATATTAAACTACCTTAAACCGTCACATACCTCTCGATAAAAATGTTTATATTTATTTTTTTTTGTAGAGTTGTAAAATCATATTCGCGGCTCAGTAAACATTTTCCAGATAGTGCCAAAATGCTGCAGTATAAACCTGGAATGGAATTTGTTAGTTTTTCGCGCGGAAAATGCACTTTCAGGTCATGACGTTTCCACGTTCAGTCTACGGCACTCTTATTTCGTTTAATAATTAGAACAAAAGACAAGCGAACTTGCCTCATTTTCTGATTTCTGAGAAACTGAGAATTGCTCATTTTGTATAGACAGTCCCACTCTCGCAATAATGAGTTGCCGTCGGATGTCTTGAGGTGATAAATCTTCTAAGAATAAAATCTTATTTTAAGCTTTTGTTATTGTATTATCAATTACACAAAGTTGTTATTAAATTTAGAATGGGCTTCGGAGAGGTGCAACAGTGACAGCCTCAGTCAAACGGACAGTTAGCGGAGCGGTACGGACGAATAGGGATCTAAGTAACATTTCATGTAACCCTAAAGACATTATTACTTTTTCGCAGTTTTATATTTGAACAGTAATATTGTTCAAAATGAACCCATTCTCGGATATTCCTTTGTCCTGTACTTACTTCTTCTCACGTGTAATCTTTAGGGCATGGTGAATTTCAACATTCAGAACGTGTTAATTATACCCACAGATTATATTTATGCGTATTTTATGGTGTTCAGCGCAATGATTCTTTCTCTGTGCAGAACTGAAGTGTTGGTTTTTGAAACCGAGAAGGGGAGTGTTTACTCTGCAGCACGAGCTGGGTCTTTAAATATTCAGGTTAATTATGGCTAGTCTTAGCTTTGAAGGCCCTGCCATGGCCTTTGACTGCGGAAGCTCGGGTTCAAACCCGGACCAAATTAGTTGTGGAAACAGTAGCACTGGAACAGATTTTTCTCCCAATACATCTGTTTTCCCCTGTCAGTATCTTTTTGCCAAACTTTCATTCTTATATTCATATTATTTCTACTCTTAATTGAAGGAAAAGTTGGACGAATGTTGGGACATTTCAAACCCAGCAGTGCTGTTTTGGTCATCGCGGTTCATTGGATAAAACTGTACTTTAACGTTGCTTTTTATTGGTCTTTCTCAACAGTTAACAAAGGGTGGTATTTGCATGTGCCACCTGGCTAAGTGTTACACAACTCGATATTTTGCACAAGGATCTTCAGCTGGTTTTCAGAATCAACAACCGTGATATTTCCGAAACCCCATTATCCATTTTAAATTCATAATTTATATATTTTGAGTCTTCAGTAACTGAACTTTCATGTGAGGCTCAGAACAGCTTTGCTTTTGAAAGGGTTAATTTTATAATGTGCTGATAACCTGAATACATGTAACAAAGGATATGGCGTGGTGTCAGGAAATTTGAGACCGAAAGTTTAAGGAAAAACAAGTATGTCCGTGTAACACTTACTTCTTTCTTCCGTTAGCGGTGCGTAAAAAGTTAAAGGTCACCCTACAACCCACCCAGCTCTTCAGTCTGTTTGAATGTCTTTCTCAAAGGGAATCTAAGTGTTCTAAATGGTGGAACAGTAATTTTATAAATAATTGGACACTATTAATAATATTTATATTATTTCACGATTGTTGGAATTTACAGAAGTGTTGGAAGTATGGATGGGCCTTTGAAAAATGTGTACACTACTAGCCTCGGTATCACGTACACAACTTGTCACTTCCAGGGTATATAACAGACTCTTGCTTGCGTTAGGTTTTCAAAACTCGTAAGCTTCAACTTCATCGCCCCTTAAATATTCTTGCTCTTCCCAACTGGCTAAATGTTAAATTTCACTACTCCCCAATAGGACCAAAAGTCAAAATTTTGAATACTTTAACTCCATTGGCTCCCATTTATGTAACGTTGTTTCATTGTCGTCACCCGTGTGAATTCCTTCACACGTCATACTGATTTCTCTTAAAGTGCAAGCGTGCTTAATACTGTAAATCTTCCTAGCAAGATTTAAGATGTCCAAAAGCTGCCAAAGTTTACAACGTCAGTTGTTCCAAAACGTTTCCTAATCCGTCCAGTTTGACACTGACAAACACCGCAACTGCTAGCTCACTACGCCCAACATAAAAATCTCTGTCCCGATAAGCTGCTATACAGATTCCTTACAATTTCCCTTCCATCATAAACTAAATTACAAAATTTAAACAAATCTGACCTATCTACCAAACGTTCAATTTTGACACTTAATAAAGGACTTGAACTCCATATACCAGTTATAATACTAGAACGGGTTTTGAGGACCCAGACGGAGAGTAGTGGTATAGCTCTACTTTTTCTTTAATCTCGGGACTAGATGGGGTGGGTGGTCAACACCACGTCCCGGCTGCTGTACCCACGTGAAAGACTCGGTACCCATTGTATAGGAGGCTAGGTGGGCCCTAGGTCAGGTCTGGTTTGAGGAAACTATGGATCTTAATGTATTCTTTAATGGGACGCCCTGTTGATGGAGACAGCACGTTGATGGAATACACTTGTACGTGTCCAACAGGATGCACAACGTCACAACACTGAAGATCGGAATCAGAAGAATAGATAATTAACAACGATTGTTGCTTCAATGTTGTATGGCTTGAGGGTTGTTTGACCGTGCATCTTCCTTATGAAACAAAGTGAAATGCCAACTTGATGAAACAGGTAATCTTATGTTTATGGGGCCGTGCATCATCTTGATAGTTGAGTAAAGAGAAAACCAACTTGATGCCACTTATTTTATTATTTTATTCAATGTTCATTCAATGCTCA
>Ga0123357_10015282_pt1 | contig 10062 bp, 7 predicted proteins | sample TergutEmb28metaG_FD_89873 | JGI IMG/M metagenome (GOLD analysis project Ga0123357, IMG submission 89873) | Embiratermes neotenicus P4 segment gut microbial communities from Petit-Saut dam, French Guiana - Emb289 P4 | ecosystem: Host-associated > Arthropoda: Insects > Digestive system > Gut ... | reverse complement strand
TAGACTAGATCTTGCTTCTGACAGATTTTAAGTTGGTGACTGCAAAAATTTAAAACTGCTTTGGTGAGAATGTTTAAGTGATAAATGTCATGCATGTAAATTTGTGTGTGTGTGTATATATATATATATACATGTGTGTGTGTGTGTGTGTGTGTGTCTTCTTGGGTATATTGTAACATGAATATTTTAGAAGCATGCACAAGGTAATGAAGATGTTCAAAACTTGTGACTTCAAATTTAAAAAAAAATATTCCCCAACCCTCCTTTTTAGGGAGGTTTTTTGAAACATCAACATACAAATAATGGCAATTTCAGTTGGATAATTAGGCTATACATGTTTTAGTTTTGGTACATTCTTTGCACAAAGTTTGTAACATGAATCCATTTTACGGACATACTGCCCTTGTGTTCAATTCCCACGTGTTAGGCATATAGTATCCTTATATTTCTTCCTTTAGACTATTCACCAGATTTCAGCTTGGTTTAATTATGGTGTTTCACACTACACTTCTGCCAGGAAAACTTAATTTTGTTATATACAGTGCAGTTACATAATGATACACAAATTGAATTTCATGTAAATTTTAAAAAATGGGTTACTGTACAAATAATTCGTTCATGGAAGAATTATACAAATTTAATGGCAGATGTTTTTCATTGTGGCAAATATTTAACAAAATATTTTGATGGAATAATGTGAAATGCCAACTTGATGCAACAAGGTAATTTTATTGGTGTATTCTTAGCTCGACATATTTCGGGTACATATGCCCATCATCAGGAGCATTAGAGGTTGAGTTGCAGCATATGGCTTTCTGCACTGAGTTTCTGGATGGGTGGTGGTCTTGATAGCCGCTGCATAGGTCGTGTGTACGGGCACCATCTGTACCATACACATGACCTACACAACGGCTCTCAAGACCGCCACTCATCCAGAAACTCGGTGCAGAAAACCATATGCTGCAACTCAACATCTAATGCTCCTGATGATGGGCGTATGTACCTGAAACATGTCAAGCTAAGAATACACCAATAAAATTACCTTGTTGCATCAAGTTGGCATTTTGCATTATTTTATGAGGAAGATGCACGGTCAAACAACCCTCAAAAAATATTTTGATGTCTGCAGTTTGTTTAGGTTTGTGACATTAAAGCCATATCTGCGGTCAGTGACCATCAGAGCATGTGATGTATACATAACTCTGAAGAATGCATTTTGTAAAATTATATAGCACTGGTTTACACTTTTTTCGATGGAATGCCCTTTCCATCCAACTTGTTAGATTTGTATACATGGAAACAAACTTAATTGTGTTACACGTGCCATGAGAAAAAATTATGAACTCACTCATAATGAAACTTTAAAACTTTACTCAAGATAATGACCTAATGTATGTAATTTTGTGGCAAAAGAACATAACTGAGATGCATGAAAGAGCTTATTTTGCCACCAAATTCTTATGTGAGTGTTTATGCTAGTATTCATCAATATTTGTAGTGCTTGGCTCATGCATTTAACTGTTGGCTGAATATAGACCTCTAATACACAAATTGCTTAGCACTCAGCTGAAAATGGGGTTCATATTCAAACATTTTAGTAATGTGGAACTTCAATAATTTACCCTTAATAGGTCCCCACAGCACACAAAGAGTTCAGATTATATTTGTCATAGTCATGCTTCCACATGTTATCTCCTTATTATATATGTGTGTATTTAGGCAACCTGGACCTTGCGGCCATACAAGGTGTTTCTGTACACAGCCTCCACTTTTATTATGGTTATTAACGTTGACCAAAAGTGCAGACAGACCGTAAACATAAATGGTTTGTTCATATTACATGTGACTTCATTAAAATTGGTGGCTTGTACAGCTGTACAAATAATTTCTGCATTTGTTATCCAACTCACAGCAGTTTTTTTTCCTACTTTAACCTACCAAATTTAGTAGGAGTGTATAACAAGAATTACTTGAAACAACCCATGTCACCTGCTTTATTTCAAACATTTTAGTGCCTGTGATAAGGGTAGTGCACCAGAAACAAATGACTGCATTTAATGATCCATTTCTGTGCATAATTTTTACCAGAGGACAGTCAGGTTGTCAGACATAAAATCAAATTACTGCCATGTATGTAACTGTTGACATGGAAACAATGTTTTGTGGAGGATACTAGATATGTTGGTATGTTTGTGATTTATTTCTGTACCATATTTCACATCTGTGTCTTCTGTGATGCAGTGCTTGTTACCATCAAATCAAAAGGTTAAATATATATTTTATGTAGCCACCATGTTGTTTTATATTTCGCAAAAATGACCATAACAAAAGTAGCATAGGTTATGTACATTTTGAAGAACAACACACAAAACCTTATGACCTATATTTAATGTACTTCTCACGATGGAAGCAGGTGTTGTCCCCCCCCCCTTTTTTTGGGGGGGGGGGGGGGGTAGGAAATGAAGAGAGGTGGAGTGACTTTTAGTTGCATAACATTCATATGAAGTCTTGTTATTTCTCTTAGCAGATTTGAAATCATTCCCTTAACTGTTATGTTTGTGGTTTTTGTTGCTTCAGGGTGCTACCTAGATAATGGCTCATGATAATGGATAATGAACAACCCCATCAGGAGCTGGTGAAATGTGTGGTGGTGGGAGACACAGCTGTGGGCAAGACACGTCTCATCTGTGCCCGGGCATGCAACAAACATGTTTCGCTGTCTCAGCTACTAACAACCCATGTACCAACAGTCTGGGCCATAGATCAGTACCGTATTTATAAGGATGTAAGTTAATATCTTACTGAAAGTAGAGGTGTAAACTGAAACTAAAAGTCGTTTAGAATAATAGAATAAGCTATTGAATTAAATATCCTTTAAGTGTGTACATGATTTGGTTCATGTTTTGTCACCAGAGTTCAGTGTGTAGTCGTAGAATAAGGATAGCAAATAAATCCCATAATAATGTGGCAAATTTCAAGTGCTTGGGAATGACAGTATCAAATAAAAATTATCTTCTGTAGCAACTTTAACATTAGGCTGACAGGTCTTTAAATCTGCCTTGCTTTTGTGGAGGTGTGTAGGTGGGGAGCTAATGGAACAAGACGTCAAGAAATCATACCATTTTCTGAACATTTACATGGTGTATATGAAAGCATCTGTCTGTTCTCAGTTTGAACAGAATGGCAGGAGTGGGTAACTGTAGTTTTGTGTAGTTGGGAATACTGTTGCTATGTCCATTGTCTGTAGTTGTAACGTACCTGTATAGTATCATGTATTGAGCAGCCAATAATCAAGCTACTGCTGCAGTACCCAATGTGTCATCACTATGTGAGATTTGAGGGTCTCGTAATAGTGAATATTAAGATTATGGAGCTCTGTGCTGTGAAGATGTATATGGTCTGGTAGTTTAGTAGCACATATTGGGGTGACCTGCTACCTCTGCCTTCAAGGTCTGATGGAGCATCTGCCAGATTACATGGTGTGATGTTCTACAAACCATAGTATTTAAATGCTGCCTTATTTCTCAATACCAAAAACTGGGATGCAGTTGCAAGCCAAAGTGGTGATTGTAGGAAGACAGCAGGAGAAGCCATGGCCAGGCTGAAGAGCCATAGGAAGAAGAAGAAAAATAGCTGTTATAAAAAAAATGTTGTTCACAAAAGCCCACAGTTGACTGTGTCTTGTGCTGGTCCAGTCCATTTCACTCATTCACACTCTGTTTATGTAAGATCATTTTAAACACCATTCTTCTGTTGTATGTCACACATATTTTTATTTATGTTATTCATACCTTTCATATTCTTGTAATCAACACATCAACCAACAATTGCACCTAATAAAACATAATTCATGACAAGTTTCACATTCCTACATGTTTCAGCTCCAGGGTGCCATCCTCAGGGAATTCTCTAGAACGAAGGAATGCAAGTCCAACATGCTAAACTATTCTTCCATTTTTACATAGGTCCTAGAATCTTGCCCTGTGGTTATCCAACAAAAAAAGTTGTCTGAATTTCTCCACCCCCTCATTACATGGTCAGGCAATAATTACCTTGCCATGCAAGGTTAGAACGTGTATGTTAACAAGTCACAGAATGATACTTATAAATGTTGCTAAAAACTGTGGTTATATTGGTTGTGTAAACAACTCATGAAACCCAGATGTACAATGATTAATTGAACAGTTTCTTTCAGTATAAAAATGTCTGAAAATCCATCAGTGTAGGCACGAAAAGCCTGAATACAGTTTATCAATCTTCAGATTTTTTCTGAAAAAAACACAAACATCATATGTGAATTGTTGCTCTTCCTGTTTGTATTTCAGATGTCAAAAATCCACTTCTTGTTCCTGAGGCCAAATATTCTGACAGGTTTTCCACAGTCCTACCTGGCTGATGTTACAGTAGTTCCTGAAATATTTAATGTTCAATTCTTCTCTAGTACATCATGCACAGTCTTGCTTGCATTTGATGCTACATAATTATCCATTTGAGAAAGAACCATAAAATTGAGAAAACTGAAAATATACAATCCCAGTTTAGAGACTTACTACTGATGAAGTTTTCTAAATATCAGTTCGTGGGAAGTTATTTTTCAATATTTGTTGGAGAGAATATGTAAACTAGAACAAACTAGCTGAGGATAGTGTCAGGTAGCAGACTTTTATGAAAGTCGTGTTTGTGCAGAGCACTTGTGCAAGGCAGACTGAAGTCTTCTGGGGTGTGATTTTGTGTCAGGTGGGTAGTGTCCCATGTTTTGAGGGATCATAATACCTTCTTATTCAGTGTCCAGCACTCATCTTGAACTGGTTGACTCTGAAGATGAAGGAACTGTGATGTGTTGAAATTTAAAGAAGTATACATTAGGATCACAGTATAATTTTCAAGAAGACCTGAACCTGCTGTAACCCTGTTGTAAGAAACAGTTTATTGTTAGATATACATCACAAAGCATTCGGTTTTCAAGTTTTTATTGCCAATGAATAGTGCAGTTGCCTCTGATGGCATATATTGGACAGTCAAATACAGGTATTTTAAAAGTTTAGTGTTTTAATGTTGCACACATTGTGTGTTAGGATGACTTGTGTTTAGAAAGTCGGAGTGAGCTTAAATCATTCAGCCACTTTCGTTGAAGCAGCAAGTCACGTAAAGGTCACTGTAAAGGAGATCATTAACAGAGGTTATTGACTCCTTAGGGTATTCAGTGTTTGTTGTGCTGTTTGTGGTGTATTTTAAACAGACATACTGGCTTACAGAATGGAGTTTCATCCTGCACTGCATGTTTTGAGAAATTCCACAGCTAAATTTAATTTCAGAGTCCATATTATTACTAGATTAGAGTCTAGGAGTGAGGTGGTGGTGATGTGCTGGCCAGTTGGTCTGCTGCGAAGTGATAAATGAGGATGGAGTATGGGTGGATGCTTGGTTTATAGGAAAATTGTACTCCGTGCAAACAAATTGCCCTCACTGTCAGTTTGTCCAGCCTGTATTGTATGTAGCCTGCCTTGGGACTAAACCAGGGACTCTCCAGCTAACCACAGGACTGTAAAAGCCACATTATCAATGAAGTTGAGAATTATTAATATTTAATGCTACATTTATGCAATTATGTGCTTATAATTTTCCATTCTTCATGGTATTTGTGCATTTCTGTGGGTCCAGTATGTGGACAAAGTTCAACATTTGTGACCATGCCATGAAAACTTATAGGGGAACAGGGTATTAACCTTTTGGCGCCAGAATTATTTTTTTAAATTTTAGCACACCCTGTATATAAAATGTGAATAAAACAGGAACCAAATACGTTAGAATTATGAAACAAACTGCATTTTGAAGAGGAAAAAACGGACAGTGTATACCGTGTTTAAAATATTCAGTACCTGTATTTGTTGAATAAATATATAAAATGCAACGTTTAGAGGTTATCGGTGTGGTACGACCACTATAGGGGTCGTTAGGCATCAAAGGGTTAATTAACTAAGTGCCACGTCTTTGACTGTAGCACTGGTTAAAGTATTCAGCCCATTTTATTTGTCAATTCTAATGTCATTCCCGTCCCTGTACTTTCCTCTGCTTGGTGTTGTAACAGTTCAGATAAGAATTACTGAAAGTAAGCTATTACAGGAGAACAGCAAGAAAAAATAATGCATTTGCTACATCCTACGTTATTGCAGTGCTTTGCCTGAAGTTCGTATTCTCTGTGAGTGCAAAACAATATGTGAATGCGTGCACGCATGCACACACGCACACCCACCCACCCACCCACCCACCCACCCACACACACACACACATTCACAAAAATTGGCTTTTATAAACATGTGTGTGAAGTGCATAGCTATGCTTTCAAATGATGTTTGTACATATGCTGCTGAATATTTGAAGTCTGTTGATGAACACCATCTGTCGAACACTGACAGTAACTGTGCTTTTTATGAACATAATTGGATATACTGTATGTGCATACATACATACATCAGATTATCTGTTATGTATAACAGGCTTGAATACAAACATACAAGGCTGACTGTGTATGTTTTCCCTGATCTTACTGCTGTTTTATAGCACTTTAGAACCTGCTATAAACTACTGTGTAACATGCTTGCAGTTTTAAAATTTGTGCCCATGACCTGTACAGTGTGAAACTTTTTCTAAGACACAGCACCCTTATGTTTTCCAGTCACTTAACCTTCTGGGGCCATTAACTTTTAAGTTATGAAAAACCAGTAACTGCAATTTATTTTCATATGTGACAGTGTGGTGGGCCTAATTTGTTGTCCTTGAATTTCAAGAGTTTTTTTCATTGAAGTCAAGAGATTATATAACAAATGCTGGTAACAGGTGATCAATAATAATGATATGAACAAATATTTTGTTATGTTTACATTGTGATGTCTATGATGTATGTACTTCTTTGTGTGCGTTGCTTGTTTACAGGTGTTGGAGCGTTCATGGGAGGTGGTTGATGGTGTAAATGTTTCGCTACGTCTGTGGGACACGTTTGGTGATCATGAGAAAGACAGACGATTTGCATATGGCAGGTGTGTAAGAAAGGATAAGCTACTAATGGTTTTTAACATATCCTCTGCCAATTTAAACCTAAAAGTCCAAGCATCCTTGACTAAACTGAATACCACATTTTCAACAGGAATGCCAAATACTTATGTTAAACATGCCCAAAGAAACAGATATATTCTCAGTTTCCTTGTGTTTGTGTGTGTAATGGAATGGATTATGATGTGGTATTTCTTTTTTTGTTTTGTTGTTATGCATGTTAATAGTATTAATGATTACATTGAAGGAGATAAACTTATTTAAGAGACAATGGATCCTGTAGGAGATTTGTTTGCTTGAAGGAAATAGCAGGCATGTTTTTAATGTGTGCTTTCATTCCTGAGGGCATTGTTGATTGTAACAGATGAATTGAATTAATAAATGAATTGGGAAAGTAAATGATGGTGATGAAGGCAATGAGTAATTCTGGTGTAAAAATAAGTTAATGTGGTTTATATTGTTTCAAGATCAATGCTGTGAGTAATTGTAACAATAAATAATAATTATTGCAATAATGTATCACTAATTTTGATGTGTGGAATTGGAGAATCTGAACAACAACTACTACTACCACCACCACTACTACTACTACTACTACTACTACTACTACTACTACTACAACAACTACAACAATGATGATTATTATAATGATAATGACAGTAGTAATGATGATGATGATGATGATGACTAGTAACAATGATGGTGACAATAGTAACAATAATAATGACAACAGTAATGATAATGATGGTGATGACAACAGTAGAAATGATTATTATGACAGTAGTAATGATGATGTTGACAAGAATAGTAACAAATATGATGACAACAACAATGACTTTGACATTGATGATGACCACAGCAACAAGTTGAAGGAGAGGATCCAGCCTGTTATAGGTAGTTTGTTGCAAATTTTAATTAGTGGGTGTGTTAACTGTAGTCCCTACCATATTTGCCCTAATAGAAAGCAGATTACTTTATAATTGTGCCCAGAATTAGCCCTTCAGCACTGAGCTCTGGCACTGTATGGTCATTAATTCCTCACATGCTGCCAGTCTCTGTGTGCCATACTTCATGGATGCATTTTAGGGTTATTTGATTTTAAAACTTCACCATCTTGGGCAGCAGTTAGTAAATTTAAATTCAGTGTTACAAAAGGCTTAAAAGTTTTCTGTGTACTTATTTTCCTGAAAATTGGAGGCTGTGAAAGGGGCTCATATTCTGGTAAATATGATATATAACCAGTGGAAATTTAATGTTTTGCAATGTGCTGTGATCTGTGTAGGTTATGCAGCAGTTGGATCACAACTGTTGAAGAGAAATCTAATATTTCATCTACTGTGTATGATACTGCAAGCCATTGGTGACATCCTGAGATCAAATCACTGATATAGTATTAATACTTTTCCAGGTCAGATGTGGTACTTCTCTGCTTTTCCATCACAAACCCTGTATCTCTGCGGAACTGCAAGGTAATGTGGTACCCAGAGATCAGGCGTTTCTGTCCACAGACTCCTGTTCTTCTTGTTGGTTGTAAGAATGATCTGCGTTACATGTATCGGGATGAGACCTACCTCAGTTTTTTCCGTGATCGCAGCCCATTCGTGAGGTGAGAAATTTGATGGCCCTTCATTTCTCTTCATTACTTTCTCACACCTTCATCACAAAGGGAAAGAAATATGGATTGATAATGTAGGTGTGAGGGGTAGTACATAATGAGAAACATTGCAGTTATATTAACATTTGATTATTAGAGTGGTCAAGTGAAGGAGATTAAAATGTAATGGACACTTAGTTCCTCAGAGAGAAGAATGATGATATCATGTGTGTTAGAACTGGTGCATAAGAGTATACTTGGACTTAAGGGAAATTGAAGCAACAATAAAATGAAGAAAATTACTTGATGTTGAACTTCACTGTTTGTGTTTATAACCTAGTGCAGGTTTTCTAAAATTTTTACTCATTTCTTTTCATTATAGATAAAAGGTTTTTTTTTTCAGTACAGCCATTTAAATTGGGACACAAATAACATAGTGATCTCATGATCAAATTTTCTTTCCTTAAGAAAAGAAATTGGGCAAAATGTATGAGAAATTTAGAGCATTTTGTGTCAAGCAGTGTTTTTCAAAGAGCTTTAATCTATGAGCTAAGTAACATGAAAGTAAATGATTTTCAACGATTCTGTGAAGCACAAAATGACAGTAACATGGTGATTTAGATTCCCTGGCAGGTTACTGAAGGTGACCACAAAACATATTAGTGTGTGTACAACAAAATTTCCTATAGTTTCAATCTTGGAATTTAATTGTCAGGCTTGTAATCTGTGTAGTTAAAGAGACAGTGTTAAATGGTCAAAGAATCATTATTATTTGTGTTCTGAATAGGCCAACACGAAAAAGTGATCTGGTGATGCCAGATCAAGCACGTGCCATTGCCAAGGAGTTGGGTGTTTACTACTATGAGACCAGTGTGCTCACGTACTATGGTGTAAATGAGGTGTTTGAGAATGCTATCCGTGCAGCACTTATTGCCAGACGCCAGCAAAGATTCTGGATAACCAATCTGAAGAAGGTTCAGCGACCTTTATTTCAGGTGGGTTGGACTCCTCTGAAGCAAGTAGCATTAAAGAATGGACTGGTTTATGTATGGGCTGGTACTTGCAATGGTGCCACCTCTATAGCCTTTATCAGAATGCTTACCAGTGTCAAGTAGTCTGTAGCATATCAGCACCATATTATTTCTATTTATTCCAAATGAATTCCCCAATTTTGTTAGTCTCATATGTCTTTACCTCTGTCTGACTTTCAGTCTTCCTCTAATGTCAGAATTTCATGGCTACCTTAATCTAGTAATGCCAATATCTGTTTTGAAAAATGTGTTAATGTATTATCACATGTGAATAAAAAATCCAACAGATGCAACAGTATGCAGATATTTATTCACTGCAAAACTACTCTACATGTTTCGGGTGTCACAGCACCCATCATCAGGAGTATCAAAAACTGTACCCGCAGC
>Ga0123357_10015281_pt1 | contig 10063 bp, 9 predicted proteins | sample TergutEmb28metaG_FD_89873 | JGI IMG/M metagenome (GOLD analysis project Ga0123357, IMG submission 89873) | Embiratermes neotenicus P4 segment gut microbial communities from Petit-Saut dam, French Guiana - Emb289 P4 | ecosystem: Host-associated > Arthropoda: Insects > Digestive system > Gut ... | reverse complement strand
CGAAAAAATAAATCCTAATTGGGTGGATTTATCATTAAATTTTGAAATATGAAAAAGGAAATTATTAACAATAATCAGGAGATGGCGGGTCAAGCCCGCCATGACAACAGTGATAGTCAGGGGCTTGCGGGTCAAGCCCGCAATGACAACCCCGTACGTTCCATGCCCGGTTCGCAGGCTCTTATCGAAGCGCTTATTCACCAAGGTGTTGATACAATCTTTGGTTATCCGGGCGGGCAAGCTATTAATATTTTTGACTCTTTGTATGATTACAAAGACAGGTTAAACCATATTCTTGTCCGCCACGAACAGGGCGCTACTCATGCCGCTCAAGGCTATGCCCGCGTTTCGGGGAAAGTTGGGGTTGCGCTTGTAACTTCAGGTCCCGGAGCCACCAATACAATTACCGGTATTGCCGACGCCATGCTGGATAGCACGCCAATTGTGGTCATAACCGGACAAGTTCCGGCGACTTTACTGGGAACAGACGCTTTTCAGGAAGTGGACGTAATCGGCATCACGCATCCGATTACGAAATGGGCGTATCAGGTTCGAAGCGCAGAGGAAATTGCATGGGCGGTTGCTCGCGCATTTTATATTGCTTCGACAGGTCGTCCGGGTCCGGTTGTTTTGGATATTGCAAAAAATGCGCAAATCGGGACAACCGAATATCAACCGGTTACAATCAATCATATCCGGTCGTACCAACAGACGCCTGACATCAATCCTGAAAAAATAACAGAAGCGGCTGATTTGATAAACGCTTCAAAAAAACCGCTGGCTTTAGTCGGTCAAGGAGTTATTCTGGGAAATGCCGAAAAAGAATTATTGGATTTTCTGCGGAAAGCCGATATTCCGGCAGCCTCGACCGTTTTAGGACTTTCCGCATTGTCGTCCGATGAACCTTTGAATGTTGGGATGTTGGGAATGCATGGTAATATTGCGCCTAACCTGAAAACCAACGAGTGCGATGTTCTGATTGCTATTGGGATGCGTTTCGACGACCGCGTGACCGGCGATTTGAAAACGTATGCCAAACAGGCTAAAATCATCCATTTGGATATTGATACCGCCGAAATAAACAAAAACGTTAAAGTGGATGTTCCTGTCTTGGGCGACGCAAAGGAAACTTTAGTTGCATTAACCAAGTTGTTGAAAAATAATAAACATACCGACTGGCGCGAAGAGTTTAAATCGGATTGGGACAAAGAAATAGAAAAAGTAATCAATAAGGAGATTCATCCGGAGAAAGGACATTTAACAATGGGTGAAGTCGTCAATAAAGTTTCCGAAGCAACCGGACACAACGCGATTTTGGTTACCGACGTCGGGCAAAATCAAATGATGGGCGCCCGTTATTTCAAATTCACTCAAACGCGGAGCGTAGTAACTTCCGGCGGATTGGGAACTATGGGATTCGGACTTCCGGCGGCTATCGGCGCAAAGTTCGGAGCACCCGATCGCACGGTTTGCCTGTTCGTTGGCGACGGCGGTTTGCAGATGACTATTCAGGAATTGGGAACAATCATGCAATCGAATGTCGATATTAAAATCATACTGTTAAACAATGAATTTCTTGGGATGGTGCGCCAATGGCAGGAACTGTTTTACAAAGAACGCTATTCCGAAACGGTAATGAAAAATCCCAACTTTATCAAGATTGCAGAAGCCTACAATATACCTGGTCGCTCGGTTGAAAAGCGCGAAGAATTGGATGACGCCATTCGGGAAATGCTGGCAACAAAAGGCGCTTACTTGTTGGAAGCAAAAGTTGTTAAAAAAGGCATGGTCTATCCGATGGTTCCGGCTGGAGCGAGCATCACAAATATTTTGCTGGGGAATGAATAAAGTCGAGTTAAGAAAAAAATTTATATCTTTGTGGGACGTATGCAATTAGAATTGTTTTTAATTTTTTTGTAATTATTTATATGGAAGAAAAAACTTTATACACAGTCACAATCTTCTCCGAAAATACGGTGGGATTGTTGAATCAAATAACAATCATTTTCACACGGAGGGGCGTAAATATCGAAACGCTTTCGGTTTCACCGTCGGCAATACAAGGCATTCACAAATTTACTATCACTGCTTTTTCCGACAGAGACAGCATCACCAAAATTGTTAAACAAATCGACAAAAGAATTGATATTGTAAAATCCTATTTCAATATCGACAATGATTTGGTTTTTCAGGAAATTGCTCTGTATAAACTTTCTACGGCAAAATTACTGTCGTTAGGATCAATCGAAGACATCATCCGCCGCTATAATGCAAGGATTCTGGATATGACAGAAGAATGGGTAACACTTGAAAAAACAGGACATTATGAAGAAACACAGGCGTTGTTTAAAGAGTTAAGCGAAAAAACCGGCGTCCTGCAATTCGTCCGTTCCGGGCGTATTGCGATCACTAAATCAAACGCCGAAGAACGACTTGGAGATATGTTAGCGGAAATGGAGGAGAGGGTAAAAGTTGAGAGTTGAAAATAAAAATTGAAAAGATGCTATCAAAAACAGGTTCATTCAAATTCCATATTGAATCATACGTCTGCGATTTCACGGAAAAAGCGACGATTACGGTGATGAGCCGCTTTCTGTTGGATGCGGCTTCGATTCATGCGCAGCAACGCGAGTTTGGATATGAACAAATTTCAAAAGACAATGTGGCTTGGGTGCTGTCGCGGCTTTCCATTCAAATGGAAGAATACCCCAATCACAATCAGGACTTGATGGTCGAAACATGGATAGAAACCGTTTCCCGTTTTTTTACCCAGCGCTGTTTCTGCTTCATTGACCAATCGGGGAAAATAGTCGGGTATGCCCGCACGATTTGGGCGGCTATCGACATGCAAACCCGCCGTCCGATTGATATTCCGGCTTGGCGTCCCGATATGTTGCAATACGTTGATTCCGAGAAGCAATGCCCTATCGAAAAAATGAGTAAAATTCCTCCGGTGGAAGGAGTAGATTCCACGATGGGATATACCGTGCGGTACAGCGATATTGACATCAACAAACACATGAATAGCGCAAAATACATCGAACACGCTATAAACACTTTCGACCTGGATATTTTCCGTGAGAAATTTATCCATAAGTTTGAAATAGTTTTCCTTGCCGAAGGAATATTTGGCGACAAACTTAAACTTTACAAGCAAAATCTGTCGGAAAACGAATACGTCATTGATACTAAAAAAGGCGAGGATTCCATTTGCCGGAGCAGAATAATTTGGAAGTGAAAATGCAATGTACATATCATTATAAGTTATTATTATGGATTTATTATTAGTTGTGCCCAGCGATTCGGAATGGATTACTATTTTGATAATTACTATAGTTCCATTAATTCTTATTCTAATTTTATTAATCTTATTGTTTATTAAACTATTAAAACGTAAATGATTCATGAAAAACGTTTGCCTCTTAATTTTCTTTGTATTGATAGTAGCGTGTTCTACTTCAAGCAATAAAAAAGTAGAAATAGTCAATCGGCTTTCTACAGATTCGACGAATGCCTATTATGTGAGTAATCGTCCGCCTCTGCAACCGCAACAATTCATCAAATTGCCGGCAGGAACAATTCAGCCCGAAGGCTGGTTGAAACAGCAATTGATTTTACAGAAAAACGGACTGAACGGGCATCTGGAAGAAATCAGCGCCTGGCTGCAGAAAGATAATAACGCCTGGCTGCAAACGGGCGGACAATGGGGCTGGGAAGAAGTCCCTTACTGGCTGCGCGGATACGGTAACCTCGCTTACATCATGAACGATGAAGCAATGCTGAAGGAAACCCAATTTTGGATCGAACATATTTTAAGCAGTCAGCGTGCAGATGGCAATTTTGGTCCCGTTTTTTTGAACGACGGTATACAGGATTATTGGCCGAATATGTTAGCGCTTTGGATTTTACAATCTAACTACGAGTATTCTAACGACAAACGGGTACTTGATTTCATGACTAAATATTGTCATTATTTATTGGCGTTGCCTGATGCGGATTTTTTACACAGTTATTGGGAAAACAGCCGTGGAGGCGATAATCTTTGGAGCGTCGCATGGCTCTACAACCACACCGGCGACCCTGATTTATTGGCCTTAGCCGGTAAAATTCACCGGAGAACAGCCGACTGGACAAAATCGACTCAACTGCCTAACTGGCATAATGTGAATATCGCTCAGAGTTTTCGCGAACCGGCTACTTATTATATGTTTACGAAAGATTCCTCCATGCTTGCCTCAAGTTACAACGTTCAAAGTCTTGTCCGCCGCGCTTTCGGACAAGTCCCCGGCGGTATGTTCGGAGCTGATGAAAATGCGCGAATCGGGTTTTTCGATCCGCGACAGGGAACGGAAACCTGCGGTTTTGTCGAACAAATGTCGTCCGATGAAATTATGTTGCTGATTACGGGCGACCCTTATTGGGCGGAAAATTGCGAAGATGTGGCGTTCAATAGTTTTCCGGCTGCTTTGATGCCCGATTACAAGGCTTTACGGTATATCACAAGTCCGAACCAAGTCGTGAGCGATTCGAAAAATCACAGTCCGGGAATAAATAATAATGGACCTTTCTTGGCGATGAATCCGTTCAGCAGTCGTTGTTGCCAGCACAATCACGGATTTGGCTGGCCTTATTACGCCGAAAACCTGATTTTAGCAACTCCCGACAACGGAGCGGCAGCCGTGTTGTATAACGCATGTAAAGCTAAAGTGAAAGTAGGTAAGGGAGTGGAAGTTACTTTGCATGAACAAACGCAATATCCATTTGACGAGATGATTCGTTTCACAGTTCAAACTCCTGAAAGCGTTACATTTCCGCTTTATTTGCGGATTCCTTCCTGGTGCAACGGTGCAGAGCTTTCCTTCAATGGAAAAAGATGGAAGGGAAAACTGCCGGCAGGTCGATATGCCCGTTTGTACGGAGAATGGAAGGACGGCGACGAAATAACGTTATCGCTCCCGATGGAATTGCGAATGCGGCAGTGGCAAGTGAATAAAAACAGTGTCAGCATGGATTATGGTCCGCTTACGTTATCGCTTGAAATAAAGGAGCGCTACAAACAAATCAGCAGTCGTGAAACGGCTATCGGCGATTCCAAATGGCAAGCGGGAGCTGATGCTTCGGCTTGGCCTGCTTACGAAATTTATCCAGATAGTCCTTGGAATTACGCACTGGCTATTCATTCGCCTTTCAACTTGGAAAAGAAAACTTTGCCTCCGGATGCCAACCCGTTTACGCTGGAAAATGTTCCCTTGAGATGGAAAGCCAAAGGACGTCTTGTTCCCGAGTGGAAAGTGGATGAATACGGTTTATGCGGCGTTTTGCCTTACGAAAATGCCAAAAAATCCGAACAATTGGATGATATTACGTTGGTTCCCATGGGAGCCGCCCGATTGCGAATTTCTGCCTTTCCCTATACCGATAAATAAGAATCGGATTCGTCATCATCCAAATCATTATCGCCGGTTTCGTTTTCTTCAAAAGCATAATCGAAATCGTCCTCATAATCGTCTAATTGGATATTTATCGGTTTATGGACTATACTTTCCGTATCTTGAAAAACTTGCTTGTTCAGCTCCTTCCACAGCAAGTCTTTCAACGGAATGATGCCTTTTTGCGTCAACGAAGAGATAAAAAGACAAGGGACATCGGACGGCAGTTCTTTCGCCAGTTCTTTTTCCAATTCTTCGTCGAGCATATCGGATTTTGAAATAGCCAGAACCCGTTGTTTATCCAATAAATCGGGATTATAATGCATCAATTCGCCCAGCAAAATTTCGTATTCTTTTTTAATAGAATCGCTATCGGCAGGAACTAAAAAGAGCAGCAGTGAATTTCGCTCAATATGACGCAGGAAACGCAATCCTAATCCTTTTCCTTCGCTTGCTCCTTCGATGATTCCGGGAATATCAGCCATGACAAACGAATAACTTCCGCGAACATCAACAATGCCAAGATTGGGTTCCAACGTGGTAAAAGGATAATCGGCTATTTTAGGTTTAGCTGCCGAAACGACTGAAAGCAGCGTCGATTTACCGGCATTGGGAAATCCGACCAACCCCACATCAGCTAATAATTTCAACTGTAAAATGACTTTTCTTTCCTGATAAGGCTCTCCCGGCTGGGCATATTTAGGCGCTTGATTAGTTGCTGTCTTGAAAAAATTGTTTCCTTTTCCTCCCCGCCCACCTTTCAATAAAATCACTTCTTGTCTGTCATGATGAATATCGGCTATAAATTCTCCTGTTTCTCCGTCAAATACAACTGTTCCAACAGGTACTTCAATTATTTTATCCTCGCCGTCTTTTCCTTTACTTAATCTGCCTGAACCGCCGCTGCCATGTCCGGCAAGTATGTGCCGCTCAAATTTTAAATGAAGCAAAGTCCAATGATTCCTGTTTCCTCGTAGAATAACACTGCCGCCATCGCCGCCATCGCCGCCGTCGGGACCACCCCAGGGAATATATTTCTCACGGCGAAAATGAACAGAACCTCTCCCTCCTTTTCCCGAACGGGCATAAATTTTTATATAATCTACGAAATTGGATTCGCCCATTTTTCATTTCACTTAGAAAGTAAGCCGGTCCAACACTTCAACTATTTTTTCGAAAACTTCTTCAATCGAATGAGTCCCTTTTATTTTGAAAAGCTTTCCTTTCTTCCGGTAATATTCTTCAAGCGGCGCCGTTTGATTGTGATAGACTTCCAAACGATTTTGAATAACAGCAGGATTATCGTCCGACCGGCCTGATTCTTCCCCTCTTTTTACCAACCGGTTAAGAAGTTCTTTTTCATCTACGACCAGATTTAAGACTGCCGTTATGCTGGTGTTTCTTTCTCTCAACAAATTGTCCAAAGCCTCGCCTTGGGCTATCGTTCTTGGAAAGCCGTCAAAAATATAGCCTTTAACGCCCTGATTGTTAGTTAATACTTCTGCTAAAATTTTTATAATTAACTCATCCGGAATCAATTGCCCTGTTTTAATATATCCGTCGGCAATTGCTCCCAATTCGGTTTGTTTCTTGATTTCCTGCCTCAAAATGTCACCGGTAGAAATATGGTATAATCCATATTTAGAGATAATTAATTCACTTTGAGTTCCTTTTCCTGAACCAGGCGCTCCAAAAATAATTACGTTAAGCATTGTTTTATTAATTTTAAAATATAATTAGTTGTTGATGTTTCTCTCACTCGCAAATTTTATATATATTCCGTAAATTTCGTCCATGTCCTTCATAATCCAACCCATATCCTACAATAAAATTATTGGGGATTTCAATTGCAACATAGTCGGGCTTGACTGACAATTGAAGCGATTCCGGTTTAAAAAGTAAAGTAGCAATTCGTAAAGAAGCCGGATTTTCTTTTCCAAGTTTTTCTTTTAATCCATACATAGTATAACCTGTATCAATAATGTCCTCCAGAATGACAACATGCCGATTCTCTATATTTTCAGTTAGTCCGTAAATTTCTTTTACTTTACCTTCTGTCTTTGTACCTTCATAAGATTTCAGGCGAATAAAACACACTTCGCAAGGAAAATCAAATTGTTTAATCAAATCTGAGACAAACATAAACGCCCCATTTAAAACACAAACGAATATAGGATCTTTATCTTTCAAGTCCTGTCTGATGTTTTCCGCTACAATCTTTACTCCCTCAAAAATCTCATTTTCAGAAAGAAATAAACTAAACTTTTTATCCTTAACCCAAATATCGGTCATTATTCGCATATTTACAATCAAGTGCAAAAGTAGAAAAAATTATGCGATTCCATTATATAATCTTATAAAAATTATATAAATTTATAACTGATTGTATAAACTTTAAAACAAATTTCATATATTTGCATAGTAGTTACATTCAAAACCATGATCCAAATTTCTAACATTCAAGTTTTTGAGAAATTACCAAATCAGGGATTAAATCCGTTAATTCAAAAAGAAGCAGGAATTAGTTTTTTTTCTGTCGAAAGTTCTGATATTGCTTCGCTTATTCCTAAGAGAAATACATTTGCTCATAAAGGAAATTTCGGACACGCGTTGCTGATTGCCGGCAATCGTGGCAAGACCGGCGCTGCTGTTTTATCTGCAAAAGCATGCTTGCGAAGCGGCGTGGGATTATTGACCGTTCATATTCCGGCTTGCGGAGAACTGATTCTGCAAACGGCAATTCCGGAAGCAATGATTGATATCGATAAAGAACAGGATTTTATTACTCATTTAGAACAGTTCTCAAAATACAATTCGATTGGAGTCGGTCCCGGAATCGGATGCAACGAAAAAACCGCCGGAGTTTTATTGCAGTTATTCAAAAATGCTACACAACCGTTGGTCTTGGATGCCGATGCAATCAATTTACTCGCTCAAAACGAACAATTGCAACAAGCGCTTCCTGCTAACAGCATCCTGACGCCTCACGCTGGAGAATTTGACCGTTTAGCCGGCGTTTCTGACAATGCGTATGAACGGCTGGAAAAATCTTGCCGGTGGGCGGTACGACATAAATGTTATATTGTATTAAAAGGAGCTTACACAGCTATTTGCACTCCTGACGAGAAATGTTATTTCAATTCAACCGGTAATCCCGGAATGGCGACTGCCGGCAGCGGTGACGTGCTGACAGGAATTATACTCGCTTTGCTTGCTCAATCGTATTCCCCTTTGAATGCTTCTCTTGCCGCCGTTTTCCTGCATGGTCTTGCTGGCGACATTGCTGCGGACGAAAAATCACAGGAAAGTTTAATTGCCAGTGATATTATTGAAAATTTAGGTCTTGCTTTTAAAAAAATTAACTACTTTTGCAATCAATCTGAATAATTACGATGCGCTTATGAAACAAATAGTTTTTTTCTTTTTTATTATACTCTTTGCAGCCGGTTTTTTAAATGCTCAAACGAAAGTTCTTAAAATGAGCGCAACTAAAAGTACCGACTTCGGCGTAACGTATTTTTTACCCAAAACGATGCTGACAGTACATGTTAATTACAGCAAAATCACTCAGAAAGCAGGCCCTTATGCCCGATATGCCGAAAAGTACTTGGGAGTAAAAGGAGAATCGGTAGTTTCAGAAGATCAGGTTTACTACAAGTTAAACAATATTAACGTAATAAGTAAAGGCGTCGTCGATAAAGACGCTTCTTATTTAGTCGAATTTAAGTCAAAAACAACTTCACCATTTGTTTATCTCACGGAAGATGGTCTTATTTGTACCATTAATGCCGATTATGAACCGGAAACTACCGGTAATAATAAAGCAGTTGCCAAGTCGGTTTCCGAATCGACAGCGATTTCTCCTCATTCGGTTTTTACGGAAGAATATTTGAGTGCAGGCTCAGTCACTAAAATGGCTGAAGTTGCAACGAAGCAAATCTTTAAATTGCGCGATAGCCGGACGGACCTACTTACCGGTAATGCCGATAATGCTCCTCGGGATGGAGAAGGGATGAAAATTGTCCTCGCCAATTTAGAGGCTCAAGAGAAAGCTTTGACTGAACTGTTTACAGGAACAACAAGCGTAGAAGCATTTAATTCGGATTTTGATATAGAGCCAGCTTCAAATATAGATAAAGAAGTTTTATTTCGGTTTTCAAAATATGCCGGAGTTGTCGGTAAAGACGACTTGAGCGGAAGTCCGGTTTATATTAATATCAAAAATTTGGAAAGTATAGAGCCCCAAGAAATAATTGATCCAAAGAGAAAATCCAAAGAATCACAAAGTATTGTATATAATATTCCCGGAAAAGCAGCGGTAGAAGTATTCTACGGAATAAACTCCATGTACAAAAATACTTTTCAAGTCGTTCAATTCGGGAACAAACAGGTTCTTGCTACTTCTATATTCGATGACAAAAAAGCGCCGGTAAAAGTTAATTTTTATCCTGAAACTGGAGCAATCAAACAAATTATCCAGTAACCTTAGCCTGTTTTTGCTCATTTTTCCGTTTTTTGTGCAATTTTTTCTTAGGTTTCGCTTGCGTTTGTTTAAAATACATTACATTTGTAGCCGTATTTTAGTATAACTCTAAATAGAAAATCAACAATGAGTCTAAAAATTATTGTATTGG
>Ga0123357_10015280_pt1 | contig 10063 bp, 7 predicted proteins | sample TergutEmb28metaG_FD_89873 | JGI IMG/M metagenome (GOLD analysis project Ga0123357, IMG submission 89873) | Embiratermes neotenicus P4 segment gut microbial communities from Petit-Saut dam, French Guiana - Emb289 P4 | ecosystem: Host-associated > Arthropoda: Insects > Digestive system > Gut ... | reverse complement strand
GTTTAGAAGCGGCACAGATGAAATTTTTGAGACACTTACTTGGAATAACAAAACTAGATAAAGAAAATAATCAATGTATTAGGCAAAAAATGTGAGGACAGAAAACAGTAAAGGGAATAAAACAGTACCAGAAAATGTGGCTACAACATGTACAGAGGATGGACACAGACTAACAAAACAAGAACTACAATAGAAACCAAAAGGACGAAGGAACATAGGACGACCGAGGAAGAGATGGAGGGACCAAATTCATTTTGAGGATCAAGGAACAGGAAACACGCCTAACCCATCAGAAACATCATTATGATGATGGTGATATATACGTATATATATCCATCAAATTCTTATACACTACTTAGAAGAGGTACTTTAAGCTCAATGTTTATAATCCAACCGACAACGAGATCTCGTTGAAAGTTTAAATATGCACCTATACTATGATCATACTCTGTACAGTTTACAATACGCACATATACTATGATCATACTCTGTACAGTTTACAATATGCACCTATAATATGATCATACTCTGTACAGTTTACAATATGCACATATACTATGATCATACTGTGTACAGTTTACAATATGCACATATACTATGATCATACTCTGTACAGTTTACAATATGCACCTATAATATGATCATACTCTGTACAGTTTACAATATGCACATATACTATGATCATACTCTGTACAGTTTACAATATGCACCTATACTGTGATCATACTGTGTATAGTTTACAATATGCACCTATACTATAATCATACTGTGTACAGTTTAAAATATGCACCTATACTATGATCATACTCTGTATAGTTTTCCTCTATACACATTTTTGTGACCTGTAGATGGCCCACAGTGGCCGAAACATGTCGTCGCCAGCATAATAAACAGGATACAAGACAGTTGTGTTTTGACGTACCCCCCCCCCCACCTAATTCCTCAATTTTAGCCTTCAGATATTCCTCCTTTTTGTGTCTCTAATGTCTGCTAGTTTCATGTCTTACATTGTTCAGATTATCTACATTGCTTCGGTGTGGATCATGTATCCACTGCAATTTAGCCTGCTTCCTCTGGTATAAAAACCTAAACATTCAGTAGGCTGCACTAATTACGTTAGTTAATTATGTCATTAAAAACTGACAAAGATGTTTCTAGTTACGTCACAAAGCCCAGGTAATATACAGACAAGTTCGTGAGTCACTAATTGTCGGTGACAACTACAGTGACATCTTGAATCACAAGCTACAAGAGCAGATGTTGAGGAAGAAGAAGAAAACATCGCGTAGTTACTTATCTCAGTAATTAATCAACTTGATGTAAAAAATTTTTGTTTTACAATAAGATTATTTCATGCCTCTGCATGTTTCGAGCACATGTGCTCATCATCAGGAGTTCAAAATTGCACTACACAGCCTCTGGTATCATCACACCTATAGGTGGCCGTCTCGTGCACAGGTTAAGACGGCCACCTATAGGTGTGACGATACCAGAGGCTGTGTAGTGCAATTTTGGCCTCCTGATGATAATCACATATGCTCTAAACATGTAGAGGCATGGAATAAACTTATTGTAAAACAAAAATTGTATGCAACAATTTTGTTAATTACTGAGATAAATATACTGAGATGCACGGTCACTAAAACGTCAAAAATGAACCGTAGTTGCTTACAAAGAATGTACTAATAGAGTGCAGTGTATGTCCTAGTACAACAAAACTTTATTTTGTTTCATGGTAGAGGTGACTAACTGCAAACCAGTTAGTTTTTCAAGAAGGACACTGCACCATGGAGTAAGTAAGTAGGTAGTTGGGTCTGTGTTATCATATATGTACACTAAATACTTGTCCTATACGTATGTACTGTGCTACAATATACAAGAAATGGAATTTGTAGTTTTTGTAAGAGATACATTAAACTAAAAATTAAAAGGTAGGCTGAAATTAAATAAGGTGCCGTAAGGTAATAAAGTTGTGTTAGACAAGGACATACACCTCATTCTTTTAGTTTATTGAACACAACGGGAATGACGAAACTTATGATTACAAATAAATGTAATAAATGTACCAATCCGCTAAAAAATGTGACTTTGAAAAGCCCAACTTTTTCCCCCTCGTAACGAAATTTGCCTTCAGAATACAGCCCATAAGCTTTCTTGGTCAAAATTGCTATTACTTTGTTCCCAAACGTCAAGAGTGAACAGGCCGCAGTGAAGTGGAACACATCACTGACACATCTGTGTGACAATTAGGAAACAGAACTCACAGAACTGTGTGTGTATGTGTATGTGTGTGCGTTTGTGCGTGCGTATTCCTCCTAAAGCAGAGTGCTTGGTGGTTCTGCACAGAATGCTTGCATACAGAGTGTTTCAAGAGAAACGTGCCATACTTCAGGGGAACGTTCCTTACGTTAATTTACATCGATATAACCAAACACACTTGTATCAGACGTCGAAATATGTTACTGAGGTAGTAACGCGAGGAAAATTAAGTCTTTTTGTGGTTAAGTTACTGTACCTCTTGATCTTAATAATTAACCAACACAATGCACAAATTCTTTTTTTATAATAAGTTTATTATATGCCTCTACATGTTTCGAGCACTATGTGCTCATCATCAGGAAGTCAAAATTGTATTATACAGTATCTGATATCATCACACCCGTAGGTGGTCGTTCGGTGCACAGGTTGAGAGAGGACTGTGCACCGGACGGCCACCTACAGGGTGTGAAGATACCAAATGCTGTATAATACAATTTTAACCTCCTGATGATGAGCACATAGTGCTCGAAACATGTAGAGGCATATAATAAAATTATTGTAAAACAAGAATTCGTGCATTAAGTTGGTAAATTACTAAGATTATACTGAGATGCACGGTCAGAAAAACATAAAAAAAATTACTGTACCTGTTCAACTTGGCTTTTTATCTGTACAATGCACAGGTCCGTCCTTGAGCCGACAGCTAAGCCATGACATACGCAGACCAGTTAATGTACGAAGTACTTGGAATCATAAGGACGATATTAGTTACATTTTTACGCGATTTTCTTTCTTCATTCGTGACTTCGTTTCGCTCAGATATTAATTAGATGTTAAGTACAGACGTAAACGTCACCTGAACTGCAAATTCTGCTCGTTAGTAAGTATTTATTAAACACTAAATGTACAAAAGTCCTCATTCCATGAAAATTATCTCGTCTTTGTCTCCGATAACGTTCATCTTTAGCTGTAGGCATTTTTTTGCTTGTTTTGGTGTAACTTACCCAAGAAAAGTTTTCCCAGAATACAGCAGGTCCCTACTGAATCATCCTGTAAATATGTAACATAAATATACTTATAATATGCCTCTTAAACTTGATATTAATTACATTCAGCGATGCTGATACAAGTTACAATAGAAACACGCAGGCCCGGCACCTGAGTCAGTATAGCAACTGAGGTACGGGGCTGGACGTTCCGGGATCGAATCCTGGTGGGGAAGAGATTTTCCGCCCGTCCAGACCGGCCCTGGGGCCCACCCAGCCTCCTGTACAATGGGTACCGTGTCTTTCCCGGGGGTAGAGGCGGCCGGAACTTGGGGCTGACCCCCACCCCGTCTAGTATGCCGAGGTCCAAGAAAGAGTAGAGCTATACCTCTACTCACCCTAAGGGTCTTCGTGGCCTGTTCTAGGGTGAAACGTACAATAGAAACAACCGGTCCCAGTGGCCGCACGGTCTAAGGCGTAAGTCTGCGGCCGCTTGCCTGCTGAGATTGTAGGTTCGAATTCCAGCGTGGGCATGGATATCTGTCTGTTGTGAGTTGTCAGCTGATCACTCGTCCAGAGGAATCCTACCGACTGTTGCGTCGCTGTGTGTGATCTAGAAACCTCATGAATGAGGAAGCCCTGGCCCAATGGGAGCTATCGTACCAGAAAAAAGCACTAGAAACAGCTTGCAAAACCAATATGTTTGTTCAGGCTAGGGTTGGGGTCTTTTTTGGGGGGAAAAATGTCAACGATCCACGGTCTGCTTTGACTGCAGTTATATGACTCAAAATACTTTCACGTTCGCACCATTGAGTGCAAAGTTAGGAACATCCTTAGGCTTCCTGAAGCCTGAGACTCGAGGTCGGTGGATGGAGAAACTCTGATTCTATTAACCCATCCTACTAATTAGGGAAAGCTACAGAAGGAAATGGACTGCGAACATAAGGGTGGGGAGGGTTAAATTCACTCCGAGTATGGTGTCAAAACATGGCTGCCAGGGTGTTTCTCCCTCTGTGCCAGCTACTTCTGAACTCCTGCTCTAATCCTTTGATGAGGAAGTAATTAATTCGACACTTATTTATTGGCTTAATTAGAAGATCTACACACTCCAGCAAGTAGAAGACGAAGATATAATGAATGCGACGTGGAAGTAGCCTGAGACTGCCTGCGAACTATTCAAAATCTCCAGTAGGTAAAGGAAAATTAAAGTTGTCCGTGTCCACGCCATGAGCGTATAGGGGGAGTAGAGTCATAACTCCACTAATTCTTAACTTCAGCACTAGAAGGAGATAATTGGCAATTTCACGGGTCGACCGTTTTAATCCCGGGGGAAAGAATCGTGGTAGCCATTGAATAAGATGCTGCGTGGGCCCCAGGGTCGTCTGGACGGTTTTGGAGAAGAGAAATTTTCTTGGGCCTATCGGGACACGAACCCCGGAACCTACAGCACGTAACTGGTCGGTATACGGACACAAATTCAAATATGTTAATAACGACAAAACAAAAGTTGGAGAAATGTAGGCATGGAGAATTTAAGAAATCCGGTGACTAAATAGCAGGTCCATGTCACCACGGCATGGCGCTTCCTCATGTTGCGGATAGAGGAACGGCCTCCGATAAGGAGGGTAGCTGCGAATAAATTGAATAAGCAGTCGCGGACAGCCGACGAGGGGTGGTCCTCCAACTTGGGGTTGGGCAAGGTGCTAACAACTCATTCCTTTAAAAAAAATTTATTAAGAAACAATCACATGCGGGATGATTCTTCTGGAGACAAAACAATAATTAATGAGATGGGCTGGACATGTGGCGCATATGGAAGAAGAGAGGGGGTGTATAGGGTTTTGCTGGGGAAACCGGAGGGAAGGAGATCACTGGGGAGACTTAGGCGTAGATGGGTGAATAATATTGGGATGGATCTCCAGGAGATGGGATGTGGGTATATGGACTGGATTGGGCTGGCCCAGGATAGAGACAGGTGGCGGACTCTTGTGAGTGCGGTAATGGACCTTCGGGTTTCGTGAAATGCGGGGAATTTCTTGACTCGTTGCAAACCAGTTAGCTTCTCAAGAAGGACTCTGCACCATGGAGTAAGTAAGTAAGTAAGTTAGTAAGTAAGTAAGGTGACTAAATTACCTCACTACTATAAAAATGTGGAAATGATTACACCCTAACAGAAATAAAAAATTCCCATAAATGATCAGCTGCAAATTCAATGCAACAGGTATATTTCATCTTGCATACAATAACAATATCCAATTATATTTTCCACTATACTTGCGAACTGTTGGAATATGCAGGGTGATTCAATAGGAAAGTTCAGTATTTTGGGAGGTGATAGTATCGGTCATTGTGAGAAAAAAGTTCATATGAACCTACGTCTAATTCTAAATGGTTAGCGAGATAGAGCTGTTTGACTCTGCATATCTAAATTCGTTAAATTCTTGTTTGTATGGTTGGATGTACAGCGAAGTTTACTAAAGCAAGGTGGACACACAAGACGAATTGCTCGCTTGCTCTTTGGATCAACTCAGACGAACAACCCGCGATCTTCGCAGAGTGCACTGAGGTTGATCGTAGGATTTTCGGACATTTATTGTGAACTGTGACGTATTTCTGTGAACCAAATCTATCACGCATCAAATGAAAACAAAAATAAAATTAGCAGTAAGCAATTTATCTTTCTTTATTCCCACTCACAGTAGTCTTGCATTGGTAGATTCAAACAGATCCATCTCGGTAACAATTCAGAATTAGACACATGTTCATACGAACTTCTTTTCTCACAATGACCGATACTATCACCTCCGAAAATATTGACCTTTCCTCATGAATAACCCTGTACATACATTTCTTTTTGTCTATTGTTGATATACGCACCGATATATTAAGACGCCTATTGAATTCATTATCAGGGTGTATGAACGAAGCCTGATGATGATGGTAGTAGCCAGCTTATTCCAGTAAAGGTAAAGAGGTAAAATTCACACCATAACAGGCCACGAAGGCCCAAAGGTAGAATAGTGGTATAGCTCTACTCTTTCTTTAACTTCGGCGCTAGATGGAGAGGGTGCTCAGCACCACGCTTCGGTTGTTTTACCCTCGGGAAAGACCCGGTACCCATTATACAGGAGGCTGGGTCGGTCCCAGAGCTGGTCTGGACGGGTGCGGATAATCTCGCCCCCAGGGGGATTCGATCCCTGAACCGTCCAGCCCTTAATGAGTCGCTATACTGACTGAGCTATCCCAGCTTAGATTATACCAGCATACGCGAAATAACAATATTAACACTGCACATAAGGAAGCAGGCTGAAGTTAACCGGAACTGAGTGAAGTGGCCCACAGTGGATGTCAACGACTGGCTTCTTGTTAGTTGCTTGGGCCTTCTGTTTGTAGACGGTAGGAAGTCTGTCTCAACTGAAAGCAAGTCCCGGAAATTAAGCTCACTTCAGTAATAAGACCTTACAAAATCTTGCTGTGGAAACCCCTAGCAAAACATCCACTTAGAAGGCCGAAGAAATAAGAGGAGAATAATATTAAAATAAACCTCAAGGATGAAAGTTGTTATGACTGAACGTCAGAAACAAGAACTTAAACAACCTTGTTGTGGAAACACGTAGCAAAACATCCACTTAGAAGGCCGAAGAAATTAGAGGAAAATAATATTAAAATAGATGTAAAGGATGAAAGTTGTTATGACAACTGGCTTACTATTAGGACTGTTAATTTCTCTTTTGTGATAGCAATTTTCCTACCAGAAAATTTGCAATATTGTAAGAATGATAAGCCCTTGTTTTAAAACTCCACTTCTTTTACGCCCTTTTGTAGCAACGCCCACTGGCAATATACATCACCGCTTAATTTCCTCCCTCTCATTTGCGGTTTAACGCCCTTTGGCTGACGGCGCTCTGTTACACTAACCCTTTATTTCTGATGTAATATAATTTTTATTTACGCTCACTATTGCAGGATAGGGCGTAAAACAAGGACTTGGTCTATAGCTATAAGTGAATGTATTATTGACATTTAAAATGAGATTTGAGAGTCAAGTGAGTGAGACGCTTAAAAGTAGGCTCCGGTTAGAGAAACAAAAACAAAACATCAAATTTTGGTGTGGAAACCAATTTCAAAATGTGACACAAAGTATTTCAGAGGAAGATATGTGGATGGAAATTGTTATTAGGGATAAACGTGTGTGCTTTCAAGGCAAGGCTCAAAGAAGACGAGTTACAATCACTGTATTTTGTGTCATCTTTGGTGAACTTTCTCATTGTTGGTGATAAAATATTTACTACCTGCGCGTCATGAAATACTCCAAGCGGTGCTGTTGACGGTCCAAGTGTTCTAGGATGTGACGTCGTATCGACTGGTAAATCGTTACAGACGCTTCGGAGCACCGTAATGCCTTTATCTTCATGACCCAGTAGCCTAAAGGCGATTACAGGCTAAAAGGATCTTCTCCACTGAATTACCAGAGCCCATGGCGAGGTTCATCACGGCGCACAAAGGAATTTATGGCAGTCTCCGTGACGGGTCGGTTGGAGCAGGGAACGTTATCATCCGTGATCAAATTTTTTCTCTCTTCCAATTACAGCAATTACAGTAGATAGCCTCATAAGTCAGAACAGTCTTTCTCCTTGCAGGCAGCACCCTCAGCACCTTAAGTGCATCATGTGGCAAATGCCTCCAATAAACGTTTGTCAACCGGATCCCCTGCTGGAACTGAAAAAACACAGCTAGATTGATTGTTCCAGTGAACAAGAAAAATCGACGTTAAAATTGTAGAAAATACCGTAAAGATTGGTCTCATGTTGCAAAGTTGCGGTCAGTCGGTTTAGACCTAGTGTAGGTAAATCAGTCCAATTACAGGCCCGAGGTTCCCAGAGGGTTCCAGGAAGTTAAGATTCCCAGATTACGTGATATAGGCCCAGGATGGTGGTTAGGTTGTCAGCCCTATGCACGGGCCACTTTTTATGCTCAGAAAATTCTCCTGGTACTCATTTCAGTTAGAGGTTGTGTCCACCCTAGGGTCATAGTGCGATCGGAAGGATTTTATGTGAATAAAATTTCCAATGACAATAGCTGGGATCGAATAGCGACTTTCCGATTTGTAGCACAGCAACTTAACCACTTTGCCAGCGCGGTCCCCCTTAGACTTAGCGTAAAGTAAATAAATAAGTCAGTCAATTTACAAAAGAGTAGTAATGAAACAGACAACATGTTTCGTCCATTAAATGCAAGCGTTGGTGCACCGTACGTCGGTGCACAGTACGTTCGCGAATACATTTAAGGTTAGTACAAATTTAATAGACTGCGTTTGAAATGTGATGGCAAACGCGCAGAAACCAGATTTCGTCTTTCGGCGAAACGGACGAGTCCATTTAAATCGAACGGGGGGCGTCAGTTCAGTCGACTGCTGGAAGCCGAGGTTTGCGCATCAGCGGTATTAATTCTGGATACAGCATGTTCCAAGGTCGGGCTACACACTCCATTCGCCAGTTTCCCCTTCACTTCCCCTCCCGTGCGTCACCGTGTGCCAATACATTTCAGCTGGACTCTACCAACCAGTACTGGGCAGTATTTGGCATGCAAACTTAGGTGTCATTGAATGGTTAATATTTCAGAGTTCTACTGTAATTTTTTTCATAACATTTATGGAGTTCCCATGCCTCTCAGTACCACGAAAGGTTATTCGACACATGCAGGTATATCAACACCAAATTTACACTTTACTTAGACTACCTCACACGTACGACACTCGAGTTTTTACTTGGCTCATTCATATTTATTTCACGAAACCCGAAGGTTCATTACCGCACTCACAATCGTCCGCCACCTGTCTCTATCCTGGGCCAACCCAATTCAGTCCATATACCCACATCCCACCTCCTGGAGATCCGTCCTAATATTATCAACCCATCTATGCCTAGGTCTCTCCAATGGTTTCTTTCTCTCCGGTTTCCCCAGCAAGACCCTATACACTCCCTCTCTTCACCCATACACGCCACATGCCCAGCCCATCCCATTCTTCTCGATTTTATCACCCGCACGATATTGGGTGAGCAATACAAATCATTTAGCTCCTCGTTATGCAATCTCCTACATTCCCCCCGTTACCTCGTCCTTCCTAGGTCCAAATATTCTCCTCAACACCATGTTCTCAAACACCCTCAATTACTAATTATTACAATAATGTATTGTGTTGATTTACAATATAATAAAAGAAGTATACAGGTTAATTTCCAGCAAAAATATGTGAACTTGTATTTACTGTGTTTTGTGTTGCTTGTACTGTGTTTTTCTATTGTTTCGTTTATGTATATATATTCTTATTTGTTGTGTCTGTACTATTATAAGGACTACTGCCACCGAGTGACAATTCAATCGCAGTAAGTAGTAGTAGTAGTGTAGGAGGAGTAAGGGAAAGCAGACCCATTAAAGGCCTGGAGTGACCCTAAGGGCTCCAGGAAGATAAGGTTCCCAGATTTCATGACAACGGCACAGAATGGTGGCAAGGTTGTCAGTATTACGCACCGGCCTCATTTACACCCAGAAAATACTCCTGGTACTCATTTCTTTTACAGGCTGAGTCGACCCCAAGGCCATAGTGCGGTCGGAAGGGTTTTATGTCAAAGAAAAATTCCAATGATACCAACTGGGATCGAACCAGCGACCTTCCAATTTGTAGCACATCTTAACCACTGTGCTACCGAGGTGCCCAGTAGTAGTAGTAGTAGTAGTAGTAGTAGTAGTAGTTGTTGTATTAGTAGTAGTAGTAGTAGTAGTAGTAATTGTTGTTGTTGTTGTTGTTGTTGTTGTTG
>Ga0123357_10015279_pt1 | contig 10064 bp, 3 predicted proteins | sample TergutEmb28metaG_FD_89873 | JGI IMG/M metagenome (GOLD analysis project Ga0123357, IMG submission 89873) | Embiratermes neotenicus P4 segment gut microbial communities from Petit-Saut dam, French Guiana - Emb289 P4 | ecosystem: Host-associated > Arthropoda: Insects > Digestive system > Gut ... | reverse complement strand
TTCTAACCCGAGCAGGAGGGAGAGTGGAGGTTGTGGCTTCACTCTCTCAAGGTCGCACAGCTGCTGCGCAGTGCGGCTTGTTTACACACAAATCAGTCCCGGTCATATTTGAACCACCTTGTATATAACTAATGGTTGCCCCTCAGTTTCCTATAACGCACCTTATGAAGTGCTCACGACAGGGACATGTGGTGGGCACTTACAAAAGCAGTAATGAAACTTCGGGTTCCATGCAACGGGGAATTCCTTGACTAGTTGAGAATTGGTTAGCTTCTGAAGAACTCTGCTCCACGCAGTAAGTAAGCAAGCACCATATTAAGTAGGTGGTTTAAAGCAGGAAAGAGATGCCTGTCCAATTGCGAGCAACACGCTCCTTTTTCTTCTTCCCAACAACTTACAGAAACTGGAAGGCACAATATGGAATATTAAGGCTTTGATATTATCCCAAAGGAAGCTGAATTTGCACATCTGTAAACGGAACGCCAACATCTGCACAATACTCCATTTGCAAAAGCAGAAGTGGGAAGGAAGAATAAGATGAAGCACATTTAAACACAAGAAAAAAATTACAAAAAGATCAACATTTTCTGATCACTACTAATGTTACATCTCAATTTCTAGGGCAATGATTGAATTTAGGAAAAGGTCACATTTACCCGGTCTTCGTCTACATCACTTCTGTTACGACGTATGCCATAATTCCACAATAATAATAATAATAATAGAATAAGAATAATATCAGAAATAAAGACCGATTTAAAGCAAACCCTGTACAGGCCCTGAGGGTTCAAGGAGGTTGAGGATCCCAGATTTCGAGACAATCGGCTCATGAAGGTGGTAAGGTTGCCAGCCCTGTCCCAAAACTACTAAAGCTTATAAACAGCACGGACCAAACACATTGTGCTGGCTAACGGTACACTCACATACAAAGGTCACAGAGTACAAAGTCGGTGATAGGCGAATGAATGGCTTATAAACAGTGGTGGAATAACACTGATAGGGAAAAAGAGAAGAAGCTCTACCAGTGATACTTTATTTACCATAAAATCTACATGCACTTCGTTAGGGGAAAAACACAGTTTACAGGGGCTGAGTCCGTCGGCTGACTGCTTGAACTGTGGTACAGCATTTGGGATTACGGAACAGAGGAAGACTTTTGGAGAGATTTCAACAGGTGATGGTTGTGGTGATTATGGTGGTGGCGATGACAAAAACATCTGATATTAGTACCCTGCAAGAAGGGGACGAATTAATAAATAAATAAATTCATAGGATATGAATGAAAGATTGATTTAAAGGGGGAAAACTGGAGGACCAAGGAGCAGAGAAAAGGATAAAAATAAAGGACAAAGCAGCAATGAGGAGAAAAAGAAAGTGTCTATGGTGTATCTGCCCCCATTTTGTGTGCGGTAGCGGAGCCGAGAAGCCAAATTATCTCCCATCCTAAACCTACTTACTTCTGCACCTTGCAAAAATACATGTAATTTCCTTCTTCCAAGAACTGAAGGCTAATTAAAACGTAGAAACTATCTACGTACTGACAATCTGGCAATTAAATGTAGGATTCTAAGAAATAATGGGAACCTCGGACAGTCTTGGCAAAATCTCTGAGCCATGCTAATTGCTATTGCGAGAAATAGTTGTGGAATTAATATAGACAGAAGATTTTATTACAGCTCCAGCGGAAACCTTTATTATTCGGTTCTTGGGCTCGTGATATTCGTCTTACAAAGCCCAAATTTTAATGCGATACGGAACGAGAATAGTTAGATTATACAAGGTTAAACAAAAGAATGAAATTTCTTAGGCTTCAACAAATCTGACTTTAGGTCACAGTCTTGGTTTCTGTTCCCTCCAGGGCGAAGGGTTTTACCAGTACCACCACATTTTGTCACTGGAGCTTCCACCAATACTCCCATCCATAGCGTAGTGGGGCCGAGGGGAAAGTAATATTCTTAGGATGAGTGAATCAAGAAATACCGGGCACGAAGGACGCTGCACAAGCCGGTACACTTTCTTGACTTACAGTATACATTCTCTGTTCCATTGTAACTCCATACATTGAGAACTTCTGAAAATAACGCTGAAATAAAATGTCTGCAGGTGTTTGATAGAAATTCAGAGGATCGTATCACGATATAAGGTAAAATGCGTGTCACAAATTTGGTGGGGTTTCCTTACGACAAATTCCCAAACGACGCGAATTCTGAAGAAATTGTGCACCATAGATCAAGACATAAATTAAATTACAATATTAAAATTTATCTGGATCATAGAATTATAGCAAATTAAAAACTCACTAAAAGTAACTCGTTTACGATAAGGTTATTAACGGCATTTTTGAAAAAGCTACCAAAACTTCCGTTTCTACAAAAACAATTAGCCTAATGTAAACCTCTGAGAATTGTTAGCCAATTAACGAATTCTACTTCTGTTACTTCATTAAAAGTTTTGTGTGGAAAAAATTTTACTCCTTTTTTAATATGTGTATCTTTGAATTCCCCTGTTCAACCGTATCGTGTGTCGAAGTTTTTCAAAAGTTTTGGCGCATATTTTAAACACCATTTTCTTGCTGAATTAAGTGAAAAAAGACTTGCACCCGAAACATTGGTCTAGCAGTGACAGTTAAGTACGGAGGTGTGGAGCAAGGATTTTGGCAATGTGAAGGGGCCATAACTCCGATATGCCTGAGCATCTCAACAGAAGTAATGATGTGGAACTCAAAAACAAAACGTTGGGGATCCGTGAGTGTTATTTGTTTAATGATTACTAGAATCTATTATCAGAGGACGTAATGCAGAAACGTAATTGAGATAAATCCGAAATTTAGGAAGTACATTTCAACCTTTCAAAAATAACGTATTGCCAAAGTTTCAGATGTTCTGGGATGTTAACCGTGTAGACTGGTAAATGGTTTCCGGAGGAGGAGGATTTTCTGCATCCTTCTTCAGGATCGAGCATTTCTTGAACTTCTAGACGCTGAACATGTAAGAAGAAGCTCATCCGAAACGTCGGTAGTCCCCTAGAAGCGTGCTGCTACCATGTTCATGGTACAGCAATTCGTGGACTCTCAGTTCCTGAAGACAGTTGCAGCACACTGCTAAGAAATGTCAGTGATAACTTACCGGCCGACAGGTCTAGAAATCCCAGAAATTTTCAGCATTCACAAACACCGCTGGGAGAACATCAAATCTTGCAACGTTTTAGCGGGTTATGCGGTGGCGACTTCAGTGTACACTATGCCACATCATGGGCCTATAGGCCTGCAGCCAAACAATAGGATGATTAATGAATAATACATTTAAAAGGATCCTGAAGAAAGGGTCGTTGTCTACAGAAAATTGTACTTACCGTTCAACCGAAAATTTGGTCTGCATATTTCATATTAAAACACTTTTCTACGGGCTCTCGATAGCCACAATTGAAGTAGTTACAGCATGAGCATAGCTGAATCCAATTATTATGAGGGCATTAACGGAACACAGGTTACGGCACTGACGGCTTCTCAGACAGTAACATACAATGTCAAATGGTACTGTGATCGATGCATGTGAAGGAAATGGTTTTGCTTTGCCTACTGGCAGAGAGTAAGGCCTTAGTCCGCAGTGTTCCTTGCGAGACTTGAAATGATCTCCATAATAACGGGTTATAACGTTAGAGTGCTGTTTAATTGCCATTAGAAAGATAAAAATTTAAAATTAATTTCAGTGCAACACAAACAAGTACCCCTATGATAACTAATTAACCCATTACACATTACTTCCAAATCCAAGTGAAAGTCACGTTGTAACTGAGGTGCAGTCAATCAGTATGTCTTAGTGTTGAGCACTCATGTAGAATCATGATCGCAAATTTTGTTTGTCTCACAATACGCAGTTTTATCTTCTGTCGAGGAAAAGTGGGTGTGGATTATCATTTAAAGTCAGAATTTAATGTCTCTGCAACTGACGGCCAGTCAAATCTGTCGGTGAGGAACCTTCTCACCAGAAATAACTAAGTAGCGTGTATGACCATTGCAGGCTGTGCGCTATCTGAAGTGGGAAGGGGCCTGTCGTGAGTTCAGCGTCTTGGGTTACGTTAAGCTTTATGCATGTACACTTTGAGAAGACGGAGCAAATGGGATATTATTTACAAGGACACATAAGCTGTGTGCAGTACATAAAAGAATGTGCAAGACCTCTTTTAGACAAGGTTGTTTAAAACAGATGTCACACCTTTCTTACTCTATAATATATACAGGTATGCGTCGCTTAACGACCGGGATAGGTTCTGAGAAATGCGTCCTTAGGTGATTTCGACGTTGTGCGAACGTGTACTGACACAAACCTGCATAGCCTACTACACACCTAGGCTGTATGGTATAGCCCATTGCTCTTAGTCTACAAACCTGTACAGCATATTACTGTACTGAATACTGTAGTCAATTGTAACACAATGGTATATATTATAAAATTATAATATAATATTATATTATATTATATTTTAATCTAATGGGGCCACCGCCGCATATGCGGTCCGTCGTTAACCGAAACGTCGTTATGCGGCGTATACTTGTATAATAGCAGTTTAGTCACTAGAGGGGTCGCGGACTTACCCACCGACACGTGTAAGCCACTGGTGATACCTGTGTGGATCTTCGCATCCTCCCATGTTGCCAACATTTCATTTATCGTGTTTTGGCATGACTTCTGCTTGCTGCCAGCATAATTTTGTGAGCAAATCATACATGTACAGAGTTTTTAAAAGCCACGTGCAAAGCGTGGGTCTGCGTGGGCTGTGGGAAATTTCCAAACGTAAAGAGAAATTTATTGTAAACTTGTGCAGGCACCTAAGTTTCAAAAATTGTCTCGAAAATCCCCAGTCGGTGGAACATAAATAATTATAGACCTAACGAGTAATTTATGGAGGATTAAATTAATATTAACGTTTAATCGCTCACTTATGAATAGAAAATAGCCTCTAATTGCGGCGCGAAACTTCTTTTCTTCATATCTGTACCAGTTCCCCTTGTAATCTTCCTGTCAAAGATTACAGCGAGATATGTAAGTCCTTTACATATGAAACATTTACATCATTCACTGCAAGGTGGGCCCCAGTCATTCTACGTCCACGAGAGCAGTAGATGGACCACACTAATCATTATGTTCCAGAGCTCACGCCACGACTCTACTGATGTGACACTACGATAAATCTTCTGCAAGCATTTCAAAAATTACCTGAACTTTAAAAAGTTGTAATGATATCGCATGGTAAAAGACGTAAACAACATTTTTCACTTTGTCCGTCCTTGCAGATGATGTAGTTTGGAATGCTGGAATTGCCCCCTTCTTCAGGTAGAACTCCGAAAGTAAAGAACCTACTCAGATGGGCCCCTGAGAAGAAATTATTCTCAATATCTGAACACACTACCTATTGCACGTAGCCTACTCGTTACGCCGGAAGTCACCTGCGGGAGAATATCGAATTAAATGAAGTAAAATTGGAATTTAAAAATTGAGTTGGAGAATGAAAAATATGGATTTACAAAGCCTATATTCTCTTACAGAAATCGAAAAAAGCATCACATGAAGACCACAAGAAAGAACAGACAAGTTAGGTTGTGTCAGTGTAACTTAACCTTTTGGCGCCGGAATTATTTTTTTTTTTAATTTTAGCACACTCTGTATACAAAATGTGAATAATACAGGAACCAAATACGTTAGATTTATGAAACAAACTGCATTTTGAAGAGGAAAAAACGGAGAGTATATACTACGTTTAAAATATTCAGTACCTGTATTTGTTGAATAAATATATAAAATGAAACATTTAGAGGTTAGCGGTGCGGTACGACCACTATAGTCGTCGTTAGGAGTCAAAGGGTTAATATTGTGGCGCGATTGAGTGGCCGTTGTTACAATGGAAACACAACAATACATCCTGTGTATTGTTCAGCTATATTTTACTGTCAAAAATATAAAATTATTGAGTGCTGAGCAACTGCGCTTTTATGGCGAATTGATATCTCCTGCAACAATAAAATTATTCGGGTTTTCATACAAAAGTGCTCAATATTTGTGTCCGATTGTAAACAAATTTGGAGTTTCTGGAGAGGTGTTCCTACAGGCCCCCAAGTAAAATTTTATGGAAATCCATCCAGTTGGAACCCTGTTGGTACATGCGGACAGACGGAGAGACAGCAGGGCATAAAGATATTGACAGACCGTTTCCACGGCTATGTGAAGGCGTCTGAAAATAACTGAAAATAACTGAAAATTTAAAGGTAGGTGAGTATGACTGAAGGAACGATATACATTTAGGTTCTATTCCACATAGCCACAGAGGCAGTTCCTGTGTCATTTGTTTCTGTGGCTAAGGAAAGGTCCAAAATTTAAGTCAGTTCCTATACTGAAACTAATCTGATTATCATTTAAGAATTCAGTTTGTATCACACAATAAGCATTAACCATTTCATTAAACGGACCAACACAACAATGAAGTTCCTAGTTCCGAAACCGTTGACTGGTTTCTCAAGAAGAACTAAACGCCACAGAGTTAGTTAATCTGTGTCTTCTTTAAAAATATTACAAGCAATTCAGAATAAGTTGATGGAACTAAAAATGGTGTGGAAAGAATTTTTATTGACCCACACTGAGACATCATCCCGCCGTTTCATTGGATAGAATGAAAATATCCACACAACATCGTGGTCGGTATAGCACAAGTCTCTGCGTAGAGATACGAACCTGCACCACAGTTTTACAGCGACAAGTTCCAACTGAGCTACAATTAATATTAAAGATTTCTGTCTTCTGAAAATGACACAGTACCGAATATTCAAATATCCTGACGACGGAAGCAACATGTTCCTATGAAACGTCGGTGCATGTAAAGAGCTTGATGTCTCAAAAAATAGCACTTTCACTAGTACCACCTTAATATCCTCAAATCTGGTAAGTTAATGATGAAAATTAGGAACGCATAAGATATTATTATTATTATTATTACTATTATTATTTGCTTCAATCGAGTTTTCACTCGGTGGCAGTTGTCCTTACACTAGTAACAAATAAGAATAAATATACATAAAGGAAACAATACAAAAACACAGTAAATACAAGTATACATATTACCAAAACACCCACACAATTGTCAAAATACCCACACGTTACAAAAACCACACATACCCACACCCACACATTACAAAACCCATGCATACACACACCCACACATTGACACACACCTACACATTAAATTGATGGATTAATTTATTAATTGTAAAGTTTAACTATGTTTGGCATATTCTTCTGCTGCTGTATCAACTGGATGTCAAGATGGAGTTTTTTTTAAGTCTTTTAACAAATAAAATTAAATTGTATTGAAGTCTATGTTGTTTTAGTAGAGACTGTATCGAGATACCGGCATATTTTAATTAGTTGAGAATATTCCCATAATTCCTCCTGCGGGTGACAAAATACATGGAGGTCGCAACCACACAATTACTGTCAACAGACCATTAAGACACTAACGGCCTGACAGGACACACAAAGACATCGATCTTCGTTAGTACGTACAAACGTGCCACCTGAAATTCTGAGCGATTCAGTAAGCAAATTTGTTTTAAGACTCAGGAAACTTTGTGAATAATGCGCTATTTTGAACTAGAAGTATGTACAACGATAGCCTGTTCCTTGCATTTGTCTGACAAGGGCAGGGTTTGAAATGGCGACGGACGCTTATAAACGTTAGTAGACGCCGTATAACTAGTTCCAGAGCTGCATTATTGAAGAAGGTTCTTCAGGGGTCTACAGCATCACAACGTTCAGCAGTGAACCACATATAGATAAGGACGCGAAACTTTGCACCCTTGTGTGTGTGTGTGTGTGTGTGTGTGTGTGTGTTACAACATCTCTAATAATCGACAACTTCAAGAATGAAACACACAGTGTTCGTCTATACTAAGTGCTAAATACTAGTTTCTTCAGAAGTAAGACCTTGAAATTTGCAGCCATTTCGCAGGAGGAAGCAAAGTTTTTAGAACTTTATAAGCAGTAAAGAATATATTCCAGTTACAAATACGTCTGGCTTGAAACCCAGTGTTGTGACGGACATTGAATTCTTTTGTGGGTCACAAAACCTTCTGTTGTATTCTGTCTCTTTAGAACTGTGCATACATCGGCTAGGGTATGATGCTTTTCCGATGGCAGTTGTAGTGTCACATTCAGTGTAGATAGAATAGAACCGGAAACCTTGACCAATATATCACCTTAATGCGAGTCACAAATTAAATCACAAACCCTGCCCTAAACTTAAAGTTGTTTTAACAAGCAAGAAAAATCAACTGTAAGCTGAAGTTTCTATATCGTCTTGTGGGAATATTGTTGGCAGTTCTACGCTCGGAAAATTTGCCTTGCCCAGTCCACAGTATGATTTGGCAAATGTAATTTCATCATAAGTGGTGGTACAGTGGACACATAAAATAGTATTTATATTGATTCAGAATTTCCTATCAAACGAGCTTGACATTTGGGCTAATATAAAACTGAAAATTTTTCTCCTACGGATTGTAAAGATTTTAAACTCGACACAAGTTGGAGGTCTGCAGTAAAATCCACGCCCCGGATGCTTTTTTACCTCAGGGAAAAAAGCGTCCGATACCCAATAAATGGACCCTCGAGCCGGTCAGGAAATTGTGGAGAAGAGAAATGTCTCTGACACAACTTTATTCTCTGTTAGAATACATGCTTATCCCAGAAGATGCGTCTCGCTAAATTCCGTACTAACGTTTCACGTCCTGTAGAGGAAAGTGTTCATATCTTCATTTCATTTCACATACTTTCGTCTGCCTCTCTTTTCATCTTCCTTTACCAAGTCTTAGCAAAACTTATCTCTAACTTCGTATAAAACCATTTCGGTTTCTCACACTCCTCTCGTTTCTTTTTCATTCCCACTACTCAGGAAACGTTCCTCCTCTTGCAGGAGCCGCCAGATCTTTAATTAAAGCAACTGTCTTAGTTAGCCTCCCCCTTGTGCCGATACCCCTTCTTCTTATACTGAACGCAATTCGTGCTTCGAATCGGGAATTACGTTGCATTTGTCTTTCACATCTCCGGTGGGGTTCCATCTCAGCCTAGCTTCTCTCAAAATATTAAGACTCCCAACTCTCTTTTAGTTTCACCTCTCACTGCAAACCTTATCTTACAGTTTCTTCCTCTAAAGAAATACAGGGAGATCCGACAAAATTAAACCTCAAGGGAATTCATACACAACAAAAAATTTGACGACTAGGAGACTGATATTTTGTTGACATTTGAAGTTAGGGGTTTATTCAAAATACGATTTGTGATGTAACTTAGGCAGCTTGGTAGACGGAAACCTGGCCTCGAAGAAGAATTGTGCCTCCTCCTGCAGGAAGGAAGAAATAAACGAAATTGCATTTCAGGAACAGTCAATGAGATTGACTTCCAACAAAAATTTCCTCTACTTCTATCACTTTCTCACAGTCACGTGAAATATACGTAAAATTTAAACAACCCACAAAATCTATGAAAATTACATACGTTTATCATAAGGTTTTTCTTCATGCAAAACCGTTGTCATCAGCGGTTAACTAATGTTGAGTTTATTTAATGAGATGTAACGTATTGTATGAGTACTTGCTAGATGTTTCTCCCAAGATGCAAAGCGCCTATTCACGCCGATGAAATTGCTCTGCACCGACCTGCGTACGTGGTACGTGGTACCATCACATGACTGCCAAATATACACTTTCTATTCAGTAATATAATATGTAAAGAGATAATATTTAACCTTAAAATTTTATTTACTCATTTATTTTTAGCAAAGTAAAGCGCAAGAGAATATTAAAAATATATTCAAAAACATTTTGCAGTTTTCGACCATGATATTTCAGTGTAATTTATTCCTTTTTGGGTAATTCCCCGGCGTCTGAGATTTAATTACCGACGTTTCGGAACTCACTATCGGTTCCATCTTCATAGGCAGGTGAATGAAGTTCATTCACCTGCCTATGAAGATGGAACCGATAGTGAGTTCCGAAACGTCGGCAATTAAATCTCAGACGC
>Ga0123357_10015278_pt1 | contig 10064 bp, 6 predicted proteins | sample TergutEmb28metaG_FD_89873 | JGI IMG/M metagenome (GOLD analysis project Ga0123357, IMG submission 89873) | Embiratermes neotenicus P4 segment gut microbial communities from Petit-Saut dam, French Guiana - Emb289 P4 | ecosystem: Host-associated > Arthropoda: Insects > Digestive system > Gut ... | reverse complement strand
CTGCCAAAAACAGGCAAAAATGCTTTTCGCTAAATCGTAACCTGTAACGTAATTGCTGTTATTTAAAATATTGAATAGTAGGGGAATGTGGATGGATGTTCAAATTCCATCTTCCACCCCAAAATTAAAATCAAGAAATTAGCGGCTTTAGATGCTTTCTGGGGTCGCTTTTTATCTTATGACCGGCGATTTCACAATAGAATTTAATGAATATAAACAAATAACATAAATTAATGTAATATGAAGAAACAGAGTTATTTACTATTATTATTTTTTGTAATGATTACATTGTCCTGTAATAACACAAAAAAAGCGAGTGTAGATGGAATTACACTTACGAACATGGATACAACCGCTATCGCGGGTAACGATTTTTATCAATATGCTGATGGAGGCTGGGCTAAATCTCACCCGATGAAGCCGGAATACAGCCGCTATGGTACGTTTGATGAATTAGCCGAAAAAAGTCAGCAACAACTAAAAGACTTAATTACCGAAGTGGCGCAAAAAACGAATGAGCAGGGAAGCGTAGCGCAGAAAATCAGCGATTTGTATTCCTTAGCAATGGATAGCGACCGCTTGAACAAAGATGGCGCTTCGCCGGTTCAACCTTATTTGGAAAAAGTGAAGGCATTTTCCGATAAATCGCAACTGACTCCGCTATTAGCCGAAATGTTTCGCAACGGATTCTCTCCTTTCTTTGAAAGTTATGTATATGCCGACGACCGGAACAGTTCGATCAATATTATGCATCTCGAACAAGGCGGCTTCAGTATGGGCGACAGGGATTATTACCTCACGGACGACCAGCGTTCGAAAGATTTGCGCGACAAATATGTTGAACTAATCGAAAATCTTTTTACGCTGAATGGTTATTCGCCTCAGGAAGCCAAAGATGCTTCGACTGCCGTAATGAAAATCGAAACCCAATTGGCGAAAGTTGCTTCCTCTCGCGTAGATCTTCGCGACCCTGTTGCTAATTACCATAAAATCGCTCTTGCATATTTAGTTAAGCTTTCTCCCAATATTGAATGGGCTACTCTTTTCGACCAAATGGGTGTAAAAGGATTGAAAGAATTGAATGTGAAACAATTAAGTCCTATTGCCGAAGTAAGTAAAATCATTGCAACCTATCCTGTTGAGGATATCCGGTATTATTTAAGCTGGGACGTTATCAATTCGGCGGCGCCGTATTTGAGCGACACAATTACCAAGACGCGTTTTGCTTATTACGGAAAAGCGCTGTCGGGCACAGAAGCGCAGAGAGAACGCTGGAAACGGGCGATTAGCACGATTGACGGATCGTTAGGCGAAGCTGTCGGGCAACTCTATGTAGAAAAATATTTTCCTCCGGTTGCTAAAGAAAAAATGCTGGACTTGGTGCATAACCTTCAAACAGCGCTGGGTCAACGGATTCAGAAAGTTTCGTGGATGAGCGACACAACCAAAATAAAAGCGCTGGACAAATTAGCCGCGTTCCACATAAAAATTGGTTACCCTGATAAATGGAGGGATTATTCAAGCCTGACCATAGATAAAAAAGATTCGTATTGGGAAAATATCGTCCGTTCCAATAATTTTGATTACGATTACCAAATGAATAAATTCAACAAACCCGTCGATAAAGACGAATGGTTGATGACTCCTCAAACGGTCAATGCGTATTATAATCCTACAACCAACGAAATATGCTTCCCCGCAGCCATTCTCCAACCGCCTTTCTTCCAATTAGGCGCTGACGATGCAGTCAATTATGGCGCAATCGGAGTCGTAATAGGTCACGAAATGACGCACGGATTTGACGATGAAGGACGGCAGTTCGACAAAGAAGGAAATCTATCCGACTGGTGGACAGCCGACGATGCCAAACGTTTTGAAGAACATACAAAAGCGCTGGTTGATTATTTTGATCAAATTGTTGTTATAGATTCGATACACGCCAACGGCGCGCTCACATTGGGCGAAAATATTGCCGACCATGGCGGTTTGCAAGTTTCGTGGCAAGCCTATCAAAATACATTACAGGGCAAGCCGGCGCCAGCTCCGATTGACGGACTGACTGACGGACAACGTTTCTTTTTGGCATACGCCACCGTTTGGGCAGGTAATATTCGAGATGCCGAAATTCTTCAACGTACAAAAATAGATCCGCATTCATTAGGTAAATGGCGCGTCAACGGCGCATTACCTCAGATTGATGCATGGTACGATGCATTCAACGTGCAACCGGATAATGCCATGTATGTGCCGAAAGAAAAAAGGGTTTCTATTTGGTGATAAGGATTGAGGGATTGATGTTGCGGCGATGACAGTGATTGATATCCCTCCACAGTTCGCTCTATTTCTTTGATAGCAGTGTATTTCGAGTACGGTGGTAAACCTGAGTGAAAAAGAGTTAAAGAAAGCGTTTGTAATTTTCCGCAACCTTGTTGATGTCCGTTCAACCATAGAAGTTTTTGACAGGTACTATTCCGGAGGTTTCTCCCAATTTGAAAAGGATTTTTATTGCATATTTTTGGGAAATAAATCGCCGAAAACGAGTTGCGAATAAAACCAAAATGCTTTCAAACAGGAATCTTTCACCCTACATCAACTCTTCTTCCATACAATCCCACTCGTATGGTTTTTTCTTGGCGACAAATTCCAAATTATCGGATCTGCCAATTACGACAGTATCCGAAGGCACATCTTGACGAATGACGCAACCGGCTCCAATAACGACATTATCGCCGATATTGACGCCGGCTGTTATTACGCAATTGGATCCGATCCACACATGATTTCCAATGATAATACCTTGTTTGGAACCTTTTTTACGGTAATCATATTTATTATGATTGACGGTTACGATGGTTGTATTTGGTCCTATTTCAACGTCGTTGCCAAATTTAAGACCTCCGGAAGCGTTGATGTAAATGCCGCGATTATCACCCGGATCACAACAAATGTCTTTTTCTATTTTTTCCCAATCACGTATAACCGTAGTGAAATGCACAGGCCACGGAATGCGCCGGTTAAAGCCGACAATTTTTTGCAACAAAAAATACTCCCTGAAAAGCCAAATATACGAACAGTATCCTTTCTGCCGTTTGAATTGCGGATAAGCCAAATGTATAACCGGTTTTAAAATAGCATTAATGATTTTTTTCATTTTGTAATTTCTTTTTTTATTTGCATTAAGTACCATTCGGAAAAAATGCCGTTGAAAGAAAGAATTTTCCGCTTTTCGTCCGCATCTTCCAATTCTTTGAGAACAGGTTGGGAAAAACGTTTGAAATCAAAATAGTCGTACAAAAATATATCCTGCTTTTTTTTCAAAAATGGAAACATTCTCTTAACAAACGCTTTTATTTGCTGTATAACAGCAGATTCCTGTTTTTTAATATCTTGTGTAAAATTAATATCAAACTCGGCAAACAATTCGGACAACACATCTTTATACAGTTTTTGATTCAAACGATATTCAAACGGAAGAGAAATAAAGAAATCCATCAGTTCGGTATCGCACAACGGCATGTAGCTGTCTATGCCCCAATATTCCCATATTTTATTGAAATTGAAGACGTATTTTGCCTCGCGCTCTTTTAATTCCCAATTATCAACATTATGAAAAAGCGGGGTGGTACTTGTCAATTCCGACTGAATGATTTTTTTAATCGTATTTTTTTCCTTTCCTGTCGATTCCACCAAATCGCCAATATGAAAATTGGAAACCTGCAAATCTTTGGCAATGGTAGAAATTGTCCGGTAATTTTGCATATAGGGACGAAGATGACGACCGGGGAAAAAATCGCCTCCATGTCCGGACAGATACACAGAATCGGCAGAAATTTTTAATTCATTAATCAGATAATCGGCGGCGAAATATTGTGTAACAGAGAATTTTGAAACGTATTGGGCTGCATATTTATAATAATCTATAAAATGTTCCCGTTTGTAATAATCAAGGTCGTTTACCAATGTATAGTCAATAAACAGCCACTTAAATCCTAATTTTTCAGCCACTGCCTGCGAGCGTTTCCATTCGGGATTACCTTCTTTTTTTCCGTAAGTGAAGCAAATCACATTTTCCATGCCTTCTTTTTTCAACAAATAAGCAATCAGACGGGAATCAAAACCGCCGCTTAAAGCTAATAATATTTGCCGGTTGCCCAAAAACTCCGACATGCGTTTACCCACATTTTGAAGAATATTTTTCAATTGTTCTTTTGCTTCGTTAAAACCGATATTCTTTATTTCCGAAAAATACCGATGATAGAAAGACCCGACTATCTTATCGTCATTATAAACGAGATATTCTCCTGCCTGTATTTGAAAAGCGTCTTTCAACAAAGTTTTGTTTCCGAGCGTATATCCCAACCCTCTGAATGCGATATAAGATTCTTCGTCCAATGTTTTCTGCTCGTCCGGTTCGTATAAACCGGTTATTTCATCGCATATAAGTAAATTACCGGTTTTCATGCGATAAAAAAGCGGAAAATACCTCAGCCGATCTACTGCAATCCATAACAACGATTGTCCTTTTTGTATGATGACGGAAAAGTTCCCGTTTGCAGACAAAAGTCTCTGCCGGAAATCGCTTTCCGTTTCAATATTAGCAAAATAAGCGCATAAATCGGCATCACGATACAACTTTCCATCAGGAGCAAAAAGATAGCCTGTTGCATAAATTCCGCCTTCATGATGCCAGGGAACATTCTTATTTTTCGTTAATTTTATTATTATCATAAATTACAATTCTTACAAAGAAGATTCGATTCATATTTTTTTGCCAGCAAGAAATACCATGTTAATTTCATAGCCATCATCAATGCCGATGCACCGCAAAATAAACCAACCGCCAAATCAAAGTTTCGTAAATAAGCGCCCAAAAATAAAGAGATTATTCTGATTGTTACAGAAATTATTTCAATCACAATAGCCATTTTTTGCCGGAAGAAAAGGTTAGGAACAAAACATAACGAAGCATGCAGCACAACCAAAAACAACCATGGCAACATCAGTTTCAGGTAAAAACCAACTCCCGTCCATTTTGCGCCGAACAGCAGAGCGAAAAAATTATTGGGTAGAAACATAAAAAGGACGAAAAACGGCAAGATAAAAATCAAACACATTTTGCCGAATGCAAAGCAAATGTTTAATATTTTCTCTTTGTTTTGAACCTGTTCGGATACTTTACGAAACAATACCTGATAAACCGAATTGCTGAAAAGTATAACCGGCGCCATACCAACAGTCAAAGCCAGCGAAAATAATCCGATTTTTCCTATTTCAAAGTAAAAAGACAACAACAATACCGGTAAATTTCCGGCAAACACATTCAACAGTTCGTTTGACAATTGAAATTTCGGAAAATTGGAATATATTTTGGCAACAGCCGCTATTTCTCTGCTATCCCATTGTTTGAGCTGTTTAAGTACCGATCTGCCGGATATAAAACTGATAGAAGTTGCTAAAAATTGCCCCAAAAGCTGTCCCCAAACCAAACCAAAAGCCAAAAATCCTTTGAATCCAAAAAGACACTTCATACCCCCCCCGGTTACACTTTGTGTAATATTATAAGCGCTAATGCTATAGTATTTTTTTTGTCTGACAAAGTAATAATTCAACGTTTGCCAAAAACCCCACAACAGCAGATAAAGCGGCAGATAAGGCAACAATGAAACCAACTCTTCCTTATGAAAAAGCGCGATAATATTTTTACCGAATAAACTGATAATGATGAAAAAGAACAGTGCAACGCCTACAGTCAACATCACCGACAATTGAAATAAAGCAGTCGCTTTTTTCTCCGATTCCGGCAACAAGATGGCTAATTCATATTGCCCTGTAGTTAAGAGCGTTAAAATAGTAACGATACTAAGAAAAAGATTAAACATGCCAAAAATTTCCGGACTGTATAAGCGAGTTATGATTGGATAAGCCACAAAACCAATAGCTTGTGCAATGGCATTGGAAGATAACAAAACGACAGAGAATTTAAAAAACTCCGAAGCGTACAGGCGTTTTATATGGCTTAAAAAATGCACTTTTTAGAAATATAATAATAAATGCAGCAAAAGTACAAAAAAAATTCTCAATTTTTACACTTTTTCCATATCTGTTTGAAATTCACCTAAAACGCCCACAGCAAGGGAAGTATAAATATCATCACAATACCAAAAAGAATCTGCAACGGTAAACCTACTTTCACATAATCCATGAAAGTATATCTTCCGGCCGACATGACCAAGGCATTGGGAGGCGTCGAAAACGGACTGGCAAAGCACATACTTGCCGCTACCGTCACCGCAAACAGAAACGGGTAGGGGCTGACGCCAATTTCGACAGCCGAATGTAAGGCAATAGGAGCAAAAAGTACCGCCGTTGCCGTATTGCTGATGAAAAGCGTGAGCAATGAGGTTGCAAAATATATTCCTGCCATCAAAACCATGGGACCAAAACTTCCCAATCCTTCTACCAGCCCTTTGGATATGGCGGTCGAAGCGCCGGTTTTTTCAATCGCTAACGACATTGGTAACATGGCGCCAATTAATACTATACTTTCCCAGTTGATGGTTTTATAAGCTTCCTCTGCATTGCGAAAACAGCCGGTAAGTATCATTCCCACAGCAGCCATCAGTACGGCAAGAACAGCCGGCACCACGTTAAATGCCATCAGCGCCACCATACTCGCCATGATTGCAGCCGCCACAGGCGCTTTGTGGTCAAGCGACACTTTTGACGCTTCAACCAATGGTTGCCCGATGACTACCCATTCGGTCGATTCTTCCGTCAACAGCGCGATGTCGCTCCATTCGCCCTGTACCAGCAGCACATCGCCCGAATGTATTTTTTCATCTTTCACATCGTGCAGGATATAGTTTTTCTGACGCTGAACACCCAAAATGTTTACTTTGTATTTTTCACGAAATCCGGATTTTTTCACTTGCTGATTCACTAACCTCGAATTAGAGAGTACCACCACTTCGGCAATTCCGATCGTATCGAACCGGAGCTTGTCTGAAAAACAGGACGCTTCTTCCGACTCGTGCATGTCAATCATTTCGACTTTGCATTCGGAAGTAAATAGCTGCAGTTGTTCAAACGAACCCGAAAGATACAATACGTCATTATCCTCAATGACGGTATTCGGACCTGCAAGTTTTTGGTTGATGGATTTCAAGAACGGATTTTGGCTATTGGAACGGCGTCTTATCTCCAATACATTGATATTGTATCGTTTGGATAATTCCAATTCCTGCAAATTTTTATCAACCAACGTTGAATCGGGAACAGCCCGCACCCGAAACAGATTTTGTGAGAGTTGATATTCATTGGCTAAATCCTTGAGCGATTTTGATTTTTTGGTATCATCAACTTCCTTGCCTTTGGAAAGGAACAGTTTACTGAGGAATCCGAGCGCTACTATACCCAACACTACGCAAATCAAGCCGACCGGCAGGAACGAAAAGAATGAAAGACCTTTATAGCCCGCTTCCCTGAGAGCGCTGTCGATCACCAAGTTGGGAGGCGTTCCAATCAAAGTCATCATTCCGCCCATGCTGCCGGCAAAAGCCAAAGGCATCAGGAAACGGCTCGGATTTGTATTGGAAGCCATTGCCAGACTTACTACAATGGGGAGCATCAAAGCCACAGTACCTGTGTTGCTTACAAAGCCTCCGATAACGGAAGTAACCAGCATGACCAGTACAAACAGTTTTGTTCCGCTGTTGCCTGCCAAGTTCAATATTTTTCTACTGATTACGTTAGCCAATCCTGTACGGAAAATGCCGCCGCCCACTACAAACAACCCTACCATCATAATAACAATTGAACTTGAAAAGCCTGAAAGCGCTTCGACAGGCGTCAATACTCCGAATAGCATCAACAGAATGAGTGCGGACAAAGCAACCAAATCCGAACGGATTTTGCCGTTAATGAAAAAGATAACAGCTATGCCTAATATGATTAATGGAATGAACATTTGCATTTATTACGTGCAAAAATACGAAATTTTTTTCAAAATAACAATATGCAAATTAATATTCAGCCTATTCCAATCCCGATTCCTAAAACTTATATTGCAAACGAAGCGTAAAAATATTGTCTTTCCTGTCTTTCGAAAAATCATTTTGCCAATCCAGAGAAGCCATATTGGCTGAAGTTTCGTTTTTCACTATTTCATAGTAAAGCAACACCCTGAATTGAGATGTCGGGTCAAACAGGCAACCCAGACCGAATGTAGCATATCTAATATCGGTTACAGACGTTCCATTCAAACCGATTTCATCATTTTTCACTTTTGTATTCGGGTTATACACATCATATTTGATGACTGCGGAAAAGGGCGACGTTTTGATTTTTTGTACAAGCATGGCATACCAACCCATAACAGGACGGATATATGTATCTTGCGGAGCAGGTAACGATGCGCTGTTCGGACTCATACTGCTTGTCGCCGTTCCGGGCTGCGTTCCCCATATATACTCTCCCCGCACTTGCGTAACGCCGATAATTGTCTGTAAACGAAAGCGAGCGTCAAAACCAAGATATTCCCGTTTGGCGTATTTTCCTGTATTGCCTGCATCGTCGTTCAGGACAAACTTATTACCGACCATTGTATATACATTATTATTCGTTTGATAGACGCCGCCGTTGTAGTAAGATATGCCTCCACCGTACTGTATTGATGAACCTGCTGATTTTGAAGCGCTAAGATGACCAATGAAATCTTTCCTGCTATCGACGTCCGGATTCACGCCGTTACCTGCAAAGAGTCCTCCTTCAAACTTGATGAACGACAGGGGCGATGTCGTCGCCGGCTGCAAAATAATCATTGCTCCGAGATCACCCTCATCAGGAAATAGCGTTTGTTCTATGCGGGAACGTTCGGTTGATTCGGTCAAGGAAGATGGGTAGCCAATCTCATACCCGAACGGACGGTTGAAAATGCCGGAGCGAATGGAGCAAGTTTTTCCCCATGGGTCTTTTATATCAAAGTAGGCTTGCCATATCCTCAACGACACACCGTTAGCGCCGTATTTATCTACAATAATCAAGTCAAATAATCCGGAAAACAGACTTTTGTTGTCATACAAAAAAAACAGATGACCGCGACGTATGCCCAAGCGATTAAAAGAGGCTGACCCTGTGTTCGGCGCTCCCACTTTTAAGGCTGCCGCCTGTTCGCCATATTGCCATTGCGTTTGGATATATCCGCTGATTTTCAAATTACCAAGTTCATTGAGGATACTGTTTTGTTTCAGACTGTCGTTCTGTGCAAAAGCAGGCAGCGACAAGCAAAACAGGCAAAACAGAAAGGAAATTTTCTTCATGAGATTATCTTTTTGACAAATTGTTATCAACATGTAAACGCTACGCTTTTATTCAACTTATCCCAAACTCCACTCTCCGCCAACGCCTTCATCGAAGGAAATATCGCATTCGCGCCAGATTCCCTCAACACTTTGTCCTGCAACGGACCGGTATTTACGGCAATGGTATAAATCCCCGCAGCTACAGCCGATTCGATTCCTAAAGGAGCATTTTCAACGACGATGGCTTCGTCCGGCTTGACATTGGCTTTTTTTAATCCCATGAGATACGGTTCGGGGTGCGGCTTGCCGTATTGAACATCGTAGGCGGTGACGATTAAATCTTTTTCAAAAAAATTGGGAAAATGCGTGTCAAGGCTATTAAACAGAGTGGGTTGACCGGAGCCGGTTACTACTATTTGTTTTAATCCGAGTTGTCTGACTTTTTCCAATACTTCCAAAACATCGGGTATCAGTTTGGGAGTTGCATTCAATTCAACGAACCGTTGGGCTTTCCGGGCATAGATGGTTTCTTTTTCTTCTTGAGTAGCCTCCCGTCCCCAATTTTGTTTGATGACAATGTCAATAGTTGAATTGCCGGTACGACCTTCCATCATGTAAATATCTTCGGTGGAAACGCTGAGCCCCCATTCGGATAAGGTTTCTCCCCATGCTTGTACGTGGTTTGGCATCGAGTCGTATAAGACCCCGTCCATATCGAAGAATACGACTTTTAACATTCCGGTTTTTTCAAGAGAGCAAACATGT